>ERZ808054.405-NODE-405-length-43218-cov-12.057440_pt1 | contig 43218 bp, 52 predicted proteins | sample MGYA00380201_ERZ808054 | MGnify/ENA primary metagenome ERZ808054 (study PRJEB31490, sample SAMN06133419) | mouse gut metagenome | isolation source: Z5_2 | host: mice | place: China: Chengdu | collected 2015-05 ...
GAAGCTATCCGCAGGCGATGCGTCAAATCGCAAAAATAAATATAAACGCTGAAGATAATTTAGCATACGCTGCCTAAGGGCAGCTGTCCGCCTTAGTGCACCCGCACATTAAGAACCGGGCATCGACTATGCGGGAAACGACACGGGCAAAGCTTTGAGCCTGTGGGCGTATTATGAAGCTACCAAACGTACCGGGGCGTCCGTCTCCTGGTACGGGAGGGAATGAGGAGCAATCCGAAATGACGGACTATGATAGTAGAAGGACAGGGAATGGGCTTTTGGACACGGGTTCGACTCCCGTCTGGTCCACTCAAAGCATTATTAGCCGGGTACCGGAGCAGTCCGGCTTAAAAGGCAGGGGGTGTCGGTATGGATAAGGAAATGAAAACGATGGTCAATACGATTATTGACGAAATGGGGCGTATGGAAGAACGGATCAACAAGCGGTTTGAAAAAATTGAGCAAAGGCTTGATGTGATGCAGAAAGAACTGCATGCCTGCAAATTGGAGAAAGATACGATCGAAATATTAATCCGGAAGATTGACCAGCTGGAAAAGCGGATTGAAGAACTGGAGCGAAAGACGGCATAGGAAATTACGATGGCAAAATGGATGGTGTCGGCGAAGAAAGCTGATTTTGCAAAAATTGCAGAGACCTTTGGAATCGACCCCGTGATTGCCCGCATTATACGGAACCGGGATATCGTCGGGGATGAGGAAATCAATCTGTTTCTGCACGGAACACTGGAAGACCTGCATGAACCGCGGCTGCTTTACGATATGGAGAAAGCAGTCGTTTTTATGCTGTCCGAAATTGAAAAAGGAGCGGCGGTCCGCATCATCGGCGATTATGATATTGACGGCGTGTGTGCAACTTACATTCTGCTCCGCGGTCTGCGTTTTTGCGGCGCAAAGGCGGATACGGTCATACCGCACCGCATCAAAGACGGCTATGGGCTGAACGATCATCTGATCGAAGAGGCGCATCGGGACGGCATCCGGACGATCATTACCTGTGATAACGGCATTGCTGCCGCAGAGCAGATCGTTTATGCCAATGAGCTTGGCATGAACGTGATCGTGACAGACCACCACGAAGTGCCTTATGAGGAAGACGCGGACGGAACGAGGCGGGAACTGCTTCCCCCTGCGGCGGCCGTTATTGACCCGAAACAGGAGAAATGCGGTTATCCTTTTGACGGCATCTGCGGCGCGGTGGTGGCTTATAAATTCGTACAGGTTTTGACGGAAGAACATATAACAAGGCAGTCCGGGACAGATATGCGTTCCGAGGCGCGCCGGGAACTGCTTTCGGAACTGCTGGAGTTTGCGGCTTTTGCGACGGTGGGAGATGTGATGGAGCTGCGGGATGAAAACCGGATTCTGGTAAAGTACGGCCTGCGGCAGATCGCCAGGACCAAAAATTTTGGGATGAAGGCGCTGCTTGAAGTGAACGGATTACAGGATAAGCCTTTATCGGCCTATCATATCGGATTCGTGCTGGGGCCCTGCCTGAACGCGACAGGCAGACTGGATACGGCTCTGAAAGCGCTTCAGATGTTTGAAAGCGGCAGCTTTGCACAGGCGGTCACGATTGCCGGAGAGCTGAAAGAGCTGAATGACAGCCGGAAGGAAATGACAGGGCAGGGGACGGAACAGGCGGTGGAACTGATCGAAAACGGTCCGCTGCGGGAGGACAAGGTGCTGGTAGTTTATCTGCCGGACTGCCATGAAAGTCTGGCGGGAATTATCGCAGGGCGGCTGAAAGAAAAATTCCATAAGCCGGTTTTTGTGCTGACCAGAGGAGAAGACGGGGTAAAAGGCTCCGGGCGTTCCATCGAGGCATATCATATGTATGAAGAGATGAGCCTCTGCAAACATCTTTTTACGCGCTACGGAGGACACAGAATGGCGGCGGGGCTTTCCCTGCCGGAGGAAAACGTTGAGGAATTTCGGCTGATGCTGAACCGGAACTGCCGCCTCACAGAGGAAGACTTTACGGAAAAGCTGCTGATCGATGTGCCGATGCCGTTATCCTATATCCATATGGATTTTGTCAGACAGCTTCAGGTGCTGGAGCCTTTTGGAAACGGCAACGCCAAGCCTGTTTTTGCCCGGAAAAACGTACATATTCTACACGGGAGGATTCTTGGGAAGAATGAAAATGTGGGAAAATACCGGATACAGGACGAAGAAGGGAATCTTTTTGAAATGATTTATTTCGGCGATCTGCCCGGCTGGCATGCTTTTCTGGAAGCGGAATTTGGAAAAGAAGAGCGGATCAGGCTGTATCAGGAGGGCAGTAAGCGAATCGTTATCCAGATGGTGTACTATCCGGATATCAACGTGTATCAGGGAAAGGAAAGTCTGCAGATTGTCATGCGGGACTATTCAAAATAAAAAAATCGCCCAGGCGGCAGAATGAGAGGGAATATGATTCTTACAGTAACATTGAATCCGGCCGTGGATAAAACCTATACGGCGGGAGAATTAATCACGGGAAATGTCAACAGAATGCGTACCGCGATGTCTTTTGCGGGCGGAAAGGGCATCAATGTGGCAAGGGTGCTGCGCCAGTACGGACAGCGCGTCTGTGCGACGGGATTTCTTGGCGGCTATGCGGGGGATTTCATCGAGGACACGTTATTGGATAAGCAGGTGGAATGTCAGTTTATCCGGGTGGCGGAAGAGACGCGGAGCAGCATTAACATTCTGGCGGATAACGGCTATGTGACGGAAATTCTGGAGCCGGGACCGCTTGTCGAAGAAGAACAGATAGGGCAGTTTCTGGAATTGTATGAAGAACTGATCGCGGAATGTGAGATCGTTGTCTTATCAGGCAGCATCGGAAGGGGAATGCCGGAAGATATTTATAAGACACTGATCGAAAAGGCGCGTTTCAGAGGGCTTCGGACAATGCTTGATACGAGCGGGGAAAGCCTGCGGGCGGGCATTGAGGCAAAACCGTATTTTATCAAACCCAATCAGAAGGAATTAGAATATATTGTCGGGCATAAACTGGTAAACAGGGAAGATGTCATCGAAGCGGCGGTAAAAGTTCATACGGGAGGCGTTGCGCATGTCGTCGTGTCCATGGGAAAGAACGGCCTTCTGTATGTATGCAGCGGCGGTGTGGCGCTTTACGCCAAAGCGGAGAAAGTACAGGCGCTGAATACGATAGGATGCGGTGATTGTGTGGTAGCGTCTTTTGCGATGTCCTTTATGAAAAAAGAAAGAAGAGAAGAGGCTCTGCGGCGTGCGGCGGCGATTTCCGCAGCCAGTGCAACGACATTAAAGAGCGCGGACGTCCCCTTCGGTACAGCGGAAGAATTGTATGAGAGCATTACGGTAGAGAAATTAAGATAGGAACGCACCGAAAAAGCCTGAGAATTCTCAGGCTTTTTCGTATTTTCTTATGAGGGGGGAGATAGTGAGTTAATCAACTATCTTGTATATTATCTTAATTTGTAAATGTGTCTAAACTGTGTTTTCTTTCTAATAAAAATATAAACTTACCTTAATAAAAACATAAACTTCCATAAAGAAAATGTGAAAAGTTGAAAAAGAGTGTATTTCGTGCTATTTTATTATGAGAACAGTCTGTGCGGCGGACCGTAATCGTAAGGAATTGGGTTTAAAAGAGGTAATTAACGGAGGTTTTTGATGAGCAGATTGAAAGAATTGCTGGCGGATTTAACATATGAGTGTATCAGGGGTACGGAAGACATCGAAGTGACGGAGGTCGTTTATGATTCCAGAAAGGTGACGCGCGGAAGCCTTTTTATCTGCATTCCGGGCGCGAATGCGGACGGACATGATTTTGCGGCCTCGGTCGTGGAAGCCGGGGCCCGTGCCCTCGTTGTGCAAAAGGACGTGGACTTACCGGAAACGGCGGAGGTGACGGTGATCAGGACAGCGGATACGCGGTATGCGATGGCTTTTATCTCGGCGGCTTATTTCGGTCATCCGGCCAGACGGCTTAAAGTGATCGGGATTACCGGAACGAAAGGAAAGACGACGACGACCTATCTTGTCAGAAACATTCTGGAAGAAGCGGGACGTAAAGTCGGGCTGATCGGCACCATCGAGGTAATCATCGGAGAGACTCATATCCATGCGGGCAATACGACGCCGGAATCTTATCTGGTACAGCAGTATTTTAAACAGATGGCGGATGCCGGGTGCGATACGGTGGTGATGGAAGTGTCTTCCCAGGGCCTGATGCTTCACAGAACCCAGGGCTTTGTTTTTGACCTCGGTATTTTTACCAACATTGAACCGGATCATATCGGCCCGAACGAGCATAAGGATTTCGAAGATTATCTGGCCTGCAAGGGACTGCTGTTTCAACAGTGTAAAGTGGGCATTGTCAATCGGGATGATGAGCACTGGGAGAAAGTGACAGCGGGGCATACATGCAGGATAGAGACATATGGAATTGAGACGGATGCGGATTTAAGAGCGGAGAATCTGGAGCTGATATCGGGCGGCGGAAAACTGGGAGTAGCTTTTGACGTAAAAGGCCTGATGGATTTTCACGCGGAGCTCTCCATGCCGGGCAGATTCAGCGTTTATAACGCGTTGACGGCGGCCGCCATATGCAGGCATTTTGACGTGCCGGAAGAAGCGGTTAAAAAGGCGTTTCTGCGGGCAAAAGTAAAGGGACGCATAGAACTTGTCAATGTGTCGGATGACTTTACGCTGATGATCGATTATGCGCATAATGCGATGGCGCTCGAAAGTCTGCTTTCCACCTTGAAAGAATATCGTCCCCACCGCCTCATCAGCGTCTTTGGCTGCGGCGGCAACCGTTCGAAACTGCGGCGGTACGAGATGGGCGAGGTCAGCGGAAAGCTGGCGGATTTAACGATTATTACATCCGATAATCCGCGGTTTGAAGAACCTTTGGATATCATAGAGGATATCAAAACCGGAATCGGACGGACGGACGGAAAGTATCTTGAAATCTGTGACCGGAAGGAAGCGGTCGCTTATGCCATTGCCCATGGGGAACCGGGGGACATTATCGTACTTGCCGGGAAAGGGCATGAGGATTATCAGGAAATCAAAGGGGTGAAATACCCGATGGATGAACGGGAGATGATTCGGGAGATTCTGGCGGCGGAGCAGGCTTCCGAAAAGAGGACAAAGGTGAATGACTGAAACTGCAATCAAAGAAAAACGATATGCGGATGTGATCGTGGAAATTTCCCATGAGAAAGTAGACCGGGCTTTTCAGTATATCATACCGGAAGCATTGGCCGGAAAAGTCGTGCCCGGCGTAAGGGTGCATGTGCCTTTCGGAACAGGAAACAAAGACATGACCGGTTACGTGGTTGACCTCTCCGAAAAATCGGATTATCCGCCGGAAAAGATGAAGGAAATACGCTGTATCGATGAGAAAGGAACGACATTGGAAAGCGATCTGATTCAGACGGCGTACTGGATGAAGAGCCATTATGGCTCCACCATGATCACCGCTCTGAAAACGGTGCTTCCCGTCAAACAGAAGTTAAAGCAGCCGGAAAGAAAGAAGATTATAAGATGCTGCGGCCGGGAGGAAATCGAACGGCAGATTGCGGAATGTGCAAGGAAACATCAGACCGCAAAAGTCCGGGTGCTGAATGCCCTGCTGGAAGAGGAGATACTGCCTTATTCGCTGCTGCGGGAAAAATTAAATGTGGCGGCGCCCACGCTGAGCAGCCTGGAAAAACAGGGCATCATTGCGATAGAAAAGGAAAACTATTATCGGAATCCGGTCAGGAGGATACAGGAGCGGGAAGCGGCCAGAGAGTTAAGCGGGGAACAGCGTTTTATTATAGAAGACATTATGGGAGAGTACCGGGCGGGCAGGCCCGGAACAAGCCTGATACACGGAATTACCGGGAGCGGCAAAACGGAAGTCTATCTGGGGATAATCGAGCAGATGACCGCAATGGGAAAACAGGCGATCATGTTAATCCCTGAAATTGCCCTGACTTACCAGACGCTGCTTCGTTTTTACAAGAGATTCGGGGACCGGGTCTCTGTCATAAACTCCACTTTATCCATGGGAGAAAAATACGATCAGACGGAACGCGCCAGACGGGGCGAACTGGATGTGATGATCGGGCCGAGATCGGCGCTTTTTACGCCTTTTCCGAATCTGGGCGTTATCATCATCGATGAAGAGCATGAGAACAGTTATAAGAGCGAAACAATGCCGAAATATCACGCGCGGGAAACTGCGATACAGATCGCCTCGCTGAAAGGCGCAAGCGTGGTGCTCGGTTCCGCAACGCCCTCTCTGGAAGCGGCTTACCGGGCGGAAAAGGGGGAATACAGGCGGTACCGTTTACAAAAGCGTCTGACGGGCGGCACGCTGCCGCAGGTATATACCGTGGATTTGCGGGAAGAATTGAAAGAAGGAAACCGTTCCATTTTCAGCCGGAAGCTGAAAGAGCTGATGAAACAGAGACTTGAGGCGGGCGAACAGAGCATGCTTTTTCTGAACCGGAGAGGATATGCGGGCTTTATTTCCTGCAGAGCCTGCGGGCATGTAATGAAATGCCCCCACTGTGACGTTTCCCTTTCGGAACATCGGAACGGAATGCTCGTCTGCCATTACTGCGGCCATGCGGAAATACGGCCGGAACTGTGTCCGTCCTGCGGTTCTAAGTATCTGCTCGGATTCCGGGCCGGGACGGAACAGATTGAGGAAGCCGTACACAAAGAATTGCCGGGTGCGCGGGTGCTGCGGATGGATGCGGATTCCACCAGGAGTAAGGAAAGCTATGAGAAGATCCTGTCGGCTTTTGCGGACGGGAAAGCGGATATTCTTGTGGGAACGCAGATGATTGTTAAGGGACACGACTTTCCGAACGTAACGCTTGTCGGGATTCTGGCGGCAGACCTGTCTTTGAACCAGAACGACTACCGCGCCGGGGAACGGACTTTTCAGCTGCTGACACAGGCGGCGGGCCGGGCGGGCCGGGGAGCGCTTCCGGGAGAAGTCGTGATACAGACTTACCAGCCGGAACATTACAGCATCGTCCATGCGGCCAATCAGGATTATGAGAGTTTTTATCAGGAAGAAATGATATACAGGGAATTGCTGCAATATCCGCCGGCGGCGCATATGCTCGCGATACTCGTCACTTCCGGGGAGGAAGAGCGGGGAAGCGGCGTTCTTGAGATTTTTGCCCGGATGATAAAAGAACGGTTCGGGGACGACGGGATGCTGTATCTGATCGGGCCCGCACCGGCGGCCGTCTCAAAAATCAATGATCTGTACAGACACACCCTGTATTTGAAGCATCCCGATTACGAGAGGCTTGTTCAGATAAAAGATATGCTGGAAGCATACAATAAAGAACAGGATTATAAAAATCTGAGCGTTCAGTTCGATTTCAATCCGATGAATACGTATTAGACGAAAAGAAAAGACAGAAAGGAAAAAAAGAAATGGCAATCAGAAAAATCAGGGAATTGGGAGCATTCGGAGATTCCGTGCTGAAGAAACCTTGCAAGGAAGTGAAGGAGATCACACCGCGCATACAGGATTTAATTAACGACATGTTTGATACATTATACGAGGCAAACGGCGTCGGGCTTGCCGCGCCGCAGGTCGGCATTCTGAAGCGGATTGTCGTGATCGATGTGACGGGAGAAGATCCGATTCTTCTGATTAATCCTAAAGTGCTGGAAACGAGCGGCGAACAGACAGGATACGAAGGCTGTCTGAGCGTACCGGGAAAAACCGGACGCGTAACAAGACCCAATTATGTGAAGATGCTCGCTTACGATGAAAACCTGGAATCTTTTGAAATCGAAGGGACGGAGCTGCTTGCGCGGGCCATGCTGCATGAGATGGACCATCTGGAAGGACATATTTATGTGGAAAAAGTGGAAGGTTCTCTGCAGGACGTGGATGATATAGAGGAAGAGGAATAGACGGGCGGAAAGCGAATTCGCAGGTTACGGAAAGGCGGGGTTATTGTTATGAAAATCGTATACATGGGAACGCCGGATTTTGCGGTGGGGGCGCTGCGTGCGCTCATCCGGGCGGGCCATCAGGTCGCGGCGGTCGTTACACAGCCGGATAAGCCCAAAGGGCGTGGAAAAGAAATGCAGATGACACCGGTGAAAGCCTGTGCGCTGGAATATGGTATTCCTGTTTTTCAGCCCGTAAAGGTCAGAGCGGCGGAAGCGGCGGAAACGCTGCGGGGATATGGAGCGGATGTGTTTGTCGTGGCGGCCTTCGGGCAGATTCTTTCCGAAGAGATTCTGTCGATGCCCCGCTATGGGTGCATCAATATCCATGCTTCCCTTTTGCCGAAATACCGCGGTTCGGCGCCGATTCAGCAGGTGATCCTGGACGGGGAGAAAGAGACCGGCGTCACGATCATGCAGATGGACAAAGGAATCGATACGGGGGATATGCTGCTGCAGCGCGCCGTGCCGATTGCGGAGAAAGAAACGGGTGACAGCCTGCATGATAAGCTGGCGGAAACCGGCGCCGATCTGATCGTCGAAGCGCTGCGGAAGCTGGAGGCGGGAGAACTGACGCCGCAGAAGCAGAATGACGAACTGTCGAGTTACGTGAAAATGCTCGATAAATCCATGGGAAAAATCGACTGGACAAAGAGCGCGGCGCAGATCGAAAGGCAGGTGCGTGGATTAAATTCCTGGCCGGGCACTTATACCTCTCTGCACGGAAAGACGCTGAAAATATGGGAAAGCGAGACTGTGGGCGATGCAGAAAAAGCAGACGGCGCCGCAGAAAACATGGAAGATGCGAAGAAGCATGACGCCCGCCCGGCTCATGGCGCTGCTTTGCTGCCGGGAACGGTTGCGGCGGTGGAAAAAGGAGCCTTTTATGTGCAGACGGGCGATGGTCTGTTAAAGGTCACGCAGATACAGCTCGAAGGTAAGAAAAGAATGGAAGTCAAGGCCTTTTTACTCGGTTACCGGCTGGAAGAGGGAGAAAGGCTGGCATAGTTTCAAGGTTTTTGTCAAAGCGTCCCGGAAAGGACGGAGAGGACGAAAGGAGCGGATTAATTATGAGATACTACGGCGGATATTACGGAATGTATTTTGACCCTACTTACTGGCTTGTCATTATCGGGGCGGTGCTCTGCCTTGTGGCGCAGCTTCGCGTCAGTTCGACATTCAGTAAGTATAACAGAGTAAGAAGCAGGAGCGGCATGACGGGCGCGCAGGCGGCACAGCGGATTCTGGAGCTTTCCGGCATTTATGACGTGCGGGTAGAGCATATCAGCGGAAAACTGACAGATCATTACGATCCTTCGTCCAAAGTGCTCCGGCTTTCGGATGCCACTTACGGTTCGGATTCGATCGCGGCGATCGGCGTTGCCGCGCATGAGTGCGGGCATGCCTTGCAGCATAACAAAGGATATGCGCCGCTGCAGATTCGGTCGGCGCTCGTTCCGGCGGCCAATATCGGCTCGAAACTGGGAATACCGATTATTCTGCTGGGCGTGCTGTTTGGCATGAATCAGATGTTTATCCAGATCGGTATCTGGGTATTTGCGCTTGCGGTACTGTTTCAGATCGTAACGCTTCCGGTGGAATTTAACGCTTCCGGGAGAGCGCTCAGGATGCTCGGAGACTACGGCATGATGGGCAGCGATGAAACGAAAGGATGCCGGAAGGTGCTTGGCGCGGCGGCTCTGACCTATGTGGCGGCTGCGGCTTCTTCCGTGCTGCAGCTTTTAAGACTCATCCTGTTGTTCGGAAACAACAGCAGAAGAAGAGACTGAAATATCTGAAAATTCTGTCAGACAGAGGTAATCATGAATCTTAGAGAAATCATTATAGAAATACTGCTGGAGCTGGAGCGGACGGACGGGTATGTGAACCTGCTGCTTTCCGACGTGCTGGAAAAATACGATTATCTGGAGCCAAAGGAAAAGGCTTTTATCAAACGGGTTTCGGAAGGAACGGTGGAGCGGTTTATCCAGCTCGATTATGTGCTGAACGGAATTTCCAAAGTGCCGGCCGCAAAGATGAAGCCTTTTATCCGGGCGCTGCTCAGGATGAGCGCCTATCAGATTCTTTTTATGGAAGCGGTTCCGGATGCGGCGGTCTGCAACGAGGCGGTGAAGCTTGCGAAGAAAAGGAAGTTCGGCTCTTTGCAGGGGTATGTCAACGGGGTTTTACGGAACCTTTCGAGGCAGAAAGAGGCGGTTTGTTATCCTGACCCGGAACGGGAGCCGGTGGCATCGTTATCCGTCCGGTATTCCATGCCTGTCTGGCTGACGGAGCATTTTCTGCGGTTTTGCGGCGAAGAGGCGACGGAAAAGATGCTGCGGGCCTTCCTGGAAAGGAAGCCCGTTACGGTACGGCTGGAAGAATCGCTCACGAAACAGCGGCGGGAGGCCCTTCTGCTGTCCTGGGAGAAAAAAGGCATTGCGGTATCCGGACATCCGTATCTGCCCTATGCCGTACAGATCGAAAAGACGGAAAGCATCCGGCGTCTTCCCGGCTATGAGGAAGGGCTTTTTACGGTACAGGACGTCAGTTCCATGCTGGCCGTCGAGGCGGCGGGAATCATGGAAGGCCAGACCGTTCTCGATCTGTGCGCGGCGCCGGGCGGCAAGTCGCTCCATGCGGCTTCCAGGCTTGCGGGAACGGGGAAAGTACGTTCTTTTGACCTGACGGAGGCAAAACTTTCGCGTCTGGAGGAAAACAGACGGCGGATGGGCCGGGAAAATATGGAAACGGCCGTTTCCGATGCGCGCATATACAGAGAAGAACTGTATCAGAGCGCGGATGTGGTGCTTGCGGATGTGCCCTGTTCGGGTCTCGGCGTCATCGGAAGAAAACCGGATATCAAATATCATGTTACGGAGCAGTCTTTGAAGGACATTACGGTTTTACAGAAGGAAATTTTGAAAAACGCCGCGGCCTATGTGAAGCCGGGCGGTATTCTGCTGTACAGTACCTGTACGATTCACCCGCAGGAAAATGAAAAAATGGTGGAATGGCTGTGCGGCGCTTTTCCGTTTGTGCCGGAGGACATCCGTGCATATCTGCCGGGAGGGCTTCCGCAGCATTTGCTGGAGGCCGCAGAAAAAGGGATGGTTCAGCTTTTGCCGGGCGTGCATGAAGCGGACGGCTTTTTCTTTGCCAGACTGCGGCGGAGCGGGCAGACGGGGGAAACGATAAGATGAACACAGAAGAAAAAAAAGAGATCAAATCGCTGACGCTGACGCAGTTGCAGGAAGCGCTGGAGCCGTTTTCCGAGCCGGCCTACCGGGCAAAGCAGCTTTATGAATGGATGCACCGGAAACTGGCGGCGGATTATGATGAAATGACGAATCTTCCGGCCGCGTTTCGGGAGAAATGCCGGGAAACATTTTGCTATACTTCGCTCAGGGCCGTAAGAGTGCAGGAATCCGCAGTCGACGGCACGAAGAAATTCCTGTTTGCGCTTTCCGACGGCAATCTGGTGGAAAGCGTGTGGATGCGGTATAAACATGGAAATTCCGTCTGCATTTCATCACAGGTCGGATGCCGGATGGGATGTCGTTTCTGCGCTTCCGCATTGAACGGCTGGGAGAGGAACCTTCTGCCCTCCGAGATGCTCGACCAGGTCTATGCCATTACAAGGCTGACCGGCGGGCGGGTTTCCAATGTGGTGGTGATGGGCACGGGAGAGCCTCTTGATAATTATGAAAATCTGCTCCGGTTTATTGCGCTTTTGACGGATGAAAACGGGCTGCATATCAGCCAGCGCAATATTACCGTCTCGACCTGCGGCATTGTGCCCGGCATCAGGCAGCTTGCAGAGGAAAAACTGCAGATCACGCTTGCCCTGTCGCTCCATGCGGCGACGGATGAAAAGCGGCGGAGGCTTATGCCGATAGCCGAGCGGTATTCGCTGGATGAACTGATGCGGGCCTGTACATACTATTTTGAAAAGACAGGGCGGCGGATTACATTTGAGTACAGTCTCGCGGACGGGGTGAACGATACAAAAGAAGATGTCAGGGAGCTCACGGCCCTGATTAAGCCGCTTAACTGCCATGTGAATCTGATTCCGATCAACCCCGTAAAAGAGCGGGATTTCAGGCAGTCCGACAGACGGGCCGTGGAAGGATTTAAAAATAAACTTGAAAAAAATGGAATAAATGTTACTATAAGAAGGGAAATGGGCAGGGATATAGACGGTGCCTGCGGACAGCTTCGAAGGAGTCATATGAAGGAGCGGGCAGAGTAAAAGGCATGGCCCATAGGAGGAAATTACGGTGCTTAGGTCCTATGCAGTTACAGATATCGGACATAGAAGACAAATAAATCAGGATTTTGTGTATCTTTCGGAAACGCCCGTCGGCAATCTGCCGAATATTTTTATTGTTGCAGACGGCATGGGAGGACATAATGCAGGGGAATTTGCATCCAGGTATGCGGTGGAGACGATCGTCGGGGAGGTAAAGGCTTCTTTTGAGAAGAATCCCACGATCATTCTGGGCAAAGCAATCGATAAGGCGAACGCCTTTATCAGGCAGAAGGCGGGCACGGACAGAGCGCTGATGGGTATGGGAACGACGATTGTGATCGCGACCTGTATCGGGAAGTATCTGGAAGTTGCGAATGTGGGAGACAGCAGACTCTATCTTGTCAATGACAGCATAGAGCAGGTTACGATAGATCATTCTCTTGTGGAAGAAATGATTCAGAGGGGCGGCATCGACAGGAGGTCGGCAAGGAACCATCCGGATAAGAATATCATTACGAGAGCGCTTGGGGCGAGGAACTCGATCGAAGCGGATTTCTTCAATCTGGAACTGGAGGCCGGCGATATTGTGCTGCTTTGTTCTGACGGTCTGACGAATATGGTAGAGGATGAAATGATACGGAGGATTTTAAAAAGTGGGGGAAGTTTGAGAGAGAGAGCGGAAACATTGGTTCAGATGGCCAATGACAACGGCGGTAAAGATAATATTTCCGTGATCATTATAGAACCGTCGGCGGACGAGGAGCGTAATTATGATTAAAATTGGAATGATAATCGGCGACCGGTATGAAATTCTGGAAAAAATCGGTACCGGGGGAATGTCGGATGTATATAAGGCAAAAGACCATAAGCTGAACCGGTTTGTGGCGGTGAAAGTGCTGAAGCAGGAATTTAGCGAAAACGAAAATTTTGTTTCCAAATTCCGTATCGAGGCGCAGGCTGCGGCCGGCCTGATGCACCCGAATATCGTCAACGTTTATGACGTCGGGGAAGAGGGCGGCATCTACTACATTGTAATGGAACTGGTGGAAGGCATCACGCTGAAAAAATATATCGAGAAAAAAGCGAGACTTTCCGCAAAAGAGGCGATCAGTATCGCGATTCAGGTTTCCATGGGAATCGAGTCCGCCCATAATAATCATATTATCCACCGGGACATCAAACCCCAGAATATTATTATCTCCAAAGAGGGCAAAGTAAAAGTGACGGATTTCGGTATTGCGAAGGCGGCTACCAGCAATACCATAACGTCAAACGTCATGGGCTCGGTACATTATACATCGCCGGAGCAGGCAAGAGGCGGTTACAGCGATGAAAAGAGCGATATTTATTCGCTCGGCGTCACCATGTTCGAAATGCTGACGGGCCGCGTTCCTTTTAACGGGGAAACGACGGTGGCGATCGCGATCAAACATATTCAGGAGGAAATGCCCTCTCCGAGGGAATTTGTATCGGAAATTCCGATCAGCGTGGAGCAGATTGTGTGCAAATGCTGCCAGAAGAGCCCGGACAGAAGATACCAGTCCATGGGAGAGCTGGTTATCGACCTGAAACAGTCATTGATGAATCCCGACGAGGATTTCGTCAAGGTGGTGGATCCCGATGAAGAGGCATCGACCAGAATGATTACGGACCGGGATATGGCGCAGATCAAAAGGCAGTCCGACAGAAGAGACTCCATGGACGAGGCGATGCGCCTGAGAAGAAACGAAGATTACTACCGGCACGAACGCTATGAAGACGACGAAGAAGAGGATGAAGATTATGAGAACGAAATAGAGGACGATGAGGACGACGAAGACGATATCGACGACAGATATTATGAAGATGATGACTATGAAGATGACGACGATGATTATGATCCGAAAATGGAACGGATTACAACGATACTCGCGGTTGTTGCGGCGCTGTTAGTCGGCGGCATCGTGATTTTCATCATCGGGCGCACGCTGGGCGTTTTTCCCTTTGAGCAGACCGAACCCGAAGCCGGGACCGAACAGGAAGAGCAGACGGAACAGGTAGAAATGATCGAAGTGGAGGGCAAAACGCTGGACGAAGCCAAGCGGGCCCTGATCGATATCGGCCTGACCCCGGAAATCGAATATGAAGTCACGGACGCCTACGAGGAGGGAACCGTTATCAGAGCAAGCGTAAAAGCGGGAACGATGACGGATAAGAACACCAATGTGATTCTGACGGTGGCGGAAGCGAATGAGCTCATCAAAGTAGCCGACGTACACAGTAAAACGCAGGCGGAGGCGACGTCGATTCTGGAAAAACAGGGATTTATCGTAAACGTGACGGAAGGGTATGACGACAATGTGAGAAGCGGCAACGTCATTTCCCAGTCGCCGGAAGCGGGAGCGGGAGCCCCGGCCGGTTCCTCTGTCACCATCCGAGTGAGCCAGGGGGCGGAGAGCACGAAAATCCGGGTACCTAATACGGTGGGAATGACGGAAATGGACGGCGTGGCAACGCTGACGGAAAGCGGCCTTACAGTCGGTACGATTACGCAGGTGAATAACGATGATCCGGCGCTGACGGATAAAATATGTTATCAGAGTTATTCCGAAGGTTCCTGGGTGGACAGCGGGACGACGATCGACTTGAAAGTCAGTATCGGTCCTGTGGCCCGTACCTTTAAATTTGTCGATAATATTACGGCGCCTACGGAAGACGGGGAATATCATGACGGAATGGCGGTTACCGTAATTGTCACGACGGCGGAAGGCACCCAGCTGCTGAATACGCAGACTTCCTCTTTTCCGCTTGCGGTCAACTATACGGGAATCCCGTCGGAGACGGGTACCATTCAGTTTATTTTTACGGTGACAACCAATCCATCGACAACGACGGATCCCAATACGGGAGATACCGTGATTGTGGACGGAACTTCAACGGAAAAGACGGTCACGAGGAACGTAACGTTTGCCGCAGAGTGAGGATGAATGACTGGAAAGATAATTAAGGGAATTGCGGGATTTTATTATGTGCATATAGAGGACAAAGGCGTTTATGAATGTAAGGCAAGGGGCGTTTTCCGTAACCAGCAGATCAAACCGCTTGTGGGGGATAACGTTTCCGTGACGATACTGGATGAACAGGAAAAAGAAGGAAACATCACGGAGATCTTACCGAGAGGGAGCGAACTGCTCCGTCCGGCGGTGGCCAATATCGATCAGGCTCTAGTGATTTTTGCGATCGTGAAGCCTGCCCCGGATTTCCGGCTGTTAGACCGCTTTTTGATCCGGATGGAGCAGCAGAAACTGACGAGCGTCATCTGTTTTAATAAACAGGATATTGCGACGGAAGCGGAAAAGGCTGCGCTCTTCAGAGCCTATGAAACATGCGGTTACAGAGTGCTGTTTGTCAGCGCCGGAAAGAAGGAAGGCCTGGAAGAACTGAGAAGCCTGCTGACCGGACGCACTACGGCGCTGGCCGGGCCGAGCGGCGTAGGCAAATCGACGATCATCAATGCGCTGGCCCCGGAAGCCGGCATGGAGACCGGGAGCATCAGCCGGAAAATCGAAAGAGGAAAGCATACTACCAGACATTCCGAAATGATCGCGCTCGGGGAAAACACCTATATCATGGATACGCCCGGATTCACGTCTCTGCACATTGCGGAAATCAGGAAAGAAGAGCTGAGCGGCTTTTACCCGGAATTTGAACGGTACGAACCGGCCTGCAGATTTGGCGGCTGTGCCCATATCAGCGAGCCTGACTGCGGCGTAAAGGCGGCGGTGGAGCAGGGGCTGATCAGCCGGGTGCGCTATGATAATTATAAGGCGCTGTATCAGGAGTTAAAAGATATCAGGCGTTATTAAATGAGATTTCCGGGTTTTCAATGTTTTCAGGGATTTTGCATCTGTTCTGTCGTTTCATACAGTATAAAAAATAAAAAACAAAAACAGAATTGTGACAAGCACCTTTTGGGGTGCTTTTTTTGTGCACTTTTTTAAAAAAAAGAAGAACTGAATCGCGGCAAAATCCGCATGTCATGACCGTTGCCGGGATTTTTTACCGGAAAAGGAACTTTTAAAGGAACTTTATATTTCCCTTTAAAAGTTCTTTTATATGACTGGATTTCAGGAGACGGACGCTGATAAACTTTCGTATGCAGGAGGTGATGTGTGAGTGAATATTGATTTGGATAATATCAATGAAGAAATGATTTATCAGGCGTTTGGGGTTGACGGAAATGAAGCGGAGGCCTTAAATGACAGCTATCTGGAACTTTTTGAACTGATCGGCCGTGATGCCATGCTGAAATTATTCAAGTATTTCCGGGGCGATAAGATTGACTGTCCTGTGAAGCTGTACCGTCCTGAATTTATAGCGGATCTGGCAAAACAGGAGACGGACAGGCGCGAACGGGCCAAAATTGCGAGGGCAGGAGGATATACTGTGAAGTTTATTGAGAGCGTGCTTAGCAAACGCCGCAAAGAAAATGAAATGGAATAAGACAGAAAGCGTTGTGTATATGAAAAAGACCTATATTGAAAGTTTAAGAATGATTGCGATTATTCTTGTTATTTACAACCATACAAGAGAATTGGGGTTTACTTTATACCAGTATACATCCGATACCGGTGCCTATTATCTGTCGGTTTTGATGATACCGGTCTGTAAAACGGCAGTTCCCATTTTTCTGATGATCTCAGGAGCAACGCTGCTTGGAAAGACAGAAGATTACAGGCATTTGTTTTCCGGAAGAATCGTCAGATATGCGGGAATTATTTTGTTTTGGGGAACTTTACAGTATCTGCGTTATGTCAGGACGGGAAAGGCGGAGCTGTCTGTCCGGGGCTGGTGGAACAATATTTACAGCAGTCCCAGACTGGAAACGTACTGGTACTTATATCTGTATCTGGGATTTTTGCTCCTGCTTCCGCTGCTTCGAAAAGCGGTTTCCGGAATGACAAATAAGGATTACGGGTATTTATTTGGTCTTAGTTGTGTAAGCAGCATACTTACCATGTTCGGGTATTTTTCCGGTAGTTTTATCAATAACAGCGTATTTCTTCTCCCGTCAGTCTTTTTCTATCCTCTGTCAGGGTATTGGATCGATAATGCGTCCGATTCTTCGTATGGAAAAGACGCATTAAAATACGGTCTGACACCGATCATCAGTTTCGGAATATTCGGATTCATCAAAAGCGTGGATAAAAGATATTTGCATTCTGCAGGACTGAAAAGAATGATCCTTGCCGCGGGCGATACGGTTTTTGGCATTTATCTGACGGAGGATATGATCCGGAATCAGATCGTTAAACTGATCGTACATATTCGTGCGGACGACTTCGTTATAGCGGTGTTATATACGTTATCAACTTTTGCGGCAGGTGTGGTTTTCGTATTTATTATGAAGAAACTCCCGGTCTTGAAAAGGCTGGTATAGAATTACGTGATTTTCCGGTTGGTAAGAGAGGGATGAAAAATGGAACATCTATTCGGAACGGAAAACAGGACTGAATCGTTTTCTATGCCTCTTCTTTGTCAAAATAAGAAAAGATAGTACGCAAAACATTGATTGCCATCTGCTTACGCTCTAACGGCTGGCAGTCGGTGATCTGGCGGAATTGTTCTATGATATTAGCGTCGTTGTCCGTTACGGAATCGGACAGCATATAATCGACTGATACACCAAGTCTGTTGACGAGCCTCACAAGCGTATCGAGCGTGAGGCTCCGTTCCCCGCGCTCGATAGCTCCCATATAAGTATCTGAAATATCAATATCTTCTGCCAGCTGTGCCTGTGTAAGATTTAACCGCCGGCGCTCTTCGCGGATTCTTTTTCCTAATCTTTTATAATCCATATAAATCTCCGTGCCTTTCTTACAGTTATTTTCTTACAGTCCGTAAGATTTTACTTTTCACAGAATGCTCCCGTTGTTTATTTTAGAATGTCGGTAATATGGATTGAAACATCTATATGGGGTATTGATATTGACACAATGGGGTGTTTTGAATAATATAAGAAAGTGGGATTGCAATACGGAACGTAGTTCAGAGAAAGGAAGGGGTATATGTCCAGGGTTGTAAAATATGATATTTTGAGGGTTGCTGCCTGCTTTTCTATCGTTTTGCTGCATGTATCAGCCAGTTATTGGAGCGTGGTGGATGTTCGGAGCAGGGAATTTATAGTCATGACGGTTTATAACAGTGTAACCCGCTTTGCGGTTCCTGTTTTCTTCATGTTGAGCGGACTTTTTCTTGTCGCGCCCGAGCGGGAAAATACGGCGGTTGGGAAACGGGTTTTGAAGCTGGCAGCGTTGTTTTATGTCTGGTCGGCATTTTATGCGTTTCAGGGGATTGCGGTAGATACGCTGAAAGGCGCGTTTTCAATGGAAGTATTCAGGGCGGCGGTAGAGCGGTTTATCTTCGGCCATGTCCATATGTGGTTTCTTCAGATTTTGTGCGGATTTTATCTGCTGATTCCGATTGCGAGACAAATCAGCGCCAAAAAGGAGGCGCTGCGGTATTACCTGATTCTGTGGGTGACATTCTGGTCGGAAATTTTGGTTACTTTTTATTGGGATATTATCTGAATACAACGGATATCGGAAAAGAGGCCAGACGGTATCTTTATGCGATGGGAATCGTTGCATTGCTTCTGACGCCGATTCTGACAGTTCGGGACTGTGTAAAATCCGGCACTTATGTGGAACGGTGGTTCAGTCCCGGGTCTTTGAACATTCTGATTATGACCATCGCCGTCTTTGTCTGCTTTCGCTATTGTAAGGCATTTGAGCGGGCAAAAAGAGCGGATGTATGGAGAATGCTGTCCCGTTATACCTTTTTTGTATACATGTTCCATATGTTTGTGCTGGAAAAACTGAACCTCGTGGGGATTACAACGGTTTCCCGGCCGGCCGTCATTTCCATACCTGTCATGACGATTTTTATATTCGCAGTCAGTCTGCTTGGGGCCTTTGTGGCCGGTCATATACCATTTGTGAGAAAAATGGTGATGCTTCATGCGGACTGATATGTACATAATGGGTAAAAACCGGGAGGTGAAAACGGTGAAAGCAGATACGGGGGAGAACAGACAGTTCCGCATTTTATCTGCGCTCGGCATCCTTTTTGTCGTGGCAGGACATTTGGGATATGGGGCGTTTGATCTGGGCGGACTGTTTCCCTATTATTCTTTCCATGTATTCATTTTTTTATTTGTATCAGGATATTTCTATAAGGAGGAGGCGGAGAAGCATATTGGGCAATATATTTGGAAAAAGTGCACCGCTTTGCTGTTTCCCTATTTCCTGTGGAACCTGTTTTATGGGATTTTAGCGCAGATACTTCATAGGGCAGGATTCTCGCTGGGGGAAACGCTGTCTTTTAAGACGCTTTTTCTTTCCCCCTTTTTGGACGGACATCAGTTTTTATATAATTTTTCAGCGTGGTTTGTTCCCGCGCTGTTTTTGGTTGAGGTAATCAATGTACTGATGCGCAAAGTCCTGGGGATTCTGCATCTGAAACGGGAATGGCTGATTTTTATCTGTTCTTTGGTTCTGGGCATGGTTACGATTCAACTGGCAATCGGCGGACATGTATGGGGGCTCTATAAGTTTTCGGGCAGGCTCCTGCTCATGTTCCCGGGATTTCAGATGGGCAGGATTTATAAAGAAAAGGTGGAGGCACATGATACGCTGCCGGATGGGATTTACTTTCTGACGGTCACAGGCGCACAGGTATTGATCAGCATTTTTAACGCCGGCCTGGCGTTTGGGGTGGTGTGGGTAACCAGTTTTGCCAACGGATGTATCGTCCCCTATCTTACGGCGGCTACGGGAATTGCGTTCTGGCTGCGGATATCCGGGATTCTGAGCAGAACACCTGTTATTTCAGAGAAACTGGCTGCGGTTGGGCGCAGTACTTATTCCATTATGATGCACCACGCCGCGGTGTTCATGCTGATAAAAGGATTTTTTTATTTGTGCAGCTGCCTGACTCCTTTTTGTGGAGAGTTTGACAGGGAGCTGTTTTTCCACGATATTCATTATATTTATCTGGCAGGAGGAACGGAAGCATGTAAGTGGATTTATCTCCTGGCCGGGATGGGGATACCGCTTCTTATAAAGAAAGGCGTGGAAGGGGTAAAGGCGCGGATGAGAATTGTTTTAAAATAAATGTTTACTGTTTACTGAATTGTTTTCAAAATACTGTTGATGAAAAAGAGTCTGGCATGATATAATATAAAATCGTGTTGGACTCTTTTTCAAAACATTAAGATGGTTTGCGAAGAATAACACATGTTGTTTATCGGAAGCAGTCCATGCCATGGGGCAGTCACCGTGAAAAGTATTTTGCGACGCTGCCGGAGGATGGTGCGGTAAAAAAGAATTTTTAAAGAACGCATAAAATCAAGGTTTTTAAGGAGGATATAAATAGATATGAAACTAGGAATCGTTATTTACGAGGCTGTTTCATGAAAATCCATGTATCTCTATAAAATGGCTTAAAGGTTGATAAATACTAGGGGTGAGGGCAATTTGATTTCTATGTAATTCTTTATATCTTCATAAGAGTTTATGGAAAATTGGTACGTAGAAAATGAAATGTGAAACTGAAGGTTGAGCCTTAATACCGAAGAAAAAAGGACAAGGCATGAGAGAATGTCTTGTCCTTTCCATAATGTTGGAGGGTTGATTGCATGTCGGAATTGAAAGCAAAGGAGTATAAGAAATTTGAGGATATTAAGCATATCAGAGAAGATGGATCGGAGTTTTGGAGTGCGAGAGAATTGTCGGATGCGTTGGAATATTCTAAATGGGAAAATTTTTCCAAAGTAATTGGGCGTGCTATGATCGCATGCGAGAACAGCGGACACAATGTATCTGACGATTTTCCTGAGGTCAGGAAAATCGTAGATGCAGGGGCAACGAACAAGCCGATAAAAGATTATGAATTGTCAAGATATGCCTGTTATCTGATTGTTCAAAACGGAGATCCGAGAAAAGAAGTAATTGCTTTAGGACAGACTTATTTCGCTATACAGACATATCGACAGGAAGTTGCCGATCATTTTAATCAGTTGGATGAGGATAGAAGACGCCTTGTTGTTCGTGGAGACATCAAACAATGGAATCAACTTTTAGCGGAAACGGCGCATGACGCCGGAGTGATTACGAATGAGGAATTTGCAATTTTTCAAAATGCCGGATATATGGGACTTTATGGTGGACTGGATGTAGAGGACATTCATGCAAGGAAAGAACTTCAGGTAGGACAGAAGATTCTTGATTATATGGGAAGCACAGAGCTTATCGCCAATTTGTTCCGCATTTCACAAACAGAGGAGAAACTGCGGAAGGACAGCATACAAGGTGCTGATGCAGCGACAAGCGTACATTATAATGTTGGAAAAGAAGTTCGCACGGCGATTGAGAAAATCGGCGGAACGATGCCGGAGGACTTGCCAAAACCGGAGAAAAGTATTCAGGAGATTGAGCGAGAGCAGATGGCGAGACTCAAGGCGAAAGCGAAAAAGGGAACGATAATGCTTGACGAATGATGCATTATGGGGAAGAAATTTAAAACCGTAAAAAAGGAAGAATCCTATTTAAATCAATATAAATCTTTTATTATTAAGGCTGCTAATACCATAATTAGTGGCTTTAATATTTTATATACAAAATGTTGTTGACAAAAATAAAAACATGAAGTGCAATAAAATTGCACAACAAAAATATTTTTGTACTAGGAGGGGAAATGGGAAATAAAGTTTTCAGTGAAAGGATTAAGAAACTACGTATTGATAGCAACATGACAATGGATATGTTAGCAAAGAAACTTAATATTACTAAGAGCCGAATTAGTATGTGGGAAAACAATGGAACTGTACCAAGAGAAGATATTTTACTTGAATTATCTAAGTTATATAATGTTTCGATTGATTACTTATTGGGAAATGATGAAATGGAGGGACAAGAACCAGATAAAGGTGAATTAAAAGTTCTTCAGAGAGGATTAAGTAATTTAAATGAAGAAGATTTAAAGAAAGAAAAACAGTATTGGAAGTTATGTTTGATAATATTTTTGCGGAAGAGGAGGATCATGGAGATTTATAAGCCAAATTTCAAGCAAGTATATAAGTTAGCTAATGAAATCTTACTAACATCAAATACGATATCAAATTTTCCGTTTTCGGTTACTAAGATGATTGCAGAAATGACAGATGCAGAATATTCCAATATCGGAATCAATCGGATAGAAGAACTGTTAAAGATACCAAATTGCAAATTTGTATTGTATGTGGGGAAAAAGAAGCTCGTAAAGCGTAGAGAATTTGATAAATTTCTAAGCGATACAGTGGAAATATAAAATCCTGTAATTTACTTTTGAGCCTTACTATGCTATACTATCAATGCTCGGCTTGCCGAGCATTTGGTATTAAGGCTCTTGTTGAAAGGAGCTTTTACTATGGGAAAGGATATAAAAGGAAAAGTGCTTGGCGTTGGAATAAGCCAAAGGTCGGATGGCTTCTATGTTGGAAGATTTACTACGAAATACGGACAACGGAAGCAGAAATTATTCCGCAAATTACAAGAGTGCAGACAGTGGCTGGCAGACTCGCAGTATCAGGATGAGCATAGTAATCTGAACTTTCCGGAAGAAATGACGGTAAAGGCATGGTTTGATTATTGGATCAGCATGAAGAAACGAACGGTACGCCCGAACACGGTAAGAAATTATACAGAGCGTTATGAGCGTAACATTGATCCTGTGATTGGAAAACTGACTTTGTCAGAAGTAAAACCGATTCAGTGCCAAATGATTATGAACCGCATGGCTGATGAAGGGTATCGAACATCTACTATTTATCAGACAAGGATAGCATTGTTTAATATGCTTGATTACGCATATCAGAATGATGTGATAATGAAAAATCCCTGTAATGGTATGGTAAAATCTGATATCGGGAAGCCTGCACAGAAGAAGGAAGCACTGACATTAGAACAGCAGAAAAGGTTTGTAAGAGGTATTGCGGGAAATGTGTACGAGTACCAATACAAATTTTTATTGCAGACAGGGCTTAGGACAGGGGAACTTTGTAGGATTAAAATGGTCGGATATTGATTTTGATAACCGTACCATGACAATCAGCCGTTCTATGGAATATCGTCATTCGACAGGAGAATGGAGAGTGGGAGAACCTAAGAGTGAATCGGGGTATCGTTTCATTCCCTTGACGTAGGAAGCGCTGGACATGCTTCGCAGGCAAAGGGAAAAGAATCTTGAAGTCAAAGTAATTCCGATGGAATGGTCAGAATATGTTTTCCTGTGCCGTAAGGGAACGCCGGTTAAGAACAGCACATATGATACTATGATATTCAAACAGTGTGACAAGATAGGGATTCCGAGGTTTTCCATGCATGTATTGCGTCATACATTTGCCACCAGATGTATTGAGGGGGGTATGAAGCCAAAGACGTTGCAGACGATACTAGGACATTCTAACATTGGCATCACGATGAATCTGTACGTTCACACGACAGAAGATGAAAAGCATAAGGAAATCGAAAAAATCGCGGCGTCTCTCAAGGTGGTTTAGAAAAACTGGTACGTAGATTGGTACATAACCAAAACCTTGAAAGGCGAAAACCTTATAAAATATAAGAAAATTCAAAGGAGATTGAGATAAAATGAAACTCGGAATCGTTGTTTTACTGACGATTTCATATAATTCTATATAACTCCATGAATTGCTATAAAGTAGCATGAATAAAGGGTTTGCAGGAGACTCAAAGTGTATGAAACACCATATAATTCTATATAGTTCAATAGATAAATGGTGCGGTAATGGTGCGGTAAAAGAGTTTGGCACATAATAGAATAGTTGGACATCTGAATAAGTCCATTATCAGTTATAGAAATATGATTGATGGTGGGCTTATTTTAGTGCCTGAATATATTTAGTGAGGAAATGGACACAATCTTGCCCAAAACGCTTGTATGAGCCTCACAAAGCGTCAGAAAAGGCAATATAAAGACACATATCAAGCACTAATTGAAAAGCGCATTTCATTGACAAATGGCAGAAAGGAGAAACAGAACTAATGGCAAGGGTAAAAGCATTGTCAGCTTATAAAATGGCAAAACGTATATACAACAGAGAAGATAATGTTTACGACAAGAAAGTAATTACAAAGCAGTTGATTACAAATATTTTGCTTATGTATATGGATGAATGCCGAAAAGCATTAGCTGAAGGAGAGAGGATAGAAATATCAAAAGTTGGTTCAATCATACCAGAAGTAAAAGTCCATATAGGTAATTTTAATCTTCCCATGTGCAATAAGGATGGTGGCAATCCGCCATATACAAAACTAAAGATAACTCGAAACAATCTTTTAAGTGAGACTATGAATAAGAATCTGCTTAGAAATATTGAAAGCGGCATCTATGGATTGGATAAATTACCGTTCAGCAGACAACAGATGGATATTTTGAAGAAAAGCGGATATATACCTGCAGATGCAGAAATTGAAAATGGAGATGATGAATAATGGCAAAGCATATTAGCAACATGAATCAGCTACAAGCGGCACTTATGCCGACTATGGTAAAAATGGTAGATGAATTAGCAGAAAGAGTGTATGAAACATTAAATTATTTTCTGCAAGAGTACTATAACAGTTATGATCCGAAATCCTATAGGCGGCAATATGACTTCCTGCGTTCAGCAGTGAAAGTTGAACCTAAAATAAAAGGAAGTAAAGTCACAGCATCAGTATTTATTGATACTGAATCTATGGACAATTATTACAATGCTACTGGCTTTCAGGTTGCACAGTGGGCTAATCAGGGATTACATGGAGGATTGAATACAGGAAGCAAAACTCCTCATGTATGGGATGATACTATGGATAATACTGTAAATAATGGGGAACTTCTGAAATTGGCGGTTGAATATTTAAGAAGCAAAGGTATATCTGTAAGAGCGTAGCGGAGGATTGTATGAAAATATATGTGGACAATGCACCAGAGAATTGTAATAACTGTATTTTTAGGCAGAACATGAGCCAACATTGGGATTTGAATGATTATTGTTTTCTGAATAAGAAAAGTACAAGCAGGATTATTATGGATATGGATTGCCCATTAGAAAAATTGGAGGGAAAAGATACATAGTGAAATTAAATGAACGAGTAGCAATTATTACAGAAGAAAATATACGCAGATTGTCACGCTTATATGGAGAAATGGATATTGATGATTTATCCAGAATTGTAAATAACCATTTGAAAGTTGCTATTGATGAGATTGAGGAAGATAGTTTAAAACATAAAGCGCAAAATTGCGCTGAATGCGATTTTATGAAAAAGTATGAATACGATAAAAAGATATATTACTGTAACCATACAGACAGAATTGACGATATGGGTAAATTAGATGCGGATCATTTGCAAAAGACAAGCCCTGTATGGTGTCCATTGAGAAATAATGAAAAATAAGTAGTATAGAACTGCTGTTGTATGGTCGAAAAACTGACCGTGAAATCTGACTCCACAAAAGTGTGGAGTGAAAAATATATAAAAACATTTCCCCAAATCTGGGGAGAACTAAATAGATTAAAGGAGAATTAAACACTATGGCAACAAAAGAAGTAAAAGAACTAAGCATTGAATCCATTAAAAAAGAACTTATCGACAAATTTGTGAATAATATGGATATTTTGAGATATTTAGAAGTAGAGAGACATAATGATGTTAAACTTTCACAAGTGAAGGATGCTTTTGTTTATGATTATGATAATCCGAATGTGACAGGTGATTTTATTACAGTAGATGTTGCGGAGAATATATTTTCAAAAGCGAACATAAGGGATTCTGTAAAATATGTTGTATCTATAAAAATTGGATTAGGTTGTGCATACAATTTAGATAAAATTGCTGCAATTATAAAGGAAATTGTTTTTAAAGAATATCCATATATCAAGAGATATAGCAATGTGCCAATTTATGTAAAGAAATGTGGTTATGATTTTTTAAATAGTTATCATGAATATAATGAACTTAATCGCATGATTACTTTTGAAATCTGGAATCAAGTATAATTTGTTGCTATTACAGGGCAATTAAAATAATCTGTAAAACTGAAATTCAAGAAATTCTGATAACTGTCAACCGTTTCGATTGTCCAAATCTGGACAGTGAAATTCCATAAAATATGATGAAAACTAAATATTTGAAAATAAAATTATGAGTAAAAGACCGCGCTGTTTTGGCGTGGTTTTTTTGTGATGCAAAAAATGAAAACTTAACATTTCTGAAATTTTACTAATCAAGTTAGGCATATGAAAAATTTTGTTAAATCTAAATATTTCTTGAATTTCTGGTAATCTAGGAGGTTCAATGGGTAATGACATAAAATGTATGTACTTTAACCACAGATTCAAAGATAAGCCACAAGGCAAACAATGTGGATGGGTACAGAAAAGTTTGACACAAGTAAATATTACGATTGAAAATTTAGCAGATGCTTTAGTTCATGGAGCATCATTTAAGCCAGGAGTATTGTCAGGAGGGAATAAAGCTGAAAACTGGATAGAACAACAATTATTTGGTCTTGATTTTGACGATGGTATAAGGATAGAAGAAGCCTATAACAAAGTGATTTCTCTAGGAATTACACCATGTTTCATGTATACGACATTCAGCCACAAAGAAGAACATCATAAATTCCGCATGATATTCTTTAATGATACAGTGATTACAGATGGGAATATAAGGGATAAGTTACAGGCTACACTTATGGGAATTATTGGCGGTATTGACGAAGTATGCTTTAACCGTGACAGACTATTTTTTGGCGGTAAAGGGCAAACAGTATTATATCCTAATTATGATACAAGGATAAATGCTGAATCCATTATAGAAAAATACTGGAATGATGATTTTGAACAATACATATCCAATGCAAAGCCAAAATCAAAGAAGAAAAAGGATAGCACTGCTGCCGGTATCAAAAATAAAGCTACTGATACTGCAAAAGAGCGTCCTACATATGAAAATCTGAATGTAAAAGCAATCAAAGAACATGATATTGAGTATTTACGCAAGGTATTAGCACATGATCCGATAGAATTTGAGAATAAAAATGAGTTTTGGGATTATATTTATTCCGAATTGGATATAGCAGAACTGATTGACATAGATGATCCGAGGTCATTTTGTTGTGTATTGCATGATGACCATAATCCATCTGCAAATATATTTACTACGCAAAATGGCGTACAGAAATACAGGTGTTGTTCTGAAAATCTCACGCTGAATATCAAGCAGTTAATTGAATTGTTGGGTGATTTCAAGTCTGAATACAAAGCAATCCAGTTTATCATGAATATCTACAACTTATCAATCAAAGAATCCCAATGGAGCATAGAACAGAGAGAGAATATTGACCTTATGATCAGCAATATCACGCTGAATAAGTTTAAAGAATTGTGTCCGCAGGCTGATAAAAATATCAAATATGCGAAAGATACATTCCTTATGATGCTTTCTATTGCAAGGAATAATGTCTACAGTGAGAAATTCTCTAATGATGATGGCGAAATTGTGTTCTTTGTGACTACAAAGAAAATCGCTGAATGTTTGGGGAAAGATTACAGTCAAAGTAAGATAGATAAGATAGGCAAATATATTAAAATGCTCATTTATCATGACTTGATCCGTATTCTTGATGATGAACAAGTACCAAAAGAATTATTGTTCAAAGCAATTAAGTATTCTGGTACAGATAAAAGGACAGGAAAACACGTTAATTTCTATGCCATCCCATCATGGGTAGTTCAACAGTTAAGCACGATTGAGAATAACGGTGTTAGGTGGAAAGAAAAAGGCTACAGGATTGCCGGAGTATCATTTGATATGTTTTACCGTTCTGAAGGATTTGATGTGGCAGCTTCCTTATATCCGCAATATAAGAAAAAGAAGAATGAATATGGTGAGATTGTAGACCGTTCTACCACAAAAGCCAGTGATGAGCGTACTTTGAAGATTTCCGAGATTATATTACAGTGTATCCAGAGAAAAGGATATTGCACTGAAAAGGAAGTTGTCTATATTCTTGGCAATAAATATAGATATGAAGTTACTGAAACACAGATTAAGCGCAGTCTGAATGAGATTATGGATTTATATGGATTGAAAAAGGTCAAAGCAAATAAAGCATTGAAAGAGCAGTACCATATTAAATCAGACGGTTATCCCAATATCATTATTGAGGATGTAGCTTAATATGGTGTAGGTAGGGTAAAAGGAAGGGGGTAATATAACTTATATATCTCTGTTATATACCCCCCACCTTTTACCTCAATGCTTGTCAATACCAAATTTGAAAATAGATAAATACACATTAAAACTGAATAATCAAACAAAACCAGAGACAGTATGAATCAGTCGTATTGTCTCTTTTATTATGAATAGTGATTCGGAGCATACAATCGGGATGCTCAATTATTAACTTAGCACAAAATGGTGCTGAGTTATCTAAATACATATCGAAAGGAAGTATCTAAACAAGCAATGCAAGAAATACAAACATTAGACTTAAACCGTACAGGTATAAAACCATTAAATAAACTTGAAACATTCATGCTGATAGAAGGAACAAAGCATTATTACATTTCTTCCGAAGGAAGATTAGCCAATGATATAAAGGGCAAATTCTATGTACATAATGATACATTGTCGAAAGCAACAAATAGAGTCCATTGGAAGATATTCTATGAAGATGAAAGCGGCGTGGAATATAAAAGAGATGTATATGCAGATAATTTAGTAGCACAGACATTTTTAGAGCCAGTAAAAGGTAAAAACAAGGTATATCATATTGACGGTGACAGTTCCAATAGCAAATATAGTAATCTTATCTATGTATCTGACAGAGAATTTTACAATCTAAGGAATAAAAAGATCAGTATAGATGATTTAGGCAGAGAACAGAAATATATTCCATTCCTGAATAGTAACCGCATGAAAGCAAGAAGATTATGGAATGATATGTATTCACGCTGTTACAATGAAAAATTACATAAGAGATTTCCAGAATACATAGGCTGTACCATTTGTGATTACTGGTTAGAGGATAAAGAACGGTTCTATAAATGGGTGGAAGAGAATTATTATATGATCGGCAATGAGCAGATGGATTTAGATAAAGATATTTTGTGCAAAGGCAATAAAGTATATAGTCCTGAAACGTGTGTATTTGTTCCGCATACAATCAATACTCTTTTGCTGAATTGTAGAAGAAAACGTGGCAAATATCCAGTTGGAGTAAGTTTTGATAAAGGTAAATATCGTGCAGCATTGAATATTGACGGAAAGACTGTAAAATTAGGTGTTTATAATACTCCAAAAGAGGCATTTTTAGAGTATAAGAAACATAAAGAAGCCCTTATTATCGTTGTAGCAGACAGATATAAAGGGAAGATTCCAGACAGTGTATATAAAGTAATGCTTAACTGGAAGATTGAAATTGATGATTAAAATTTAGGAGGACATTTTACTATGACAGATTTTGAAAGAAGAATTAAAACCAAACTGATTGAGGATGAATATGCGGAAAAGTTTCACCGTTTAGATACAGAGGAAACTATAGCACATATCAACCGTGATAATGAGCAGTTACGTGAGATTAATGAAAAACGGGTACATTTAGAGCTGGAAATGGAATTTGAGAAAAATATGTTAAATTATTAAGGATGGAGGAATTTGATTATGACAGATATTAAAGATATTGAACAGAGGGCAAAGGATATGATTGAACAATGCCAACGTAGGAAAGCACAACGAGAAAATAAAGAATTGGCTGATAAGATATTCAGGGAACCGAAAAGGAAGATTGCAAAAGAACAGGCTAAGAAAGAAGCTGCAGAGCATGAAAGGCAGGAATTAGAAAACAGATGGAGTCCATATCTTGAAAAAGCTATGAAGCGTTATGGAACAGAATTTGAAGGTGTGTTAAAAGAATAAGATTATATAAGGCATATCGGATGATAAAGGTTCTTTCTGAACTTTGGATATTTCTTTTTTCCAGTAGTTCAGATTTTGTTAGAAATACAATGTCTGGCAAAATCTGAATCTGGCAGTATATCCAAACATGAGAAAGAACCATGATAAAGTCTGATGTGCCTTATTTTTACAATTTTTCAGAGGGTATACCATTATATAGTAGGTACTTAAAATTTTCTGATGGAAACCTACCCCCCACACATAGAGATATGGCTATATTGGATAATGCGATTTATCTGATATAGTCATTTTTTTACCGATTTATCAAAACTAGATAAACACTGAAAATCATTGATTGCAGGAGTGATATTTAGTATAATATATGCTATAGCCAGTAAACAAAAATGACGTAGGAAAGAATATGTTTAGTAAGAAGAATTTGTGTAGTGATATAATCCCAGTTATTGTATGATTTTTTGCAGTTATTAGGATTCTATCTATCCCAAAATCTGTATGTTTTCTTGCAGTTATTGGGATGCGGTGGAAATGTTCGGTAAGATTGAGAGTTCTATATAGGGGTATACGGTGGCATAGGGTGGTAATTATATGTGAGATTTAAACATACCCCCGCCCTCTATTTGGCGAGACAAAAGAAGGAGAAATAACATTATGGCAGATGTTTGTAGCTGTTGCGGTAAGAAAATCCCGTTTTTAGACGTGGATTTTGATTACATAGAAATTGATAATGAATCATATAGAATATGTGGTAAATGCAGAAGTAAAATAAACGCATATAATTCTGGTGATATTTCCGTTGATGAAGTCATTTCAGATGCTACACATAAAAAAGTAGCTGATTATCTCAGGAATATTAAATCAGATGAAGAAATAGAGCATGAGAAGAAAGAAAAAGAACGAATTGAAAATAAAATAGTTGCACAAAAGAATGATCCACTTTATGATGATATACACCAGATTGCAGGAGATTTACGCTTTATAAAGAATCTGATTATCATAGGTCTTGTTTGCGGATTTATTTTAGGGATTATCGGTGTACTTGGATTAATGTAAAGGGAGATAAAAGAAGATGAACAAGAAAATTATTGCAGTAGGCAGTATAATTGGAATTATTGTCATTGGGGTAATTGTGTTTTTGGTAACAAGGGGCAATTCCCCATTTATTGTAGGTGAATGGGTGATAGATTCATATAATACGGCGAATGGAAATATTAAGCAGGAAAATATAGGTGAATATTATGGCGAAAATTATCAAAATGCCCATGCTGAATTTTCAGCGGTATTTAAGGATAATGGAATGGTTATTTTGAATATGCCAGTTTATGAGGGGATGGAGCCAGTAAGCAAAGAAATACCATATGAAATAAAGGGCAGTGAAATATATTTGTCTGCTGAAGGCGAGAGCATAAAAGGATTTGAGATAAAAGGTGATACACTGATAATGTATGATATTGGTAACATTATGGATGAAGCAGTGTTGAAAAAGAAATAATGATTGTATATGGAGAAGTGATAAAATGAGTGTGATTTTAGGATATAAAGCAGAGGATAAATTATATCTTGCTGCTGATAATAGGTTATCTGAAAAAGATGGTACTTTTATTCGTGACAGTGAGAAAAAAATTATCGAAATTAATAGTCATTTGGCGGTTGCTTTCGCTGGAAATGCTGGAACACAAGCATTATTTGGAGAATTTGTAAAAGGACTGAAGAATGCAAATGATTTTAAGATTGAGGATATTTTGTTAAACATAAATGCAATGTTTATGTCCTTAAAAATGAATAAAGACAGAGAGTATGCAATAAACATTCTAAATTCTTCATCTTATTTCATTGTGGCTGGTAAAGACAAAAATAATGATAATGGTATTTATGCGGTGTCATATGTTAATGGCAAATTAGGGGATACAAAAACAGAAATGATTCTATTTCCACCATTAGGTGCAGATATGCAAACTTGTAGTAATATTTACGTTAAAAATATACATATGTTTCCTCAGAACTTTTTGCAGAAAACAGTAAAAGAGATTTCTGATATTTGTAATACTGTTAGTCCGTCATGTGATATTTGGACTTACAATTTTGTGACAGATAATAGCAGTATGGAGCATTTTAGCTGATTTTTATATGGGGTATATGGTATATATGACACTTTATATATAGAAACGGAAACATACCCCCTCCCTGTCACTGATTTATGTAGCTGCCTATTCTTATCCAATAATCAATGGTATATCTTTGATTTCTGGATAAAAGTAGTATAGAAAATAAGTTGGTAGGGAAAAGTGTTATGTCTGAAATTTTAACGTGTACATTAGATTATCAGCATTATTAAAGGCGTATTTTTATATAGGGGTATACCTGTATATATGGAATTCTATTTTTTGGATGGAAACATACCCCCCCTTGGTATCTTCGATTCGGAGTTGAAATTTTAAGGTGACGTGTGGAAAGATTAGATAGGGGCTTTAGCAGAATAAAGTCCGAAAAATATAATGTAAACCTACCGGCATACACCCTTGCGCCTGCTGCCCCTTATACCATCATACAGACCGCATAAGCTACAAATAAGCACGATATACGCCGATCCTAGCCACTTTCCAGGCATTACCCTAAAATGTATCAATGAAGCCATTACAAGCCTTAAATAGCCCTAAAATCGCATGATAAGCATACAAATATAAGCACACAAACCACACAATAAAAGACTATGAGCATTGAAGCGCATAGCCTTTATCATGTATCAATAGTTATCTGTTTTCTGTTGCTTTATTTATTCACGATCTCATGTATTCCGCTTAGTTTCTGGTACTCTTCACACTCTTTTTGTTTGGGGCATCTGCTACAATCGTTTTCATATGTTCCGCATACATCATTTAAAATATTTTCAAGCTCCTTTATTCTTTCTTCCATAATTTCCACCGTTTAACCTTTCTTTGATTGTTTTATTCTTTCAAGTTAGGGCATAAACCTAAACCGCCATCAATAACAGGCACACGCCTAAAAGCGTTACGGTGTACACAATCTTTATTGTCGCAATGTGTACAGTCGCATTTCTGAAATTCTTCATAGGTCATTTTCCAGTTTGTATTGTTTTCAAATTGTTCTTTCGTCATCATATCTTTTCTCCTTTCTTATCTCAAATATACATCAATTTTCTTTTTCAGTTCTGAAAGTGTTTTTGCTGCATCAAATAAAGCGTTGTCCTCATCATCCACATAAGCAGTATATATTATTGTATCTTTCTTGATTGTTCCGTCTACTTTTTCTTCATATGATTTTTCGATTTCAAAACCCTTGTACGGTTTTAATAATTTAACTGTCATTTTGTCATACCTTCCTTTTCTTATATTTTTTGTTGTCAGGGTGTAGCCGTTGCGAGTGGTTACACCCTTATTTTTATTTGCGGTTACGCTTGTTTCAGTCTCTTTGTTCCGTCTGTCTCTACCTCTGTACTGCCGTAGTAGTTCCGTATGTCTTCCATACTTAACTTCTTATGACTTCTTTTTCTGAATGCTTCCGTGTGAAAGTACCATTTCTTTTTTTCTCTAGCCCATTTAAAGCCGATACTCTTTAATGTGTCCTTATAGTCGTATGTGTTACCGTCTACCCATATCCAGCAACCAACTATTTCTATGTTGATACCTTCAAAGGTTATGATCTGCTGTAATACTTCCCTTAACTTTGCATCCTCTGAAAAGTCATACTTCATATTATTAAAGTCTGTCTTTGCGTTGCTCTCTTTGCTGTCCGCTGACTTGCTTTCGTGTCTATTCTTTAATACCTTGAAAAGCCTGTCATATTCTGCATTGATTTCTTGCGTTGCTTGTGTGCTTCCGTTTGCGTTGTCGGGGTGAAACTTCTTGAGCAAGTCACGGTACTGTCTTCTTAATTCTTCCAGTGTATTTACATCTTTAAAGTATTTATTCATAAGTGATTACCTCCTTAAAAATATATAGTTGATTGATTTGTTAAGTCCATTATAACCAAACACTAGGGTAATTTCAATATGCAAATGTACTAAAGTTAGGGTATTTGTGTTGTGCATAATTACCCTAATACTAGGTTAAAATTGCACAAATTAAAACCCTAATGTTTGGTTATTTTGCATATTGAAATTAACCTAAAGATAGGGCAAGATATTGGTACAAGGTCAAGCAAGACCAAAAACAATCAAATATATCAAATTTAGGAGGTAGCCACATGACAAACAAAGAGTTAATTGAAAAGTGTAAGAAGTACCAAAAATTAAATGATGAAATTGCTAAAAAGGAATTAGAAAAAAAGCAAATTCAGGCAGAACTTAAAAAGGAACTTGAGCGAAAGAAAGTTGATGAAATGGACATTGATATTTACCATTTCAGCAATAAAGCACAAAAGGGCAAAACATTATTTGATACAAAAGCATTTGCAGAAAAGCATCCGAACCTTTTTAAACAGTTTACAAAAGAAGGAGCGGCAAGCACAAGATTTCTTTTCGGACTGATAAAAAGTTAAAGCAGTAAAAGGGTAAATGGTTCTTGTGTGGGGTTCGATTCCCCACATACCCTATCGGCTAATTAAAAGCCGTACAAATCAATCAAATAATCAAATTAAAGAAAGGTAGGTACAACCTATGAAAAGAAAGAACATTACAACAACAATCGGAACTATTAATTTGAACGATATCGAGTTTTGCGAAAATACACTTGATGTATTTATCGGTATTGAATCAGTATCAGCAGATATTCAGAACAAGATCAATGAAGCCGTGGAGATTGCAAAAGCTGAACATATGCAGATGGTAAAGGAATGGGAATGTTTCAAAAACAAAGAATTGCACTGGACGGATGCCGGAGTAAATACCTTTTTGTCATTACATATCATTGTTGACAATAAAGAGTTTGCATATCGTATTGAAATTGATATTGAGGATAAGGCAGACGGCAGAATTTTCACAAGTGCAAGTATTGATGTTGACTTATCAGAATATCAGAACGAATTGAAAAAAGTCATTGTAAAAGCCATGATCGATAAGTTCTTTTAATCAGTCAGCGGTAGAAATCAACAAAGGGGAGTGTAACAACTCCCCCCCCAACAATCAAAAAAATCGGAGGTATAACACTATGAGAAATAAAGGTAATGCAAGCTATACAAACAGACCATTGAACAATGCGGAACGTGAATTTGCGGCACTTCCTGAAAACCACAATTTGATTTATGACTATATGAAGTGTAAGAGATTGGATGCAGAAACTTTCTATGATGAATTGATTCTTGATTATCTTACAGCGGTTAAACAGTATGTAACCGAAAAGCCTGAATTGCAGATTGATTTTTCATTCAAACAGATATTATTTCAGCGGTTAAACGGTAGGATGATGCACTATTGGCGAGAGTATAACAATGGTAAAAATACGATGGAGCGTGAAGCATTCCGTTTAGATTATGAATTTGAAGACCATAAACAGGAGAGATACGGCAGAATGGAGCCGTGGTGGATTGATCCGATGCAGAACGTGGAGCGTTATGTAGTTGAAAAGGAATTTCTCAATGATATATATTCCAATATTCACAGATATGCGGAGCCGGATTTATTGAAACTTATTATTGATATGCGTCAAAAAGGCTATAGCAATCGTGAGATAGCAAGAAAAGCGGTAGTAATTATTGATGACTATAGGGATTGGGGAATTAGGGAAGTTACTCAAATTATAGTAGCACTCACAAAGACACGCAATAGCGCATTACAGAGACTTTACAGGGACACGATGGAATATGGAAACATAGACAGTTATCAGAAATGGGAAGATGTTATGGAAAATTTATAGAACATAGGGGGATTGTCGGCGGTGGCAATTCCCCAATAAACGGAGGTTAGCGAATGGAAAATAAACAGATTAGACCGCTTACACCAACAGAAAGGCAATATGCAACGGAAAATTATCATCTAATCAGTAAGTTTTTGAAACTGTCAAAACTGGATGCGGAAGAATTTTTTGATATTGTAGTTTTCGATTTCCTATTGAGTGTGGAAATTTATTTGAATAATGAAGCGTTGCGGGAAAAATGCAACTTTGAAGCCGTTTCCTATATGTATATGAAACGTGCGGTATATAGGCATTTTAGGGAACAGAAAGCGCAAAAAAGAAGTTCTGAATGTGGTGCGGATATTAGCTTTAATGAGATAGATGCTTATATAGGACAATCAATCAGCGGAATGGAAAATCTTTCATCATTGGAATATGAAGAAACCATTAAACAGATAGAAAGCATTTTGACAGCAGAGCAACAGCGGATTTTCTTTGATAAGCTACAAGGCTATACACTCAAAGAAATAGCGGAAAATAGCGGATTAAAGCCGAAAAGGGTATACAAACAGTTTGGAAAAATTAAAAATGTTGTAGCTGATGTGATGGGAAATCAGCGGTTATATGGATAACGGAAAGGATGGAAAATATTATGTTTGACTTTAGAATCATAGATACACCAGATGGAAACCAGATTATAGATCGGAACCTTAAAACGCCATACAACGCACTTACTCCGCTTCAGATGGTGGAATATCTGGAAATGGATAACAGGCTTGATTATATGGATAGATTAGAACGGAAAGCAAGGGCAGAGGCAGAACGTAGACGGAAAATTGCAAGGAATCCAATATATAAAATGGCTTGCTTATGTGGATTAGTTTAATCGGAAAGGTAGAAATAAAAATGCTTACATCAAAATATTTCAATATGGGAAAAGTAGTTGTTACACATAGAATCAATGAAGTTATGACGGAAAATAGCCGATTTGCGGCAGAGGTCAATTTATCATTACAGCGGTATGCAGTCAAAGATTGGGGAAATTTGGATGATGAAGACAAACAGGTGAATGAGGAAGCGTTAAAATATCCTGATGATCTGTACTTATTGGCAGCATATGAGACTTGCAAAGGGAAAATATGGATCATTACTAATCGCATATCGGAGAATGCCGGAGACAATGCTACAACGGTATGTTTTCCAAGTGAAAGATAATAGTGGATTGTGTGGACTGTCTGAAAAATAGGCAGTCTACAACATTAGGAAGGTGGATAATATGGCGATTTTACTAACAAATGGAAAATTCTACATAGCGCACAATAGAACTGGTGCAGTAATTAAAGTGGCAGATATAGAACAGGCGCAAGATTTTTATTCTGTAGAGAGGGCGATTAACCAAAGGAATAAAACGCCTGGAAAATGTGCTGGATATTATTATATAGATACGGAAAAGAATAAAGCCAAAATTAAGCGGAAAAGCTATTCTGATGAAGAGCGGAAAATCATATATAATAAATCTGGTGGACGGTGCGAGTTATGCGGTCAGCGGTTATTGTTTGAAGAAATGACTTTAGATCATATTGTGCCTTTATCAATGGATGGCGAGGATTCTATGGAAAACCTGCAAACGGCTTGTTACGCTTGTAATCAATTTAAGAGTAACATTCTCCCTGATGATTTTATGGACAGAATTATTAAGATATTCCTATATCAGACGGAAAAGAAGTGTAGTAAGGATATGAAGCTAAAAATCATACATAAATTGGTGGAAGCGTTGTAAAATCATAACATTAACCTTGCTTTAGTGTAATTTGGATGATATAATTAGAACTACCAAAGGGAAGGAGTATTTTATATGTTATTGTATACAAAACTATTTGCTTTATTCGATAAATATAATATTAAACAACTGGATTTAAAGCCGTATGTAGGGAATGAAACACTGCGGAAATTAAAGTTATTCAACACTTATCAAGGGTGCAAAGAATCCTCATTCTGCTATGGTTGTACAATAGAGGAAATCAATAAACAATTATTAGAATCAGCGGAAACACCACAAGTTATTAACTCAAAAGGAAAAAAGGTTAATCATCCGTATGTAAATAGAACAATAGACAGCAGAACTTTTGACGAGATATGCAGATGGCTAACTAATCTGATAAGAGAAAAAGAGGGAAATGCTTCAATATTGATACAGCCTGATGATATTATGGAATATATAGAAGATACGCCAGAAGTATTGGAAGTAACAAAAAGCAAAAAACAGATAAATTAAAAGAGCCACTTGAAAATCAAGCAGCTCTAGTGTATAATCTACTTAGAAGTGATCGGAATTGAATCTCCGATTGCCCTCAGTAGTAAAATTGACTTAGAATAAGCATCCTACACTTTGGACGGTAGAGGATGCTTATTTCTTTCTATGATTGTCTATGTAAGACAGTGCCGCAAATAAAACAAGTAATAATGTAAGAACTTCCATTATACTCATAGGGCATCACCCTCTTTCGTAAGACTAGAGGGCAACCATCGGAAAATCGCATCCTACTTTCTTTTCAACTATACAAGTTAATTATATCATATGGAAAGCTGATGCTCAATAAAAAAGAGCCGGAATCTGCTATATTATATATAGAAGAAACGGACTCTTTCAATAATGGGTTATTTGGATTTTCGTATATCATTAACAGCATTTTGCAGATACATGTTTCTCCATGTCATTTGAATAGATTGTTGCTTTAGTTCGCTAATACGCTTGTCTAAATACTTTTCAAGCCAATTCATGAGCCATTGAGGGATAAATTTCTCTGGTAGCTTTTGGATAATGGAAAATGTTATGTTTTCAAGTCTGCTATGTAACTTGTGGAAAAATTCTTTTAGTCGGTTACGGTCTTTAAGTTCTATATCTATGATAATCACTCCATTCTTTTATCTGTTTATATCTATATGATACCTTCCAGACGGAAAATATACAATATTTAGGACAGAAAATCATTCAATTATTTTTTCAATATAAGGGGAAATTTATTGAATTTTTGTGTATTTATAAGTAGGAAAGCATAGAAAATTTCAATAAAATTTCCTGAAAAGGTGGAAATAGAAATTCAATAAAATTTCTTGGAGGTGTGGCAGATGGAACAATGGATAAAAGATTTTGTTGACAGGCTTCATTTGGAAGGAAAATCGGATAAGACTATAAAACAGTATTCTACATCCATAAAGGAATATTTTCAGTGGTTTTATGAAAGTTATGGTGATGTGGAATTTAAAAAACTGTATCGGGAGAATATTCTTGAATACAAAAACTATTTGAAGAATATCAAGCGTTCTAAACGGTCAGGAAATAATCTTGATGCAAAGTCAGTTAATAGTAAACTGTCAGCATTGATTAAATTTAATGAACTACTGCAAGCTGATAATATTGTAATTAGTAAAGCAGATCTGATTAAAGTGCAGACGGAAATTATCAGCCCTACAAACATAACCAAAAAGGAAGTAGAGGAATTTAGACAGCGGATATTGCAATCTGAAGGATGTTCTGCAAAGCGGAATTATGCTATTGTTACGATTATGGCATATGCCGGATTAAGAATATCAGAGGTTTTGCAACTGAAAAAGGTAGATATAAATACTACTGCAAATCAGATCAGAGTTACAGACGGAAAGGGAGAGAAGCAGAGGACGGTTATCATCAACAGTAAAATTGTTTCCGCAATAAGGGAATATCAGAAGTCGGATCAAGTGGAATCAGAATATCTTTTCCATAACAGCAAAGGAAAAATATTAAATCCTTCTACTATAAATAAGGTATTTGATGAATTTAGCGTTGAAGGGTATCATATCCACCCTCATATGCTACGGCATTTCTTTTGTTACAATGCTTTAGAGAGTGGAGCATATAGCATTAATGAAGTAAGCAATCAGGCAGGACATACAAGCATTAAGACCACAATGCGGTATCTCAATCCTAATTTGGACGCAATTAAAAAGAAAGCGGAACTTTTGTAAAATTCTTATCATGAAGTGGGGAAATTCATTCAGAAAAAGTGTATTAGATATATAGAAGCATATGAAAAGGAAGTGAACCAATGAGACGAATAATACACTATCGGCAAGGATATAAAATTGTAATCAATAATAAGTTCTATGAAGTATCAGACGGAAAGACAATCACACATTTTGGAGAGTTACGGCATAAACCGACTGTACAGGAAGTGTGGAATAAAACCGTAGGATTGGAGCAGGAGGAAAGATTTTCAAATGAAAAAAGAACAAAAGCCTATAACAATATGGACTGTGTTGCAAATTGTTGTAGGTAGCATTGTGGCAGCAGTATTGATTATTTGCTTATAAAATAGATAGATGGAGGATAAACAGCATGAGTAATAACAACATGGATATGACAAATAACGAGATTTTCAAATTAGGTATGGAAGTAGGACGGAAACAGTTAGCGGATCATATTGTTCATCAATTCGAGATTGGTAAGCCGGTAGAAATTAATGGGGAATTGTACTGGTTAAAGGATGCAAAGCAGAATTTGATGGATATTATGGATGATATTGAATCCACATGGAATGAAGAGCATGGAGTGAAAAAGTTCATTGTGCCTATCAGTATTACTTATAATACCAGTAAAAGATGTAGAGAAGTAATTGTTGAGGCAGAAGAAGCAAAGACCGCTATGTTGATCGCTATTGGAGATTTTCAATCTGACGGATGGATTGTAGATACAGATTATAAGAATTATAAACAGTTTAAAGGATAGGTGAAAGCTATGGAGAATGGAAGTAAGCATAGAAGAGGAACAGGACGGGAACGAGTGTATAACTTCATTGTGGAGTTTATCAAGAATAATGGATATGCGCCGAGTATAAGAGAAATATGTACTGGAACTGATCTTAGTTCTACATCAAGTGTGTATATGCACTTATTAAAGCTGGAAGATGAAGGAAAGATTCAAATGAAAAAGAAATCTACAAGGGCAATAAAAGTTATTGGTTTTCAGTTTGTGAAAATGGAGGAATCAGCGTGAAGATTGAATTAAAACCATGCCCTTATTGTGGAGGGATTGCAGAAGGGCATATTAAGACAGTAGAATCATTCATAAAGATACATAATTATTATGTGGAATGTACAAGGTGCGGAGCGTCTACAGAACGGTATGACACAGAATTTGCATATTCCATTAACGGGAAAAGGTTCCGTCCAATGACAAAAGAAGAAGCGGTTGAGAAAGCTATAAATGATTGGAACAATGGAATATTTGACACAAAAACAAGATTACTGCATATGACGGAACAGGAAAAGATATTGTGGTATACAGCGGATTTGTTAAAAGTCTCATGGTATGGTGTAAATGTTCTGATGGGATCGTTGCGGTGGGAAACAGCATGGAAATTAAGGAAGATGGCAGAAGAACGGAAGCTGTTATGTTTGAGCAGCGGAAAAGATTATGATTTGGAAGTAGTTGCAGATGAATTGTTGCATGATGATACAGTGAGATGTATTGTGTGTAATTATCTTGAAGAAATAAGGAATAGTCAGGAGGGTTTAGCTAATGGCAACAGATAGACAAACACCGTGTCTATATTATGTATGCGCCGGATTATGCAAGAAGGGTAGGAAAGCGGATCATGCCCATTACTGCCAACATTGCGATAAGTATAAGCCGAGGGCAAGGGTAAGATATAAGAATCAGAAGAAAGAAAAGTTAGAGAAAATTCGGAAGGAAGAGAGGTATTAGACCAATGAATGTAGATAATTTTCAATTAAGTAAAGTATTCCATGATAACGCAAAAAAATATGTTACAAGACCTGTAATGGCTGCTAAGTATCAGCCAGGAATGGAGAACGGCTTTTGTGTTCATTACAGCAATTTGGAAACGAAGAAAAATGAAGCTATGAGGTTTGAGGGGATTAGACTCTTTCCAAGTAAAGCGGATGCATGGGATTTTATCAACAGGAATGAAAAACAGTATGCTATGGAAAATGGTAAACTGATTGAAATGGAAGTAACTTATGACGAACCGGAGCCGGTATTATATCGGAAAGATGATAATGCGGAGGAATTAGATGGTATTCATTTCTGTTTTGGAGAACACGCCTTTATATCCGATGAATCTGAAGATTATGAATTTTACATATTAACCTGTAATTGGTGTGATAATGATACATGGATCATATTAGATAGTGAAGGTAATATTCGTGTATGGGATAGCACATCAGAAGAATTGTTCTTTGGGAAAGAATCTGAATATGTGTTTGAGAAGAATGATAAAGGGGAATATAGGCAGATTGCGGTGTGAGTATGGATAAAAAATTAACATTTTACATATAGTAAGGTATCAAGATTAGTGGTATAATGCAGTTGTTAGGTTTTTAAATTTGGTATCATAGGCTGATTACCTATTGATATATTTGATTGATTTGTGGAGAGGTCATAGCTTCGGTTATGGCTTCTCCTATTTTTTGCGTTTATGTAATTTGTTTTAATAATGTAGTAATTGTAAAGTAAAAGTATTTGTATAAACTTTGCATGGTTCGGTAGTGTTCGAGAAATTTGATTGTAAATGCTTGGAACATAGGAAATATAAGGATTTTTGAGCGATTGGTTTAAATTGAATGCTGCCGAAGTAAGGAAAAAATGTGTGATTTTGTGGATTGTTCGGTGGAGTGGTACAAATATTGTGATCTGATAAGCAAGAATGTGTTAAAAATACTGTATTTTCAATGATTTTCTAGTTTTGTGGATGCTGATAATGGGAATCTAAGATACATCAAAATACCCTAAAATTGGGGTATCGGTATTAGATTCGTGTTTGCACTGGTTTTTCATGAAAAATATGGTTAGTTATAACTATATATAGAAATATATGAATAAAAAAGTATATATTTTGTGATAGGAATAATAAAAAATTCTAAAATGCTAGGATTTTCAAGGGTTTTGCGGTGGTGTCATTATGGAAAGTTAATTATTCTGGTTGAGTTCGGAAATGATTAGAAATAATTAGATAAAAATAATTCAATAATATTTCCATTATATTGAAAAAAGTAATTTACATTCATAGGCAATACCAACAATAATAACACAATATCTAGTGTCTGCATAAAATATTTTCATACCATTTTGAGTTTCCCCATTTTTAAAGCCCTCATGTCGCGCAATCAGCCATTTTAAAGTATTCAAACAGGGTTATCTGTT
>ERZ808054.406-NODE-406-length-43044-cov-6.012987_pt1 | contig 43044 bp, 38 predicted proteins | sample MGYA00380201_ERZ808054 | MGnify/ENA primary metagenome ERZ808054 (study PRJEB31490, sample SAMN06133419) | mouse gut metagenome | isolation source: Z5_2 | host: mice | place: China: Chengdu | collected 2015-05 ...
CTTTGGGATATCAGACCCCTGTACAATACAGGCAAAATAACCTTAAAAAAGTTGTCTGAAAAAGTGTTGACGATCCATAGAAGCCATATGAAGTTGTGGAACAAGATTTTCCAGTTCTGGAAAAAGGATGTTTACAAGCCGCGAAACAGAGGTTTTCAACTTCGCCCGTTCCTTTACTTTATCAAAACGGTAACGAGTGAGTGACTTTAATTCCTCATTGTGGTAAGATGTATCTGAGTAGGACTTTAAGTTCATATCGGACATCATCATGGTGGCAATGGTACGGGAATCGACCTTATCCGTTTTCGTCTTTCTAAGGCTTAGACTTTTTCTGTAAAGATTGGTATGTAACGGATTGATAACGAAGGTGGCCAGACCTTTATCGAGAAGGAATCCCAAAAGATTGTAACTGTAGTGTCCGGTAGCTTCCAGTCCTACTTTTACTTTATCTAAATCACCGGATACGGATGAGATTCTTTGAAATAAGGTTTCAAAACCTTCGCGATTGTTAGAGATGGTAAAGGCTTTCAATAATACCTCACCATCTGAGTTAGCGATAAAGCAGTCGTGCTTGTCTTTGGCAACATCAATTCCAACGTAGATCATAAGAAAACTCCTTTGAAAAGTATTTGATACTGTTTAGAGCCACAGGTACTCTTTGCGATTGTAACCTCGTTCTAAATAAACCGTCATGCGGTATCTAACTGATTAACAAAGATACAAAGAGACTGTGGTTGTAGCCTTACAAAAACCATCAAAGTGGTAGGAGGTAGCAAACAATCCACAGTATCTAAGATAGTATAGCCTAATCTGTAGAAAAGATAAAGAATGGCTATGATTATATAATACGAGGAGGAGACTGTTTGAATACGGTAGTTACTTCCAGAGAGGCTATTTTGAGTGCAAGCCGGGATTTGATCCGAAAACAGGGCTGGAAAGCGGTCAATATAAGGACCATAGCCAGAGAGTGCAATATCTGCACTGGCTCCATATATAATTATTTTGATTCCAAGTCCGATTTGATGGCTTCAACGGTAGAAAGTGTCTGGTGCGACATTTTTCATTTTCCTGAGAATCCCGGGAATAAGAAACCGTTCGATAGTTTCGGGGATTGTATCGCATGGATTTTTGACAGCATGAAAAAAGGGGACGAAAAATATCCGGGATTTTTTACGTTTCATTCCATGGGCTTTATGGGGGAGGAAAAAGAAGACGGGCAGCAGTTCATGGCACAGTCATGGCAGCATATTCAGGATCGTCTTTTTATGGTTCTGCTCCATGATGAAAATGTCCGCCAGGAGGTTTTTGACGAGGATTTTACCAGGAAAAAATTTGTGGAAATCATTTTTTCTTTGATGATCTCCGCGCTGCTGCAGCACAATTATGATTGTAGCGGAATACTGGGTATGGTTCGAAGGGTAATTTATTAATGGATGGGTAAGTTTTGATAAAAATGAACATTGTTCAGAGGAGGAAAAACGGATGCAGGCGATAGTAGAAACATTATTTGATGCGGTATATTTGATTACCGTTATTACGCTCGGGGTGATTATGATCGTAAAAAGCGGCCCGAACAAGGAATACCGGCTATTTGGCGTTATGGCGGTGGTGCTTGGAGCGGGCGATTCTTTTCATCTGGTTCCCCGGGCTCTGGCGCTGTGTACTACAGGGCTTGATCATTTCACGGTGGCTCTTGGAGCGGGAAAACTCATCACTTCAATAACAATGACTGTTTTCTATGTGATTTTGTATTATGTGTGGCGGATCAGATACAGGATCGACGGACGAAACAGTTTGACTCTTATGGTATATTTGTTATCTTTGCTGCGTATGATTTTATGCCTTTGCCCGCAGAATCAGTGGCTGAGTGCAACGGGTTCCCTGGCATGGGGGATTTACCGGAATATTCCATTTGCTTTGCTGGGACTGCTGGTCATTGTTTTGTTTTATAAAAGTGCGAAGGAACACAGGGATGAAGATTTCAAGTATATGTGGCTGACGATTGTGCTTAGTTTCGGGTTCTATATCCCGGTGGTGCTTTGGGCGGACAGGATTCCTATGATTGGAATGCTGATGATTCCGAAAACCTGTGCATATGTGTGGACTGTGTGGATCGGTTTTCGTGCGATGAGAAAGGAGTTAAAATGAAGAAAATTTTAAATACTTCCATGGTTTATTTTGTGCTGGCGATTGCAGCAGGTGTATTTCACAGGGAATTTACAAAATTTAGCGGTTTTACCGGCAAAACGGTGCTTGGAAATGTACATACCCACTTATTGGTGATGGGCGCATTCCTGTTTCTTATTGTGGCTCTCTTTTGCATACAGCTCCCCGGTTTATTGGATGCCAGGATATTCCGAAGGTTTTATGTGTTATACAACATCGCCCTTCCTTTTATGGCCGTTACTATGCTGGCAAGAGGAATGATACAGGTGAAAAATGCCGAACTGACGAAAGCAGTCGATGCCTCTCTTTCCGGTATGGCGGGGATCGCCCATATTTTAATCACGATTGCGCTGGTTATGTTATTCATGGCATTGAAGAAGAACGTTATTTCCCATGACAGGAAACAGGCCGGCTGAACAGAGCAGGAGGAGGTCAGGAAGCCGGATCGGCCATAGTTTTTTCCATGACAGGCAGTTCCATGAAGATGCCGCGTCTGTCCGTACTGAAGTAAAAATTGCCCTGATGGGAGAGTACGATCTGCTTTGCGATGCGGAGGCCCATAATATGCACCTGTTCCGATGCCGGGTGCGTAGTATGGCGGCCGGTGCCGGAAGCAGACGTTTTTTCTTCCAAAGCCTGTATTACCTGTTCCGGGATGCCGGCGCCGCTATCCCGGATACAGACAGAGCAGACATGGTCGTTTAACAGTATGGCGGAAATGGTAATATGGCAGCCCGCCGGATTGTGACGGATGCTGTTGCCGATGAGATTGTTCATGGCCCGGCTCAACAGAGCCTGGTCTCCGTCCATATATATTTTTTCCAGATGATCCGGTAGATTCAATGTTATTTCATAATGTTTCCCTGACATTTCATTCAGATAGGCGGCGGCCAGGGAACGGAGGAAAGGCGCGAGAAAAAATGTCCCGGTTCTCAACGGCTGCATATGATATTCCAGCTTTGAAGTCAGGTTCAGGTCTTCAATCAGCTTTTTAATGACCAGGCTTTGCTGTTTGATGATCTCCGCTTCTTTTTGCTGCCCGGAAGAAAGGGCTGCGCTGCCGGCGAGACTGTCCGCGTAGCCCATAATCATTGAAAGGGGAGTACGGATATCGTGGGATACGCCGGATATCCATTCGGTACGGGCATGATCTCTCTGGGCAAGAGCTTCTTTTTGCTCTTTCAGAATCAGGGAAGTCTGGTTTAACCGTCCGCAAAGCCCGGCGGTCAGCCCTTTTTCGGGAAGGGATACCGTATTGCCATCCGCCAGCATGTCGATGCCTTGGGCGAGGGGGCGCAAAGAGATGTAAAAGCGGTAACCCGCAACCAACAGGACAGAGGCCAGAAGAATAAGATTGACGATCAGTATGCATTTGAAATAAAAACCAAGATTTTTCATAAAGGTTTCGGGAAATTCGATGGAATATTTCCATGTGGAATGCTGCGGCTGGCCGCATACGAGAAGATAATCCCCATACCGCCGCGTTTTGACCGGGTAATCGTGCAAGTACCATTTGCTGAAGGCGGAGACATCTCCGGGAGAGAAGCGGGAGGGGAATTCCTCAGGCATTTCCCATTGCCATACGACATCGCCGGAAGGGGAGAGGATAAACGCGAAGCAGTAATGGCTTTTTTCGGCCAGGCGGATGCCTTCTTCCGACAAAAAAGGGAAGCCGTTGTTTTCCATGGGCTGCTGGACGATTTCTTCCGCGATACTGCCCATGCTGCCTAAAGAAGAGTCATCTTCGTAATAAGAAGTATAATGCAGAACGGAGGCTGCCAGAAAAATAAAGTTTGCCGCTGCCAGGAGCAGGAGCAGCAGACAGGCGGAGAGGATATAACGGCTGTATATTTTTATCAGATTTTTCATAATGAAATCATGGCTCCTTTTTATAGTTGATCTTTCCCATAAAATGGGATATGAATCCGGGCGCCAAAGGTTCTGTCCCTTGCCCCTGCCCGGCAGACAGCACAGCAGATATTGCGCAAACGGCTTCTGTGCAATGGAGATGAGACTCTAAAATCGTGGAAGCCGCTGCTGAACACGATTTTTGTTCAGAGGCTTATCGGAATGTTTTGTGCAATAGAGTGCGCACAATATCTGCTGTGCAGTCTGCCGGGCAGGGGCAAGGGACAGAACCTTTGGCACCCGGATCAGATATCTTTTTATTCTTTGGAAAGCTTATATCCGATCCCACGGGCAGTCAAAAGCCACTTGGGCCGGGAAGGGTTTTCTTCTATTTTTTCCCGGAGTCTTCGGATATGAACCATCAGCGTATTCTCATAACCATAATAGTAATCGCCCCATACCGCTTGTGCCAGGGCGTCAAAGGTAACGATATTTCCCTGGTTTTCCCCCAGTTTTTTCAAAAGGGCCAGTTCTTTTGCCGTCAACGGCAGTTCCGTGCCGTCGCCGCAGAGGATACAGGCGCCGCTGAAATTGACCGTTTTACTGCCCAGGACAAGGACGGTTTCTTGCGGTTTATCCATGTGTCCTGGCGGAAAATAAGTTCTTTTTAATATGGCGGTCAGGCGCAGGATCAGTTCTTTGGGGAGGAAGGGCTTGGTCATATAATCATCCGCTCCCAGCCCGAGTCCCAGGAGCCTGTCGTTATCTTCATCCCGGGCGGATAAAAAGAGTACGGGTATGTCGGAGATGGAACGTATTTTTTGCATCAGGGAAAAGCCGTCCCCATCCGGGAGGCCTATATCAAGGATGACGATGTCAGGCTTTTGGCCGGAAAAATAAAGCAGCGCATCGGCACAACAAGAAGCTGTGTCAATCCGGGAAAAACCTTCTTTATGGAGCATATTGCAAATCATATCCTGTAATTGGAGATTGTCATCCACTAATAGGATGCTGCATTCATAGACATATTTCATATTATTGTTTCACTCCTTTTCTGATCGGTATTATTATATCTGTTTTGTCCCGCATTTTCTATAAAGTTCCCGTTGATTTAAGGTAAAAATAAGGTGGCGTTCATTGCCAGGTAAGGACACGGGGGTATGATCATGAATGAAAAACGATCAATGGAATATTCGGAGCGGGGCATTTTTGAGCTGCGTTACGGAAGGAAGGATGGGCATGATATGAGGATTGCGATTGAGACAGAGCAGCTTTGTAAAAGCTATGGAAAGCACATGTGTGTAAAAAATGTGGATTTGAGAGTGCCGGAGGGAAGCATATACGGCTTTCTCGGGCCGAACGGCGCAGGGAAGAGTACGACGATGAAGATGATCCTTGGGCTGGTGAATGCTACCCGGGGGCAGGTATCCGTATTCGGGGAGGAGATGAACCGGAAAAGCCGGTTGGACATTTTGAAGCAGACCGGTTCCCTGATCGAATCGCCGTCTTATTACGGGCATTTGACAGGAAGGGAAAACCTGGAAATCGTAAGGACGCTGCGGGGGGCGGATAAGCGGGAAGTGAATGAAGCCTTAAAAACTGTCCGTATGGAAAAACAGCAGGATAAAAAGGCGGGGGCATATTCTTTGGGAATGAAACAGCGGCTTGGACTGGCGGCGGCGCTTTTGGGAAAACCAAAGATTTTGCTTCTGGATGAGCCTACGAACGGGCTGGATCCGGCGGGCATACAGGAAATGAGGGAACTGATCCGATCTCTGCCGGAGCGCTATGGCATGACGGTAATGGTATCCAGCCATCTTCTCAGCGAGATTGACCAGATGGCTACCCATACCGGTATTATTCATAAAGGAGAGCTGATTTTCCAGGACAGCCTGGAGCATCTCCACGAACACAGCAGAAAAAGGCTGTTGCTGAAAACTGGCCATAATGAGGCCGCGCTTCGTATTCTTGGGGAGTTGGGATGCCGGGGAAAAATGATGGAAGACAGAATATCCCTGCCGGATATGGGGGATGAGAAAGTGGCGTTTTGTATTGCGGCTCTGGTAAGACAGGATATCGGCGTTCTTCGTGTGGAGGAGTATCAAAGGAATCTGGAGGACATTTTCTTAGGGCTGACGGGAAAGCAGGTGAGTCTGTAATGAAAGGTTTTTGGACAGAAATAAAAAAGACAAAAAGAAAATGGATATGGGGAGCGCCGGCTGGGATTTTTCTTGTGGATCTGGCATGGATGTGCTGGGTGTTTTCGGGGCTGGAAAGCGGGGAGCTGAAGGATGGGTATTACCAGATATTAATGAATCTGCCCCTGATAAACACGATTACTCTGCCGGTTCTGGCCGCTGTTCTGGCAAGCCGGTTGTGCGATATGGAAAATAAGGGAAACACCTATAAACTGTTATGTACCTTGCAGGAAAAGGGAGCTATTTTCCGCAATAAATTCATACTGGGCGGGCTGCATATTCTTGTCTTTGCTCTTTTACAACTGAGTATGATCGTTTTTCTTGTATGGTATTACCGGATTCCGCAGGAACTGGAAGTGGAGCAAATGGCATATTTTTTCCTGTCCACTTGCGTAACGACCAGCGTATTGCTGCTCTTGCAGGAGGTTTTGTCGCTTATGATGGATAATCAGCTGTATCCTTTGTTTATCGGGCTGATCGGAACTTTTGCCGGATTGTTTTCCTGGTTTTTTTCTTTGCCGCTGCGCTATTTGACTCCATGGGGATATTACTGTGTGGGATGTACCATAAAAAATATATATTACAAGGAGACGCGGGAAGTGGTTTTTTACACCGCATCTTTTTCTTATGGCGGTTTTGCAGCATTGCTTCTGTTTGCAGCGGTTCTCTATATTTATGGAAAAAATCTGTTTTTAAAAAAGGAGGTCTGAGGAGTGAAAGAGAAAAAAATTGGTCTGCCGGCATGCATGAAAGCGGAGAATATGAAGTTAAAGCGCTCTTTTATATGGATCGCATTTTTTATCATTCCGGTCATTCCGGCTCTTATGGGAACAGGAAATTATTTGCAGAATATCGATATATTGGAAATGGAGTGGTTTAGCTTATGGACGCAGCATACGCTGTTTTACAGCAATTTTTTTTATGCGCCGCTGATTGCGGTTTACTGTGCTTATACGTGGAGGGTGGAGAACTTTAACCATAACAGGAATTCTCTGATGACGGCTCCTGTGCCGACAGGATACATCTTTTTTGCAAAGCTGCTGAACATCTTCTGGGTTACGCTGTTGACACAAATATGGGTGTGGGTTTTATACGTTCTGTGCGGAAAAACCGCCGGGCTGCCAGGGCTGCCGGACAGTGTTATTTTTTACTGGCTGATCCGGGGTGCCTGGGGAGGAATGGGAGTGGCGACGCTGCTGCTGTTGGTATCCATGGTCGTCCGAAGCTTTGCGGTGCCGGTGGCGTTCGGTCTGGTGGGCGGCATTACGGGGCTGCTGGCCTCTAATAGCAAATATGGGATGTACTATCCGTTTTCTCTGATGATGATGGGAATGAATTCCAATCAATATGAAAATGCACTGGGCGGGAAGGAGTTGCAGTTTATGGTATTTTCAACGTTGTATATTGTCCTGTTCAGCCTGTGCGGGATACGATGGCTGGCGGTGCGGGACGTGAAGGCGTAGAGAGGATAGAGGATTGAGCCAGTCCGCATTCCGTGCTATATTGATAATAGAAGAGTAAAAGCAAAGACAGGAATTTGAATTGCAGCGAAGAAGGAGTATGGAAATGGAAAGAGGAGGGAAAATGGATAACGGGGAGATTATGAAAATCGCCATGCGGCAGTCGGCATATGACTGTTGCTGTATGGAGGAGGATTTTCGAAAGGAAGGGAACAGTGTACATGTGTCTTCGGTGTCCGGGGAAGCAAGAAAATATTTGAAATTGCCCCATATATGTAATTTGGTATCCTACGGGACAAATATTGTTGCCTGTGGCAAAAAAGAACTTTTGCCGGAAATCGAAACGTTTATCAACGGGGTATCAAGCGTATCGGATTGTTTTGAGACACCGGAACTCTATGTGTTGAACGATATTCTTGCAAAATATGATGCAAGGGTATGCTTTATGGCGGAGTATTTTCTGCCGGATATCGACTTAGTTTATGGCATGGATCTTTCCTGCCCTTATGAACTGCGGGTTTTGGAACCCGATGATTTTTCCGGGCTATATCTTCCTGTCTGGAGCAACGCACTGTGCAAAGACCGGAAACATCTCGATGTCCTGGGAATCGGTGCATATGAAGAAGGAAAACTGGTCGGGCTTGCGGGCTGTTCTGCGGATTGCGATGCGATGTGGCAGATCGGCGTGGATGTACTTCCGAAGCACCGGAGACGCGGTATTGCGTCGGCGCTTACCAACCGGCTTGCAAGAGAAACCTTTGCACGTGGTAAAGTCCCGTTTTATTGCGCAGCATGGTCGAATGTGAAATCCGTAAAAAACGCAATTCGAAGCGGATTTCGGCCAGGCTGGGTCGAGATCACCGCAAGACCGGCCGCCGAGGTGGAGGAGATGTTGGGAAGAACAGGACAAGAGATAGAAAAAAGAGATTGACTCTCCCCCTGGGTCAGAATGTAAACTGTCCATAGATTCGAATCGATCATCGCGAAAGGAGGGATCAGAGGATGCTGCAGATTGGAGAATTCTCGAAGATATGCCAGGTCAGCGTAAAAACGCTCCATCATTATGACAGAATCGGTCTGCTGGCTCCGGCAGAGGTAGACCGCTTTACAGGCTACCGTTATTATAAGACGGAGCAGATCGACACGATGAACTATATCCAGCGTTTGAAGCGATATGGCTTTTCGTTGGAAGAGATCCAGCATCTGATAACTATTTTGGATAAAAAAGAACTCTCGGACAAGCTTAGGCAGCAGAAAGCAAAGCTGGTACGGGAGCAGCAGGAAATGGCCATTATCCTGAACGAGCTTCAGACACATCTGCCAAGAATCTTCCGATGTTGAAGTGTTTATCAGAATTCAGGAAAAGGACAGGGCGGATGCCGTCCTGGAGCCGGTGGAGTGCGCGGTAACAGTCCATCGGGGAGCATATTCCACGCTGTCGGAAGCATATGGGGCAATCGTGGCATGGATGACCGAAAACGGCTATGAGTACGCAGGGGCGCCGTTTGAACTTTATATCAAGGCGCAGTTCAATACCGCTTCGCCGGAGGACTGGGAGACAGAGGTATATTTTCCTGTCCGTAAAAAGTAATAGGGGGTTGATGTAACTTCTCATTCCATGTTCCCATCCGCCAGTATGATTTTGCCGAATCTCGATATTAAAGGTTTTAGGATGAATGCAGGATTCAGGGTTCAACTGGTGGATGGGGATGTGGAAGTTTTTTGATTTTCTCCGCGCTTTTTATATTTTATGAAAGCATTTTAATCAATTCACAATTTCTATATGTATTGTGCTATAATATCTCATATGATCTTTTTTCTTTTTTTTCCATATTTACCGGGATACTGGAACTTTAGGTTGGTTTACATTGTCTGTTTGAAAAAAGGACGATAATTTCTATAAATAAAAGTTGCAATTTGATTTGGGGTTTATGTGTTGAAAACACTTTTTCAGAAAGAGAGAACAAGAATTGAATTCAAAAGATGATTTAAAAGCTTTAATTGAAAAATATATTGAATATAAGAATGCTAATAAAGCGAAAGAGATGAGTGAAGAATCGACAAGATCTTGGATTAATGAGCTTTTAAAGATATTTGATTGGGATATTCTTGATACCCAGCAAGTTCAACAGGAAAAGATTGTGGATGAAGAGCAAAAGGATAAATTAAGTAAAATAGATTCCATACATACGAAACCGGATTATTCTTTAGTAAATGGTATCAATGTAAAGGCTTATCTTGATGCTAAAAAGATTGATACGGACATCTTTAAAAATAAAAAAGCAGCCTTTCAGGTTCGGTCATATGGATGGTCTGCAGGATTGCCGTGTGCGTTTTTGTGTAATTTTGAGCAGTTTGCAATTTTGGATTGCAGATATATGCCTCAAAAGGGAGATGATGCCAATATCGGTGCAATTCAGATTCCGATGGAAAACTATATTGACGAGTTTGACACGATGTATAACCATTTGAACCGCCTTTTGGTCTATAAAAATAATCTTCAAAAAATATATTCGAGTGAAAGAACAGAAGGTACACAAACAGTTGATGATCTTTTTAATAAATTTCTTTCAAAATTCCGGGTTACATTGGCTAATGAAATATATTTAAAAAATGCCTCTTTCATTGATGAAGAAGAGTTAAACTATTATACGCAAATAATATTAGACAGAATTATTTTTATTCGGGTTTGTGAATCAAGAAAAATAGAAAAAGAAGGTATGCTGCTGGAATTTGTAAATAAAGGATTTTGGGAAACTTTTAAAAATAGCTGTTATGCCAGATTTTATGATCATTATGATGGCGCAATGTTTTCGAAAGATAGTAAATTTTCGAAGATTTTATTGGATAATAAAATATTTAATGATTTTATATTTAAATTGTATTATCCATATCCATATAAGTTTGATGTCATACCTACGAAGGTTATAGCTAAAGTATATGAAGAATTTCTGGCATATTCGCTGCGCATAAAAAATAATGCGGTGGTGGTTGAATTAAAAAGTGAATATATAAAAACGAAAGGAGCTATATCTACAACGGATTTTATTGCGGATGCTATTTGCAAGGAAATTTTTGCAAATAGGAAATTGGAAGAACCAAAAGATATATTAGATTTAAAAATTTTAGATCCGTGTTGTGGTTCAGGAGTGTTCCTTATTGCTGCCTATGAATACTTGGCGAATGCTTTTATGGGTTTTGTTTCTGAGAGCAATCAATGGTGTATTGTAAATGGCGATAAGAAATATCTTACAATAGCGGCGAAGCAAAAAATAATGACAAGCTGCTTATTTGGAATTGATTGCGATCCGACTGCGGTAGAAGTCACAAAAATGTCATTGGCATTAAAGATTGTGGATGACTTGGATATGACTGTTTTGAATGAAATTGGAATATTTGGAGATAAAATTTTATCCGGTATACATAAGAACATTATTATTGGAAATACTCTTGTCGATGTGGATATCCCATGTCATTCAAAGGATATAAAGAATATACGGCCATTGAATATCAAAAATACGGTTTATAAGAGTGTTTTTGATGAAAAGCAGGGATTTGATTACATTATAGGAAATCCTCCTTATGTTGAAACAAAATTTTTTAAAGCGGATTCTTTACCCGTATATGAATATTTAAAAAATCATTATACTGTCTTTGAAGGAAAGGCGGATTTGGCGATTTTGTTTATAGAGAAAGCAATGGATTTGCTTAATTTTGGTGGTTCTTTGGGAATGATTATACAGAGGCGTTGGTTTAAAACCCAGTATGGGAGGGGGATACGCGAATTTATTGCGGCAGGAAAATATTTGCATAAATTATTGGATATTGAAACGAATTCCCTTTTTAAAGGAAGGGTAACTTATGTTTCTATAATGATATTGACAAAACAGGCGAATGAAGATGTTTATTATGACTGGATAAGAGGGGATGTATCGGATGTACAACTATATTTTGAATTTCCACGAAAATTAAAACAAATGGAACATTCCTATTTTTCTTCTGCAATATGGGCACCTGAATTAAAGAGTATCTTCGATATAAAAAACAGATATACCAAACAATATGGTACAGTTGGATCCAATGTCAATATTGCTCTGAAAGACGGTATTCAGGCTTTGTGGAAAAAGATGTATGATATCACTGAATACAGTGAGGAGAACGGATTAATTATTGGGAAAAATGGCTTTGGAGAAAGTGTTAGTATTGAAAAAGGAATGGTTAAACCAGTAATATATAATAAAGCATTTTTTCCGCTGAAAGAAATGATTCCTGATGCATATAGAATTTTTCCATATAAGGGTAAAGAAAATAAAACCAAACTTAGTATGGATGAAATAAAAATGGAGTATCCGCTAGCTTATAAATATCTTTTGGACAACAAGAAGAAAATTACTGAAAAGGTTAAGTGCAATGGAGGGGAGTATTGGCCAACGTATACCCGTGAACATAGCCATGAATTGCTTAAGCGGGCTAAGATTATTGTTCCAATGACAAAAAAGGAAACGTGTGCATCTTTGATACATGATAAAGATATGTATATGGATAATGCTAATGTTTGGTTTTTAATTTATGAAGGAGATGATATCATTGTTATGAAAGCATTGACGATGATTATTAATTCTACTATTTTTTCGGTGTTTGGAAAATGCGGTGCAAATCAGGCAAATAATGGATATTATAAATTTAATCGACAGTTTATAGATCCCATTCCGTTGCCAAATGTAAAAATTAATAGGTCTAATGTGTATATAAATAAGCTTGCAGTATTTTATGATGAAATGAAGGAATTGCTTGCAGAATATGAGAAAGCTTCTAAAACAGACAAAGTTTATTATAAGAGTGTAATGGATGCAAGATGGTCGCTTATTGATGATTGTTGCTATGAACTGTATGAAATCAGTAAAGAGGAAAAATCAATGATTGAAAGTATTGGAAGAACAGAAAGCAGGACTCCGGGAGGCGATGAAGATTGAGGAAATTAATAGCAAATGTCCAAAGAAAATTTCCGGGGCTTCCGATTACATATTATGAAAAAGCTTTCGTATGGGCTTATTTATCCCAAAATAATCTTGTATATAAGAATGGAGGAATCCTATATAATTTTCTAATGGAAAATGAGCGCGAATATATGCCAGTGGCCTTTTATTTATACGATAAAGGAATGATGACAACGGATATTGATGATCTTATTACCGCATTTGAAATGCTGGTGAATGCGGATGAAAAGAAGAATAAGGGTATAGTATACACGCCTGCTGCTATACGGAATCACATATCTGAGAGAATTATTAATTCAGACTATATTCCTGTTGTAATAGATCCGGCGTGCGGTTGCGGAGCTTTTCTGATTTCTGCTGCCAGAGTATTGAAAAAAAGATATTCTATTTCTTATATGCAAATATTTAAAAAATTTATTTATGGCTGTGATATTGCTGCTCATAATATTGATAAATGCAAAATATTGTTCAGCGTACTTGCATTATTGGAAGAAGGAGTAGAGGTTAATCAGTTTCCCAATTTATACGTATGCAATTCGCTGGAAGAACTATCAAAGGAATGTTATAAACGGAAATTTGATGTTGTCGTTGGCAATCCGCCTTATGTAAGGGCGAAAAATATAGATGAGGAAATCAAGCCTTCGTTGGAAAATTGGAAGGTTGTAACCGGGAACGCTGATTTATATATTCCATTTTATCAACTGGGGATCGAACTTTTAAAGGATCATGGCTGGCTGGGATATATTTCACCGAATACATTTTTGCAGAGTGTAAATGGAAGAGGGCTTAGGAATTACCTGCGTGACAGCAGGGTATCTATTTCTATTATCAACTTTAAGGAAACACAAAATTTTTCAGGAGTGACCCATTATACTTGTATAGTATTTGTGAATGCGGATGGAAAGAAATGCAATGTTGATTATGCCTTAAATAAAGAGCCTGATCTTGGAAACTGTTCCTATACGCATTATGAAATTTCTGATTATGCGAATAACCAGGAATGGCGGCTTGGAAATATAGAAATTGACAGACTGGTACATAAAATTGAGCATCAACCTCGAAAATTAGGCGACTTTGGAATAAGAAATGGCCTTGCGACATTATGCAATGATATATATTTCTTCCGTTGTGATTTCGAGGACAGTGATTTCTATTATAGAACCTTTCATGGAGTGTCGTACAGAATAGAAAAAGATATCTGCATCGATGTGGCGAAACCTAATATAATGAGAAATGGGAGAGACTTGATAGAAAAGGGGGAAAAAGCTATTTTTCCGTACAAAAAAGGCAAGATTATTGAGGAAGATGCTTTGCAGAACAAATATCCTTATGCATATCATTTTTTGCTGGAATACAAGGACCGGCTGCAGCGTCGTGACAAAGGGAAAACCAGTAGTTATCCTGCCTGGTATGCATATGGCCGCACGCAGGGAATGAATAATACCGGATTGAAACTGCTCATTCCTTATATGGCGGACCGGGGAGTGGCAATTATTTCTGAAAATCAAGAACTTCTTTTTTATTGTGGTTATGCAGTGTTTGCAGAAGATACTATAACATTAAAGCTATTGAAAAATTTGATTGAGTCAGATGTTTTTTTGTTTTATATAAGAATGACAAGCAAGCCGTATTCTAAAGGTTTTATGGCATTAGCTAAAAATTATATAAAAAATTTTGGCATTCCTACTTTATCCGATGAACAAAAACGTGACCTGCTGTCTTTACAGTCGGATAAAAGAGAAAAATATATTGCGAGTTTATATGGAGTAGATTATACGGATATTTGTCATTTTATAAATGCGGCATCATAATCCCCGGAAAAACAGAAAGGAACCGAAATGGAAATCACAGATTTTTGCAAAAGCCTTGATTTTATGAAACTTGGACAGGCGATCAACCATAATAATTGGCGGGCGGCTTCTTCCGTTCTGCAAAGGATGCAGAAGCAGTATGAGGAGACGGGGGAGGATTTGTTCGGGCGGAGTCTGCTCAATCTGCGCCAATGCCTTCTCCACAGGGATCAGCTGGCGGCGAAGAATGCGCTGGCAGGGGTGATCGCCAGGCGGACGCAGATTTTAAACCTGAGGAATCAGGACGGCAGAGAAGGAAATGGAGAAAAGATATGAAATACAAATATTTGTTGTTTGATTTGGACGGTACTTTGACCGATCCGAAAGAGGGGATTACCACATCGGTGCAGTATGCGCTGCGCGCTTTCGGCATTGAGGAGCCTGATCTGGATAAGCTGACGCCTTTTATCGGCCCTCCCCTTCGGGAGAGCTTTATGCATTTTTATGGATTCGGGGAAGAACAAGCCAGGGAAGCGGTGGAAAAATACAGAGAGTGGTTCCGCCCTAAAGGCGTCTTCCAGAACAGCATTTACCCGGGAATGAAAGAAATGCTGGAAATGTTGGAGGAAAGCGGCAAAGTGATGGCGGTAGCGTCCAGCAAGCCGCAGGTGTTTGTAGAACAGGTATTGCGTTATTTTGAAATATATCGTTATTTCCGTGTGATTGTGGGAAGCGAGTTGGACGGAAGGCGGGACGCGAAAGAGGAAGTGGTGGCGGAAGCCTTACGGCAGCTGGAAGAAGTAGGATTGGGGAAAAAAGAAGAACTTGGAGAAATCCGGTGCGGGGAGGAAGACGCAGCGGTTATGATCGGCGACCGGAAATTCGATATCGCGGGCGGAAAAGAGCATGGGCTGACGACAGTGGGCGTTACTTTCGGTTATGCGGAAGAGGGAGAACTGGAAGCGGCGGGCGCGGATTTCATCGTGGATACGGTAGAGGAATTGGGGAGGTTATTGATGCAATGAGGGATGGAGGCAGGATAACATCGACGGAAGAAAGCTCCTTCCGCAAGACTATGAATATTCTTTTTCCATTTGCGGTTTATTTTGTCGTACATGATCTGGTGCAGATTTTATTGGCATTTTTGGCAGGGCTTGGAGCGGGAATATTCGGTGACGCATATATGGAATTTGTAGAAAACAATGCGGCTACGGTGAACGGTGTACTCAATGCATTGTCGCTTGTGATCGGTATGGCGGCGGTATGGCCTATGGCGGGCAAAGAATTAAAATGGGCGAAAGTATTGTCAGGGGGAGATGCAGCGGTAAAAATGGAAGGAAGGGCAAAGGCAGCGGAGTATGTGTTTCTGGCCCTTTTTGCCGCTGTTTTTGCCCTTGCAGTGAATATGCTTATGGTTCTGGCCGGACTGACCCGGATTTCGGAAAGCTATCAGGAAGTGGCGGTCAGACAGTATGGCGTGGCATTTGGAGTTGGCCTTCTGATTTATGGATTGATTTCGCCTCTGGCGGAGGAGATTGTATTTCGAGGACTGATTTACAACAGGATGCGGAGATATTTTGGAAAAATGTTGTCCGTGGTCGTCTGCGGCATCATGTTCGGCGTATACCATGGCAATCTGGTACAGGGCATTTATGGCTGTATTCTCGGCATTGCGATTACTTATTCCTATGAATGGTTCGGGAGTTTTTCTGCTCCCGTATTGTTTCATGCTATGGCAAACATTGCCGTGTTTATTGCCGGTTATGACCAGGTGGTGAAGGGAAATATCGTGACGCCGTTAAACTGCGGCGTATTAGCGGCATTGGCCGGTTTGATATTGTATGCGATGAAGAAAGTAAGGGAAAGGAGGATGCTGTGAAAATCAAAGGAATGGTTTGCGGTGAATCGAAGAATGTTGAATGGAAAGAGATGCTGCCGAAAAATTCGGAGAAATATGTAAAAACTGTCATAGCTTTTGCTAATACACAGGGGGGCCGGCTGATCATAGGAGTTAAAGATGAAACGCGGGAAGTAGTTGGTATAGACAGCGATTCTGCGTTCGGAATAATGGACAGCATTGCAAATGCGGTCGCTGATTCCTGCATTCCACAAATTGTTCCGGATATTGAGCTGCGGACCATGGATGGCAGAACGGTCATTGTTGTTACAGTGGCCCCTGGGCCTAACAGGCCATATTATTTGAAAGCAAAAGGGAAAGAAAACGGAACGTATATAAGGGTAGCCGGAACATCGAGGCCGGCGTATCCGGAGAAAATAAAGGAATTAGAAATGGAAGGAATGCATATTTCATGGGACGAATTGGCATGCATAGGTTATGCTGCCACAGAGGAAAAGGTAGAGAAACTTTGTAAGGATATCATGAAATATCGAAAAGAGGCAGGGCTGCCTAAGCGTGAGATGTCATATACGCAGCTTATGAACTGGAAAATTTTGAAGGCAGGGGAAGATTCTGTGATGGCCTCTAATGCGTTTGCCTTGTTGACATCTGATTATTTTTCATTTTCCAAAACACAGTGCGCTGTATTTAAAGGAAAGGAGAGATCGGTCTTTCTGGACAAGAAGGAGTTTACGGGGCCAATTTATGAACAGATTGAAGATGCAATTATATTTGTTTTGCGGAATATTCGATTAGAGGCGAAAATTGAAGGAATGATTCGAAAAGAATGCTATGAGCTGCCAATAGAAGCAATCCGGGAAATGATTATCAATGCTCATTGTCATCGGAATCTGATGGATGAATCCTGTATACAGGTTGCGGTCTATGATGACCGGCTGGAAGTGACTTCTCCTGGCGGATTATATAATGGGCTTACTTATGATGAAATAATGAGTGGGCATTCAAAACTGAGAAATAGAGCAGTTGCGCGCGTTTTTAACCAAATGGGACTGATTGAATCATGGGGAACCGGGATACGAAGAATTGTCAAGGCCGCGGAGAACTATGGGCTACCGACTCCGGAGATTCAAGTTTTTGATAATATGTTCAGAATTAATCTTTACCGTAGTCAGCCATCGGAGATTTATGGAAGCATCGGAGAAACATCGGAGAAGTATCGGAGAAGCATCGGAGAAGTATCGGGGAAATACAGAATAAGTAAGGAAGAAACAACGGAGAAATATCGAAATCCGATGAATTGGAATCTGAATGATACACAAAGAAAGGTCGTTGAACTTCTTTCGGAGAATCCACAGCTTTCTGCTGTGAAACTGGCCGGGCAGATTGGAATAACGAGCAGGAACATCGAATCCAATATTAAAAAACTAAAGGAAAAGGGTATTTTGATCAGGCATGGTTCACCAAAGAGCGGGTATTGGGAAATTCTAAGATGATCCGTATAGAGTGCGGTTCCTCCTTTTCCATTGTTTCCTGCGGCCATCATGACCAAATTGATTTCCGTGTGACAGACGTGAATTTTTTGGCAAAAAACAGCACTGCATGGTACAATCCCGAGTTTGACACTTGTGAAAGTAAAAAGCGGCTACAGATCCAGTAATTATGCGGTCTGCAGCCACTTTCTCTTTGGAAACGATTTGTGCTATTTTTTTACTTCTTCTGTTTTGGTGCTTTTTATGATGCTGCGCATGGCTGATTTTGAAATAAATTCATAGTCCGTATGGAAGTCAAATGCCTTGTGTAAATCATCCGTCAGATCTGTTCTCTTGTAAGAAGGGATATAGCCGCTTTCCTTTGACAAAAGTGTTACCTGCATGGAACGAAGTGTACTTAGAATATCGTTACAGGTATAGTGATTCCCGAGCTTTTTCTCAAGCAGCCGATACACAAGCAGACTGATGTAGCAGGTGAGGAAATGTGCTTTGATGCGGTCTTCCCGCCTGACATAGACAGGACGCGCCTCAAAATCTGTTTTCATGATGCGGAAGTTTTCTTCTATTTCCCAACGCTGCCGATTGATTTTTAGAATCCCGCTGATATCGTCTTCGAGGTTTGTAATGACAGCATAAAAGCCGTCATACTTTTCCTCATCCCTGATCCTGTCCAGATCAAGCTCACAGACTTTCTTTTCTGCGATCTCTCCATCATTTGTCACATTTGTGGTTTTAATAAAACGGGCAGGATCATTTTGGTTTTTGCCTTTGCGTTTTCTCCCGGGCTGTTCGATCATTTTTAGGGCACGTGATATCTGCTGTTCCCGGAGCCTCTTCTGGTATGCCCTGTATTTTGGGGAATAGGTTACAATGACGGTTTCATCCATGTTTCCGTTCACAACAGGCACTTCCTTGTAAAAGATTGTTTCGTAAATATCCGGGTCGGATTCATCAAGAGTGGAGATATCGGTAAACTGACCGGACCCGGGTCTGCGGAACTGTTTTGGATTTAAAGCAGTCTGCCTGTCTTCCCCACGCATCTTCTTCAGGGATTGTGTGATGACATAAGAACGGTTTCCAAAGCTGTTAAACCTCCGGTTTGACTTGCTGCCGAGTCCGGCGTCCGAGCAGAAGATAAACCCGCTGCATGCAAAGTCGCGTATTACCTTTGTTTCTAAAGGTTTTAAGGTCGTCTGTTCATTCTGATTCCCGGGGAACACATCAAAAGCGAGGGGAATTCCATCAGCATCCATAAACAATCCCATTGTGACGATGGGATTTGGCCTGTTTTCCTTGCTTTTTCCATACTTCCTAAAACCATCGTCCTGCGTGGTTTCAAAGTAATAATTGGTACAGTCGTAGTAGAGAACCTTCTTGTTTCTGTGATGCAGGAAGTTTGAATTGCAGTACAGCTCTTCCTGGATAAAGTCGGATTCTTCAGCCATAACGGAAAGTGCGCGGTAGATGTTCTGCAGTTCATACTTAGGCGGTTCAAGCAGCGTCAGGCAGTAAGAGTAACTGCTCAGTTTGCTGGAAGGTGAAAGAATTCTTGAAAAAATCTGGTCAGTAAGAATCGCGCTGAAATCGTAGGTGTATTTGTGGCGTTTAGAAATCTTTCGGCAAATGGAATGGATTTTCAATTCAGTGCACAGTTTTTGAAGGAACAGATATCCGGTCTGAAAACAGCGTTCTTCGTTTTTGGGAATATAAGAGCTTCTTGAAAAAGAAACTGTAACGCTGCTTGTTTTAGCATTGTATTCCATGGTGTCTTTTTCCGCTTCTGATTTTGCCCATGCCATCATGGCATCATAATCTCCGGAAAACTGATCTAAGAGTTCGTTGAGTTTTCCAAGTTTTCTGTGGATTTGAGTAGCGGTTTTTCCATTGGCTTTACGGTATGAGCGTTTAATATAGACATCTTTGTTATCCGAATTTCCTGTAAGTGAGATATACATGCGGAATGCCCCCTGCTTTGTAATATAATCTTATTATAGCACAAAACGTACAAAAGCGCACGTATTATTTCCAAAAATTTAACAAAAAAAATAAGCTCTGATTAGCTTAAATAAAGGATTCTTGCGATATGATGTTAAAAAGAAGTGTCAAACACCCGGCTTTCGGCCAGTTCTCCCAGGCTTTGATGCAGGATGTAAATGCGGCAAATGGCATTACGGATATTAAGGCGGCGAAAAAAGAAGCCAAAAAGAATAAATAAGAAAGAATAGATAAAGAAAAAGGCATTTTTCACAAAAAAAAAGTGAAAAATGCCTTTTTTATGGTAAAAGTTGGCGGTTTATGATACAATAAATCATTACAATAAATTTTATTGGCTGAAAATTTATTGTAATGAAAAATGCGCTTGGAATAAAGGTAGATTGCTTAACAGGAAAATAGTGGAGGTAAAGCTATGAAAAAGGAAAAGCAGGAAGGATTGGTGTTTACAAATGAAAAATGCATAGGCTGCAATAAATGCATTTCTGTTTGCCCGGTTATTACCGCGAACAAAGCGGTGGATGAAGACGGAAAGCAGATCATCCAGGTGGACGGGGATAAATGTATTTCCTGCGGTGCCTGTTTTGACGCCTGTGAGCATGGAGCGAGAGAATTTCGGGACGATACGGAGACCTTTTTTGAAGATTTAAAAAAAGGAGTGAAAATTTCCCTTTTGCTGGCCCCTGCATTTGCGGCCAATTATCCTGGGGAGTATAAACAGATTCTGGGCGGTTTGAAAAAGATGGGGGTAAACCGTATCATCAGCGTCAGCTTTGGGGCGGACATTACCACCTGGGGATACGTGAAATATATCAGCGAACATCATTTTACGGGAGGAATCTCCCAGCCGTGCCCGGCAGTAGTTAATTATATAGAGCATTATGTTCCTGAGTTGATTCCAAGCCTTGTGCCGGTACAGAGCCCGCTGATGTGCGCGGCAATTTATGCGAAAAAGTATAAGAAGATTACGGACAGGCTGGCTTTTATCAGTCCATGTATTGCAAAAAAAGATGAGATTACGGATGAAAATAACAAAGGATATGTATCTTATAATATTACTTTTGATCATTTGATGGATTATGTCCGGAAAAATAATATAAAAGGCGATCCGGTAAGCGATGAAATCGAGTATGGGCTTGGGTCTATTTACCCTATGCCGGGAGGATTAAAAGAAAATGTTTACTGGTTCTGCGGAGAAGATGTATTCATACGCCAGATCGAAGGAGAAAGGCATACGTATGAATTTTTGGAAAATTATAAAAAGCGGGTGCTTGGAAAAAAAGAACTGCCGTTTATGGTGGATGCGCTGAACTGCGCGCAGGGCTGCATCTACGGAACAGGAATTGAGGAAGAAAAAGGAAAGACGGAAGATATTCTGTATGAGATACAGCGGATCAAAGCGGCGAGTAAAAAGCGCGGCGGCATGAGCGCATGGGGGGCCAAGCTCAGTCCGAAGCAGCGGCTTGCCAATCTGAACCGTCAGTTCAGGGCGTTGGATATCAATGATTTTATAAGGAAATATACGGATAAGTCAAAGAACTGCCGCATTGATTATCCGGACTCCGGCAAACTAAAAGAAATTTTCAGGACGATGCATAAGGAGACGGAGGAAGAAAGAACGATAGATTGCAGTGCCTGCGGCTACAAAACATGTAAGGATATGGCGGCTGCCATCTATAACGGCTGCAACAACAAACAGAACTGTGTGCATTACATAAAAGGAAAAGTGGAGAGGGAAAAAGAAGAAATCCAGGAAATCTCCCGGCAGATTGAGGAGAAGAATATGGAGATCCAGCATAAAAATGAAGTGATCAGCGATATGGTAAAGGAGGCGAATCAAAGTTTTGCAATATTAAACGAATCGATTACGGAGATGGTAAGCGGCAACAACTCCAACGCGGAAGAGAGCAGCAACATTAGTGCGGCTATGCTGACAGTGGTGGATTTTTGCGGCGATATGAAGAAATCTTTTGTGGCGGTCAATGATTTGCTGATGCAGCTGGAGGAAAATAATAACAGCATTGCCGAGGTGGCAAGCCAGACGAATCTGCTTTCTTTAAATGCTTCGATCGAGGCGGCAAGGGCAGGGGCCGCCGGCAGGGGGTTTGCGGTTGTGGCCCAGGAGATTAAAAGCCTGAGCGAGTCCAGCAGGGATACGGCTCTGGACAGCAATAAAAACAAAAAAGAAATCGGAAATGCCATGGATCAGCTTGCGGAAGCATCGGGGCATTTGATGGAGATTGTGGATGAAGTGAACGAACGGATCAGCAGCCTGGCGGCAAGTACGCAGGAGATCGCGGCGTCGGCGACGATGATTGGCGAAGTTTCCGATGAGCTGAAAGGTAAGTTTGAGGAATTGAACCGGATGCAATAAAAGACAAAAGAGATAAAAAAGATAAAAAGGAGAGGGATTATGGGGAAAATAGTGAATGAGGCACAGGGAAACAGGAGTCAGTCGGCACAGCTCCGCCGGCTGGTGAAACAGGCGTTGGCATCGGTGGTCATAGGGGGCGCGCTGCTGGTCGGGTTCCTCTTATTTAACATTATGGTGGCAAACATACAGAGTACCCAGCTGAATACGACCGTAGCGCTGAACCAATACCGGATCGGTTCCAAGACATTGACATACAACATACAGTCTTATGCCGTTACAGGAGAACGGGAGTATTATGACGGTTATATGAATGAACTGGATGTGGATCAGAACCGGGAGAAGGCGGTCGAAACATTAAAGAAATGCAACATTACGGAAGAGGAATGGGCGGCTTTAAATCAGATAGCCTCCATGTCGGAGAATCTTGTTCCGTTGGAAATAGAGGCGATTGCCTGTGTGCAGGAAGGTGATCTGGAGGGTGCAAAAGCCTGTGTATTCAGCGCAGAGTACGGGGATTCGGTCAATAAGATCAACCGCCAGACGGATGAGACGATCCTTAGTATTTTGGAAAGAAAAGGCAGGATACAGACGGGGATGAAAGCCGTGCAGTTTATTTTGGCAATTTTATTTGCCAGTTCTTTTGCATATGTAGTGATGCAGTTTGTAAAGACGATCAAATTTGCGGAAAAGGAACTGTTAGAACCGATCCAGAAAGTGTCGGAGCAAATGGCTGTGCTGGCGGAAGGCGATTTTCATACGAGGCTCGAGATGGAAGAGGACGAGAGCGAAGTGGGCAGGATGGTTGCCGCAATTTCGTTTATGAAGAAGAATCTGCTTGGCATGGTGGAGGAGATAACAAAAACGCTGGAAGAAATGGGGAATGGTAATTACAGAATAGAAATTAAGCAGGAATATGTGGGGGAATTTGTCACGATCAAAGAATCGTTCCAGCAGATCGGTAAGAAGATGCGGGAGACTTTGCTGACGATCCGCAACGTGTCGGAACAGATTGACGGCGGTTCGGAACAGCTGGCGTGCGCGGCGCAGGACCTTGCTGAGAGCTGTACGGTACAGGCTTCTCAGGTATCCGAACTGATGTCGGTATTTGAGGGTATGACTCAGAGTATGGAACAGAATACGAAAGAGGCGGAAGAATCCGCAAGAATCGCTTTGGCGGCAGGAGGAACTCTTATGGAGGGAAACCGGAAGATGCAGGAGCTGAAAGATGCGATCCAGGAGATCGGAAGGTGTTCGGAGCAGATCGGCACGATCATAGAAGCTATCGAGGAAATTGCTTCCCAGACCAATCTGCTGTCTTTAAATGCGGCGATCGAGGCTGCCAGGGCGGGCGAGGCTGGAAAAGGCTTTGCCGTTGTGGCGGATCAGGTGAAAAATCTGGCAAACGAATCGTCAAAGGCTGTAAAAAGAACTACGGAACTGATTCAGACAACGGTTTCGGTAATGGAGCGGAGTACTATGATTGCGGACGAAACAGCGTCCAATATGGGGGAGGTAATGACGGGTGCAAAAGAGGCTACGGAAAAAATGGAGCAGATCGTGGAGATGTTGGAAAAGGATGCGCGGCGCATGCATGATATGAACGAGAATATTATCCAGGTATCTGCGGCCGTGGATAACAATTCGGCCACATCGGAGGAAACGGCTGCTGTCAGCGAACAGCAGAAAGCGCAGGTAGAGTCTATGGTGGAATTGATGTCGCGCTTTAAAATTTAAAGTTTTTCTTTTCGTTTTGCTTTTTTCCATCCTTCATTTTATTTTTGTACATTTACGGACAAACCGGTCCAAACTATAATAAGTGCATAAGAAATATTTCTTTATTCGCGAAAAATTAAGTAATTTTACAGTATGAAAATAAAAATGGAGGGAACAGGATGAAAAAATTAGTGGCGCTCGCTTTAATTGGCGTGATGAGTTTGGGCATTTTTGCAGGATGCGGGAATGGAAATGAAAAAAATGCTGCTCCGGCAGAACAGACGAATTCCAATGTGGAGGAAAATGCGGGAGAAGAATCCGAGGAAAGCGGCGGACAGGAAGAGGCTGCAAACGATGCCGGCGAGGCGGTAACGATCAGCGCTATGATACAGCAGTCCAGGTATTATGACGGTTTACAGGCGATGATCGACAAGCTGAAGGAAGAAGAGAATATCATTATCGATGTACAGGTAGTTCCTGATGCGGAATCTTTGAATATGCTGAAAATGAAACTGAACTCCGGAGAGGCACCGGATATGATCGATTACAATATCCCTGCTATTTACGATATCGTAGATCCGGCGAAAAACTTTGCCGATATGAGCAACGAAGCATGGGTGGGCCGGCTGCAGATACCGGATAACGTAACTTGCAAGGCAGACGGGAAAATTTATGGTTTCCCTTTCCTGAGCGTACCGGGGACGCATGGATTTATTTATAATATGGAAGCCTTTGAGAAGGCCGGGATAAAAGAGGTGCCTGCTACATGGGAGGAACTGCTGGAGGCTTGTGAAACTTTAAAGGCGGCAGGGATTACCCCTATTTACGTACCGAAGGACAGCTGGGTGCCTCAGATTCTTATGACAGATAATTTCGCAAAGATTCTCGGCGCGGACGGTGCGCAGGAATTTGCGGACAAATTGATGAACAACGAAGCGAAATGGACGGATATGCCGGAGTTAGCGGAAGTTATCGATCAATATCTGGATTTGTATGCAAAGGGATATATCAATGACAACTTTGCATCTGCGACTTATGATGATGCCATTGCGGCGGTTGCCGATGGTTCGGCAGCTATGCACTTTAACGGGGATTTCTTTGCGGCAAGCGTTCTGGAAGCAAACCCGGATGCAAAAGTAGGAATGTTTGCGATGTCCATGAAAGACGGCGTGGATGTGGCGACGGAAAATATGTCTTCTCCGGGCTTTGTAGCTTATAAGGACTCCGCAAACCTGGATACGGTAAAAAAAGTGTTTGACCTTTGGTCTACGCCGGAGTATGCGGACCTCTATTTTGCAGACCGCCCGGGCTTCCCCGCATTCGCGGATGTGAACGGAGGGGAAATCCCGTCTTACCTGAACGATATCAACGATAAGTTTATTAAATCGGGAAAAGTAATTCCTGAGTGGAACTATTATGTGATGGATTTGAACGCATTGTGCGAGAGCAGCTTGTATGTGTATTATGTGGATGCACCGGCCAAAGGAAATATGGACGGGGCGGCAGTATTGGAAAAGTTCCAGAAAGACTTTGAACAATATATGAAAGACCAGGGCGTAGAAGCGTTTAACTAATTGTAACTGGGCGTTTTCGGCAACGGGTGGACCAAAGGCGGGCCATCCGTTGTTTTATAAAAACAGTAAAAAATGGACAAAGTTGAGGGACTGCTGATGAAAAATAAAGTGAAAGAAAAAATATATCCGGGCTGGATGTGTGTTCCGGCTTTGGGGATATATACGTTGTTTTATATTGTGCCGATTGCTGCTGCTTTCTTTTTTTCCTTTACCGATTGGAATATGGACAGGATGAATGCGCCGAAATTTGCCGGTTTGCGCAATTTTATAAATTTGTTCGGAGACGAGGTGTTCCTTCGTTCGGCAGGAAATACGATGCTTTTTGCCGTGATGACCACGGTGTTGAAACTGGCGGTGGGATTGGCTTTGGCGCTGTTGGTGGTACAGAAGTTTAAGGGAAACGGCTTTTTCCGTACCTTATTTTATCTGCCCTGTGTATTAAGCTGTATGATTATCGGGCTTTTGTTTACCGGAATATTGAAAATGGATGGGCTTTTAAACAATGCGCTTAGGGCAGTCGGGATGGAATCCATGATTTGTGATTGGCTGGGGAAATATGGAACGGCCATGTTTTGGATTATTTTTATTGAAGTCTGGATGTGGGCAGGATTTAATATGTTTCTTTTTATTTCCGGGCTGCAGTCCATACCGGCGGAGCTTTATGAAAGCGCCCAGATGGACGGGGCAAGCACATGGGAACGGTTTGTAAAGATCACGCTGCCTATGCTGGCGCCTTCCTTTACCGTAGTGACTACGTTGAATATTACGGGAGGGCTGAAGGTTTTTGACCTTGTGTATGCTTTGACCGGAGGCGGGCCGGGCTTTGATACCCAGGTACTTAGCACATATGCCTACCGGGCATTCGGGCTGGGACTTTTGGGAAAATCCAGCGCCAGCTCCATGGTGCTTTCCGTGGGAGTAGTAGCGATTACTTTTGCGATGAACCGTTTCTTAAGGTCTAAGGAGGTGGAGGCATAATGAAAGCAAAAAAGAGAAGCGGCCGGATGGCATTTATTCTTTGTCTGGCGGTTACGCCTATATTTTTTATCCCCATTCTGATGATGATCCTCGGTTCTTTTAAAACCCAGGGGGAAGCTCTGCGCATGGATCTTAGTCTGCCGGAAAAATTTATGCTTGACAATTACAGGCATGTTATAGAGACAGGAAATATATTGCGGGGATATAAAAACAGCCTGATTATTACAGTAGCCGCAGTGGCGCTTGTCATTGTCCTGGGGAGTATGGCGGGTATTGTTATTTCCAGAAGGAATGACAAAAAGGTGAATGGGGTGTATTATTATTTTATCTTTGGCCTGACTGCCACGATGCAGCTGGTGACTACTTATTTTCTGCTGTTAAAACTGCATATGCTGGAGTCTTATTTGGGAGTTATTATGGTTTTTACCGCCATTAACCTGCCGTTTGCGGTGATGACGTTTGCCAGTTTTGTAACCGGTATCCCAAGGGAAATCGATGAGGCTGCCATTATTGACGGATGCAGTACGTTGCAGATGTTTTTTAAAGTGCTGATTCCTATTATGAAACCGGCCGTGATTACGAATCTGATTATTGCGGCGATCAGCGTATGGAATAATTTTCAGGTGCCGCTGTATTTGATGAGCAGTTCCAGCCGGACGACGATTCCGATGATGGTATATAATTTTTACGGTTTGTATGCCAGAGACTGGCAGTATGTTTTTGCGGCAATTATGTTTACCATTCTGCCGATTGTCGTATTGTATTTGTGTCTGCAGAAATATATTGTGGAAGGAATGACAGCCGGCGCGGTAAAAGGATGAGGAAAGGATTTGATATATGTTCCGTAAATTCCGTTTTCAGACAAAAATGATTTTGGTGCCCAATATTGTCCTTTTGGTTGTTGCGGTTGCCATTGCCGGTATTTTTTACGAGAGGATACGCAATACGATGATGGAAAGGAGCCGCGAGGATTTCAGGATCGTATCGGACAGCGCCGCCAGTCAGATCGATAACCATTTTTATATGATGGATAAGACGGCGCTGCAGATTGCAGCTAATCCAGATATTGTCCGGCTCTTTTTCAATACAGGTCATAACTCCGGTTTTAATTATTTTGCCAGGGAGCCGTTGGTCAATGCGGAAGTGGTAAGACTGCTGAATTCTTATAATTTTAAAAGGGATGGCTTTGAAAGGATATGCCTGTATAACGGATACCATGATTTTGTGTATACAGCCACTGCCCCTACTACGGAATCCGGGATTGAACAATGGTTTGCCAGCGGGAAGTTTTCGGAAGTGGAGCATTTTTTTGCGGAGGAAGGGAATTTTGTTTTTTATATAGAGCCGTCGGAGGATATCCTGAATGATACCGGTCTGTCCCGGCAGCCCTATTTTTCGGTGATCCGCCAGATTAAAAACTATACGACCAATGATCAGGCATGCGGTTATGTGGAAGTGCAGGAATTCGTCCGGTGGATCGACCGTATTGTGGAAGATGCAGGGGAGGATACGTATGGGGCGATGCTGGACGAAGAAGGGAAGATAGTTTATCTTGGACCTTCGGCCAGTACGCAGGAAGGGGAAGCGGAGTTTTCACGGATCGTTTCCGGCATTGGCGGCAAAGAAGGATGGGAAAAACTGGTTCTTGTGGACGGGGTAGCGGACGGGAAAGATGGGCTGCTGTATGTGAAAAAACTGGAAAATGCTCCGTACCGGATTGTTTTTGCAAAAGAAAAGGGATCGGAGTTTTCTTTTTTCAGCCGTTACAACCAGGTAATCCTTCTGACCGTTTTTTTGATTCTCGTAACGGCGGTGGTGACAGAAATATTGCTTGTCCGAAGGCTTTCGAAACCTTTGGAAGAATTGAACTGTTCGGTGCGCCGGGTTACGCTGTCCCATCCCCAGCTGGAGGTAAAAGGGGCAGAGGACAATGATGAACTGGTGCGGCTCCAATGGACGTTCAATGCTATGATCGGGCAGATGAAACAGGCTATGGAGAGGGAATATGCGTCTTTGGCCAATGAAATGAAAGCCCAGCTTCTGGCGTTCCAGTCGCAGATGAATCCCCATTTTTTACATAATATACTGGCGATCATTTCGATTGAAGCCCAGGAGTACGGCAACGATAAGATTCCCGATATGTGTACCAGGCTGCGCCGGATGATGGCTTATAGTTCGTCCATGGAAAACGGATATAGCCGAATGAAAAATGAATTGGATTACGTGCTGGATTATATGGAGCTGATGAAGGTGCGTTACGAAGAATTATTTGAATACGAACTGGAAAGTGATGAAAGGCTTTGGAATACAAGAATTCCCAAATATATCCTTCAGCCGATTTGTGAAAATAGTTTTAAACATTCGTTGAAGAATGTGGAGCCGGTCTGGAAGATCAGAATTGCCGTTTATGAAAAGGATGGAAAATGGATGGTGGAAATCCACGATAACGGGACGGGGTTTACGGAAGAATATTTGAAGGAATTTGAGAAGGTAAAGGAAGAACTGACGCTGGAAAAAGTGCGGGATAAGTTGCAGGAAAGCAAGGTAGGCGGGCTTGGAATCCTCAATATTTATATGCGCATGATGTTATGTTATGAAGAAGGATTTGTTTTCCGGCTGGGCAATGATGAGGAAGGCGCAGTTGTTTTATTGGGAGGGGTATTGGATGATCAAAGTTCTTGTAGCGGAGGACGAGCTTCCTTTATTAAGAGGGATCAGCAGACTGATTGAAAAATTGAATAATGACTTTACTGTGGTAAAGATGGCGAAAACGGGGAAAGAAGCTATGGATTATCTGGAGGAATATCCGGTGGATGTGGTATTTACGGATATTAATATGCCCGTAGTGGATGGTTTGAAACTGCTGGAATATGTGAGCGGGAAGATGCCGTCCGCCGCCAGTGTGGTTATCAGCGGCTACCAGGATTTTACTTATGCCCGGAAAGCGCTGCAGTTCGGGGTGAAAAATTATCTGGTCAAACCGGTGGATAAAAAAGAACTGGAACAGCTTTTGGAGCGGTTAAGGGATGGATTTTATGACAGGGAGCGGGAGCGGAAAGGCCGGATGCTGGGGGATATGGTGCATGGGAAGATCGTGCAGGGAAAGAGGCAGGGGCAGAGGGCGGCGGCTCTTTGCAGGATTTATCCGGTGTATCTCATTGCAAAAGCTTATTGCGTTCATGGCTTGGAGGACGAAGAAGCGGGGACGGAAGTATGGAAGGATTGGAAAGTGGAGGAATTCCCCTGGTTTGACAGGTATGGCATCGAGCGGATTTATTCTTACGATGGCAGAAATGCCAATGAAATATTGCTGTTGTTAGAAGCGGAAGACAGGCCGGACGTGGAAGGACTGATTGAGAAGATGCGCGAGTGGGGAGGCATCGGATGTCCGGTGGCGGCTGCAATAGGGGAACCGGCGGCAGGTGGAACGGATCTGCGCAAGGATATAGGGAAGCTGCAAAGGAAAATATATGCCAACTGGGTCTATGGCAGGAGCGGAGTTGTGGACGGGGAAGGGGAGGGACATTTTCGCTTGTCAGAAACGGCGGAAGAAGCGCTCCAATATATGATAAAAAACAGGCAGTACAAAGATTTCCGCAAATTGATGCTGGATATTAAGGAGCAGATGGATAAGGAAGGGATTACTCAGCATTCCCTGGAACGGCTTCTGGATAATATTATGATGTTTTTAAGGGCTTATGGAACCGACTTTAAGGGAAAAGAAGAAGGGGATATGAAATATGAAATAAACGGCATTGTGGTACGGGCGGATAATCTGGATGAAATATTCGAGGAATTCTTGATTTGGTGCCATGAACTGATGTTTATGGAAAGCGAGGAGGATACGAAGGCATTGATGGGAAAGCTGGATCTTTATATACAGACTCATTATAAAGATGCCTTAAGCACGAAAATGCTGGCGTTGAAGTTCGGCCTGGTGCCGTCTTATTTAAGCAAGCTGTTTCAGGATTATAAAGGGCTTACGCCCAACCATTATATTCAGGAGATGCGTATCGGAAAGGCAAAGGAGCTGTTGGTGAACTGCCAGGGGATGATGACAAAAGATATCGCTCTGATGATTGGCTATACCGATCCGAGCTATTTTTCAAAAGTATTCAAGAAAATCACAGGGGTATATCCTTCAGAGTATAGGATGAAGGAAGCGGAAAGGAAGATATGATGGGAAAGAAAAAAATAAGTTTGGCTCGAGTGGTTCAAGGGGAGCAAGTGGCGCAAGAGGAGCGGAATATTTTATGGGAAGGGATGGGAACTTTTCTTGAGCAATACGGATATGAACGGGCGGAAAAGGAGAGCGAAGCCGATTGGCTGGTGACCGGATATCCGATAGAAGAAAAAAAGCTGAAAGTGAAAAAATCGGGAAAGAAATGTGACATTTTCTACCGGGAGAAGGCCCATTTTTACAGAGGTTTGACGCTGCTCTTCCAAAACGGCGGCAAAGAGGAACTGGAGATAGAAGAAAAGGTAAATTTTCATTCCAACGGTATGATGATGGACTGTTCCAGAAACGGTGTGCCGACGGTGGATACGATAAAGCAATATGTGGTATGGATGGCTTCATTAGGAATGAACCGCCTTTATTTGTATATGGAAGATACGCTGGAAATTCAGGGCTATCCCTTCTGGGGATATTTGAGAGGGAGGTATGGCAGGGAGGAAATGCAGGAGTGTGACGGTTTTGCGGCACTTTTCGGGATTACGCTGGTGCCGTGCATACAAACGCTCGCCCATCTCAGAACTGCCTTACATCTGCCCGCCTTTGCGGATTATAAGGATATCGACGATATTCTCTTGCTGGAAGAGGAAAAAACAAAAGACTTGCTTTCCGGTTTGCTGACGACGGTATCCGAATGCTTTTCCGGGGGAATCGTCCATTTGGGAATGGACGAAGCGGCACATCTCGGACGGGGAAAATATATGGATTTGCATGGGCCGGAAAAGGGGGCAAAGCTGATGAAACGGCATTTGGAATGGCTCATGGAAGAATGCCGGAAAAGAGGGCTGAAGGCGATGATTTGGTCGGATATGTATTTGCGGCTGAATTTCGGCACGGAAAACTATTATGGGATTGACAAGGATGCGCTGCCGGAAGGGGAGGAAAACCTTTCCAAAGAGGCAGGGCTTTGCTACTGGGACTATTATAATGAAGGGACGGAGTTCTATAAAAACTATCTTCTGCTGCACAAAAGGCTGGGGAATCCCCTGATATTCGCCGGCGGGGCATGGACATGGAACGGCGTTGCTCCTTGCGTGAGCAAGGCTCTGAAAATTTCTTATGATGCGCTGGACGCCTGTGTGGAAACGGGGACGGAAGATGTCTTCGTTACGGCGTGGATGGATAACGGGGCGGAAACGCCGCTGCTGACCGTATTGCCCACATTGCTTCTTTACGGGGAATATGGCTTCGGAGAACGCCCGGACAGGAAAAAGCTGGAGGAAAGGTTTGCTTTTTGCTTCGGAAAAAAGCTGGAACAATATTGTCTGCTGGATGCTTTTGATAATCCTGATTACCAGGAGTGGTGCGGGGAACGTATGGAGGTTTTTGCCGGTCATGACATGGATCGGAAAGGATATGATAACAGATACAGCGTAAATCCGTCTAAAACATTTCTTTATCAGGATAATTTGATGGGGCTGTTTGGGAAAATGTACGACGGGGAGAAAATGGGAGGGCAATATTTGTCCTTGGAGAAAGAATTGGATGCCGTTTTATCCGGGCAAGAGAGTTTGGGGGAAGAGGATAAGGAATTGTTCGGCTATTACCGTATTTTGGCTCGGTTATTGTCCATAAAGGCGAATGTGGGAGAGCGGATACGGGAAGCTTACCGAAGCGGTGACAGGGAAAAGTTAAAGGAACTGGCGGAAAATGATTTGGAAAAGATAGCAATGCTTGCCCAGGAACTGAACAGGCGGCGGGAAGCGATATGGATGAAGGAATATAAGCCGTTCGGTTATGAAGTGCTGGATATCCGGCTGGCCGGAGTAAGGCAGCGGGCTCTTTCTGCAGCGTATCGCCTTCAGTGCTTTTTATCCGGCAGCATTCCCGGCATTCCCGAACTGGAAGAGGAGATACTTCCATATAAAACGAAAGAAATGCTGGAGGGGGATTTGCAGCATGGCTTTTACTTGTGGGAACGGATGGTTACGGCAGGAAATATCGACGGGGTGTAAGAGAGAAATTTTATGGAAACAATGGGAGGAGCGCAAAAATTGTGCCTTATACTAATTGATACGTTCCTTTTCCTAATTTTCTGACTAATCCAGAGGCTTCGCATTGGTTCAGAACTCTTTGCAGCTGCCTTGCACTGCAATGAAGGTGAAAAGCAGTTTGCTCTATACCCTTTAATGTTCTGTCGTTGCATTTATACTTCATATAGGATATGACCCGTTCCGTGAGAGAAGCGGGGGTGGCATCCATAGCGGTGATTGCTCCGATTTTGGCAGAAAGGCTGTTGCATATGAGTATAAGGAACTGATTATTAGAGAACAGAATTTCCTTATATTTTTCAATAGAAAATGCAATACAGACCAGTCTTTCCGCAGCTTCGGCATAAATATTGCTGTTTTTTTGATAAAAAATATCCATATCTCCGAGAAAGTGATCGGCAGTTCCGGTTGACAGAGAATAACGAGTGCCATCGTCGCGGATGAGGTAGATATTGATAGAACCTTGCTCTGCAATTTGAAATAATAATTCATTCTGAAAAGGCGAACTTACCAATTCGCCTTTTTCATATTTTATAAGGTAAAAATCTATATCCAATGCGTCAAGCGCAGCATGATATTTGCTTTTAGCAATATAGTCTGCGATTTCTTTTTTATCATATATTCTTTCCATAGAATCCTCTTGTAACCGGACATATGTCTTGTTTTTCGGATTTATTCTACCTTATAATATTAAAAAATTCAAGGGAGGAAAAGAAAATATGACATCAGTTTTTGAAGAAAAAAATCTTTCCAAAGCGATTATGAGAGTTGGATTGCCTGCCATGTTGGGACAGCTTACAACACTTATTTATAATATTGCCGATACGTTTTTTGTTTCTTTAACAAAAGAGCCAGCAATGATTGCGGCTGTAACATTATGCGCGCCGATATTGCTTATTATTATGTCCATTGCAAGTATTTTCGGAATGGGGGGCAGCAGCGTAATTGCCCGCTTATTGGGAGAAGAAAAGAAGGAAGAATCAGGCACAACCATGAATTTTTGCGTATATGCAATGGTGATTGCGGGAATTGCTACGCTTGCTTTGGGGTTGGTATTTTTGCAGCCATTGGCAAAAATATCCGGTGCGGATGCGGATAATATCGTTTATACTTGTGATTACCTGAAATGGATTTTTATAGGCGCGCCTTTTATTATGCTGGCAAATGGATTCGTCCATTTGTTCCGTTCAGTTGGTTTAATCAAAGAAAGTACCGTTGGACTGGTGCTTGGAAATGTAATCAATATGGTATTGGATTATGTTTTTATTGCTATTCTTGGTTGGGGAACGGCAGGAGCCGCGCTTGCAACATCTTTGGGATTTGTATGTGCGACGATATACTATATTATTTGCATGATTAGCGAAGAACACAAGGGAAACCAATTAGTACCATTGACCCCTAAACGTTTTTCGCCCAATGCAGCAATCGTTCGCAATGTGGTGAGCATTGGCATTCCAGGCGCTCTTATCACAGTACTTATGAGTGTTTCCAATATTGTGCTGAACAATTATATTAGTATGTATGGGTCTGATGCGGTAGCTTCTTATGGAATTGCGTATAAACTTGATATGGTTCCGATTTTGCTGTCAGTGGGATTATCACAGGGTGTTGCTCCGTTAGTAGGCTATTGCTATGGAGGAAATGAGAAAAAACGAATGCTTGATATTATGAAGTATACGATATTATATGGAATTCTCATGGGCGCAGTTTTTACTGCTGTCTTTATACTATTGGGAAAGCAGCTTGCCGCTATGTTCCTACAGGAAGACGCTCTGATAGAACAAACAGGATACTTTCTGAAAATTCTTTGTTTGTCGGCGCCTATGCTTGGCGTGATCAATATGATGACAAGTTATTTTCAGGCATTAGGAAAAGCAATCAAATCACTGACTATTACAGTTCTGAGAAATGCAGTGCTATTTATTCCGGGCGTAATCATTCTGAATTATTTTTGGAAGCTGAATGGCGTAATTGCAGCACAGCCGGTTGTCGAAACGATTTTAACGATAATCTGTGTAGTTATGTATATTCAGGATATAAATTCGGGCGGCATTTGAATTATGATTATGGCGGACATTTGTTTGTTACAATGGTGAACTGATTAATAAAATTCCTATATTGATTTTCATAGCGTTGTCTGGTATGATAGGAACCAAGTAATAGGGAGTAGCTTGCATGTCTTGTATGAGGCATGTAACATATTTACGTCAGTACGGGAAGATGGTTCCCCGGGATATGTTGATAAGAAGCGAGACTTTTACTGCAATTCTTGCAGTAAAAATCTCGCCTTTTTTGCGTGTATCGGTGATGGTGTACATGAAGGGCGTAACGCATAGGGAGGATGAAAATGTTTATGATGAATGTGTTGGTTTTGGCGGTTGGATTTTGGGCTTTGATTAAGGGCGCTGATTTTTTTGTGGACGGGAGCGCGGCGCTTGCAAAAAATTTCAGAATACCGGGACTGGTGATCGGTCTGACGATCGTTGCTGCCGGAACAAGCGCGCCGGAGCTGGCGGTCAGCACAACGGCGGCATTTCAGGGGGCGAATGAGATAGCGTTAAGCAATGTGGTAGGCTCCAACATTTTTAATCTGCTGTGCGTACTCGGTATGTGCGCCGTTATTTGCCCGGTTCCGGCAGGGAAGGCGGTATTGAAAAGAGATTTTTCCGTTTCTATTATGGCGACAATACTGGTATTTTTAGCAGCTGGCGCGGCTTCGGTCTTTTCAGGACATATTTTTTCTATGAATATGGAGGAGCGCGCGGGAAAGATAGGCAGGAGCGCAGGAATACTTCTGATCATATTATTTCTCATTTATATCGTATGCCTTGTAAGAGATGCGATAAAACATCCGGAACAGGAGCATAACGGGGAAAAACGGCCTGTATGGAAATGCATCTTTTGGATAGCGGCGGGGCTGGTTCTGATCGTGGGAGGCGGACAGGGCGTTGTCCATAGCGCCAAAGAGATCGCAAGAGTTCTGGGAATGAGCGAAACATTGATCGGCCTTACGATCGTAGCGGTCGGCACCTCCCTGCCTGAACTGGTGACATCCGTTGTCGCGGCGCGGAAGGGAGAAACCGGCCTGGCGGTAGGAAATGTGATTGGATCGAATATTTTCAATTTATTGTTTATTTTGGGAATTTCGGCGGCGATCCATCCGGTAACGGTCAATGCCGCATCGGTTTACGATATGGGGATATTGATTTTGGCCAGTCTGCTGACTCTTTTCTTTCTGCAAAGCGATAAGGCTTTAAAGAGGGCGGAGGGGGCTGTTCTGCTGGCGGCATATATTGCGGATGTAATTTTTGCCATAGTCAGGTAGAGGAATATAGAGAGGTTGAGGGGATGGTAACAAATGAGAAGGAAATCAATTTTTATAAGCGCCATGGCGGAGGGAGGCCAAACAGGCCGGAACAGCCGGGGAAGGGCTTGGCGGGACTTGGGTTTTCTGCTGGAGCTTCCAATCAGATTTCACTAATGAAATGGGTATATGGTGTTCAACCGGACGAGCTGCCTTTGCTTCCTAAAATTGCCCTCCGTGGCAATTTTCTTCTGGGTATTGGCCATTTCATAAGTGAAATAGCTGATTGTACGCAACAGCAGAAAACCCAAGTCCCGCCAAGCCCTTCCCCGGCTGCTCCGGTCTGTTCGGCCTCCCTCCGCCATGGCGCTTATAAAAATTGATTTCCTTGTAATAAGTACAGGATATATTGTGGATCGTTCCGATAACGGCTATAATAGAAAAAGATAATGGATAAGGAAGGCGGCGGGAAATAGCCGTTGTGGGGAGGAAGGGCTGACTACTTTTCGGAAATGGGAGGATGTATTATGTTGTTTGGAAAAAATTTGATGCCGGATGGAAGGCCTACTATGTCCGAATGGCCGGTGCGCGTTTGGTCTGAAAAGGAGTTAAAAGAGGAATTTCGCATACAGGCCCGGAAGTGGATCAAAGGGGAGTTTGAAGAATATCGGTTTGTATATGCGCCTGAACGGAAGACGGCGAAAAATTCTTATGCTTATGTTTTTGGATATGGCAAGGAGGAGATTTTGTTTTTAAAAAAGTCGGAAGATGGCGTGGAACGTATCTTGCTGCGAAAGGATCAAGTGCAGGAAGCGGCGGTCGAAAGAGAGTTGTTGAATGTGCAGCTGAAGCTCTATTATGAAGAGAAGAAAGAGAGAAAGGAGCTGGCATTTCCTTATGTTGCATCGGTTTACTATCTCTACGATCCGTTTTTAAATTGGGTTTTGAATTTGGAGCAGGAGTTCCAGCCAACACAGGCCGAAGGAGAGAATCCGAGGCCGGAAAAACTATACTATGAAAGTCTGCCGATGTATAATTTTTCTTTGGATGCGTATCGGCTGGGGAATGGATTTCAAGAATACCAATATCATAAAGAGGAGTGCCGCAGCAGATGGATGCCATGGAAAAAACATGTGAAAGAATGGCTGAAAATAGATATGGAAAAGGGGATATTTGAGGTTTACAGCGAAGGTTATTATAAAAGATGCAGGTATTGCATGATATCAGAAGATTAGTGATACGGAAATGGAGGAAAAGATGAAAGATCTGACAGAAGGAAAACCGGGAAAGGTGTTGTGGCAGTTTTCAATTCCTATGTTCGTCAGCGTGATTTTTCAGCAGATGTACAATATAGCGGACAGCGTGATCGCTGGGAAATTTGCAGGGGAAGATGCATTGGCGGCGGTAGGGGCGTCTTACCCGATCACGATGATATTTATGGCTATTGCGGTGGGCAGCAATATCGGATGTTCCGTCATTATATCGAATCTGTTTGGAGCAAAGAAGTATAAAGAAATGAAAACGGCGGTGACGACGACGCTGATCGCCGCGTTTGCCATATCCGTAGTTTTGACGGTTCTGGGACTGGCTGGAACTGGGGCGTTAATGAAGATGATACATACGCCGGACAATATCTTCGATGCGGGGGTTCTTTATTTGGGGATTTATATCGGAGGATTTACGTTCTTGTTTTTGTATAATGTGGCGACGGGTATTTTTTCGGCTTTGGGGGATTCCAAGACCCCATTGTATTTTTTGATGGCATCTTCCATCGGAAATATTTTATTGGATTATCTGTTTGTAGCTGAGTTTCAATGGGGCGTTGCCGGGGTGGCCTGGGCGACTTTTCTCGCACAGGGGGCAGCGGGTATATTGGCCCTGCTCACGATGGCGGGACGGCTGAAAACGGTCGAAACGGAGGGGAAGGCGAAGCTGTTTTCCTGGAAGATGCTTCGCAAGGTCAGTCAAATTGCGATTCCTTCCATTTTTCAGCAAAGCTTTATTTCCATCGGGAATATTTTTATACAAGGGCTGGTAAACAGTTTCGGATCTTCCGTCATTGCCGGATATTCGGCGGCGATCAAACTGAATACTTTTGCTATCACCAGCTTTACTACGCTGGGAAACGGTATTTCCAATTTTACGGCGCAAAATATGGGGGCTGGGAAAAAAGAAAGGGTGCGTGAGGGATTTCTTGCAGGGGTCAAAATGGCGATGCTTGTGGTGATTCCTTTCTTTACGGCTTTCTTCGTTTTTGGCAGACAGATGATTTATCTGTTTATGACGGAGGAAAGCGGGGTGGCGCTGCAGACAGGAGTGGAATTTTTGCATATTATTTCCCCTTTTTATTTCCTGATCGCGGTAAAATTGATGGCAGACGGGGTATTGAGAGGGGCGGGAGCCATGAAACAGTTTATGGCGGCTACTTTTGCGGATCTGGTGCTTCGCGTGATTCTCGCTTTTATTCTGTCAGGGAGTCTTGCGAGTACGGGAATCTGGTTATCTTGGCCCATCGGGTGGATCGTGGCCTTTGTTTTGTCCATCCTTTTCTATAGAAAGAATTTTTCGGCAAAGGCATGTTCCTGAGAGATAAAATCAGCCGCCTGACGGTATCGTAGGAAACCGTCGGGCGGCTGGCGTCTTTACGCCGGAACGCAATGTCGGCATTTAATGTCACTATTTAGTGTCATTATAATAAAGGAATTCCTGCTTTTTTTGCTTCTTCCACAACGTTTTCCGGCCAGAGGGAACATTGGACTTCCCCGATGTGGGCTTTGCGCAGGAAAAACATACAGATGCGGGATTGTCCGATGCCGCCGCCAATGGTAAAGGGAAGCTCTTCGTTAATGACGGCTTTTTGGAAGGGAAGGCCGGCGCGTTCCGGGCAGCCGGCTTTTTCCAGCTGGGAAAGCAGGGCGTCCTTATCCACGCGGATACCCATGGAGGACAATTCCAGGGCAATGTCCAAAACAGGATAATATACTACGATATCCGCATTTAACGCCCAGTCGTCATAGTCCGGGGCGCGGCCGTCGTGTTTTTCACCGGATGCAAGCAGGTCGCCGATCTGCATGATGCATACGGCTCCTTTTTCTTTGGAAATATGGTACTCCCTTTCCTTCGGCGTGCAGTCAGGAAACATTTCTTCCAACTGCTGTGTAGTAATAAAGAAGATATCGTGGGGAAGGATTTCTTCTATGTAGTCGTAACGGATCGCCATATATTTTTCCGTTTTTCTCAATACCTTATATACATTTCTTACAACATCTTTTAAAGTGTCAATCGTACGCATTTCTTTTGTGATGATCTTTTCCCAATCCCACTGGTCAACGTAGATAGAATGGATATTGTCCGTATCTTCATCCCGGCGGATAGCGCTCATATCGGTATAAAGCCCTTCGCCAACCGAAAAACCGTATTTTTGTAAAGCGAATCTTTTCCATTTTGCCAGGGAATGGACGATTTCCGCCTGTGCCTCTCCCTGGTCTTTGATACCGAAGGAAACGGGGCGTTCCACGCCGTTCAGGTTATCGTTCAGCCCGGACTGGGGTGTGACGAACAGAGGGGCGGAAACGCGCAGAAGATTCAGCCTTTCTGCCAGAAGGTTCTGGAAAAAATCTTTTACGGTTTTGATCGCAATCTGGGTGTCGTGCAGATTCAGCGCCGGTTCGTAGTGATCGGGAATCATTAAATTTTTCATAATATTTTTTCCTCGCTTTTGCTTCTTTCATAGATTTGTATGCGTTTTAGGATTACTTTATTATTTAACCTCTTTTTTAGGGAGAATGCAAGCGTTGGTTTGGGAATAAGGGGAGAAATTTATTTCCGCAAGTTTTGAAGCCAGCCCTGTTTTGGTTGCCTACAGGCTTGGGAAATATTATAATAAAAATAGATAAAAAACGACAAAGGGGGATGGAATAATGGAATTATTTAACATTATCTGCGGAGTATGTTCCATAGCCGGTCTGCTGGTATCGCTTTTTACGGCCAGTAAGGTAGTTAAGTTCAGTTCAGAGGTCGCCAATAAAAATAAAAAGAGTGAATTTCATGGCAATTATGTTGGGAGGGATAGCATAAATGGGGCCGGAAGTGGGAAACAGGAATAAAGACAGTGTATTTCATGGGGATTATGCAGGACGTGATTTGAATGTTACAAATATCATAATGCTTAAGGACAGCGAACGGGAATTTGTTGTTACTCATAATGCCAATATAAAGCCGGTGTCTTATTTTACGGGCCGGGAGACAGAACTCCGGGATTTACGCCGGAGGATAGAGGAGGGGCGGAAATCTGTCCTTGTAAGCGGCATGGGCGGGATTGGGAAGACGCATATCTGTAGGAAGCTGTTTGAAGAATATCTTAAGCAACATGCGGAGGATGGAAACGAACCTTTCCGGTATATAGGTTATGTTGAATATGATGGAGACATGGGCAGCAGTTTGCAGACCTGCTTGAAGTTTAAGCGGCAGGAAAGTCCGGAGCAGAACCAGGAAGCGGCGTGGCGGGAGCTGGAATACCTGGCAGCAGAGGGGAAACTTTTGCTGTTCGTTGACAATGTGGACAGGCCGATATGGGAAGATCCTGGATTGCAGAAATTAAAGGAGGTTCCCGGAGCGGTAGTATTGACATCCCGGCAGACTTCTTTCAGCGATGAATTTGAACCATACCCGATCGATTTTCTTGATGTGGAGCAATGCAAAGAGATTTATGAGAAGGTACGGTTTAGAGGAAGTGATAGAAAGGTTGATTCGGAAGAGGATAAAGATCTGAGGTATGTTATAGAGAATCTGGCGGGGAGGCACACCATTACGGTTGAACTTTTGGCACATTTGGCACGGACAAAGCGCTGGACGGTAAAAAGGTTGAGAGAGGAGCTGGGAGAAAAAGGTTTCCGGCTGGCGTTCCGTAAGGATGGAGAGCTTGTCAATATCCAAGAATCTTATGAGGTATTGTATGATCTGTCAGAATTGACGAAAGCGGAGCAGAACATTCTGGAGGCGTTTTCTGTATTTCCACATATTCCGCTAGGGGCTGCGATATGTGATGATTGGCTGCTGGTGGATGCAGGAGTTGGCGAAGATGATGATATCTTAGCAGGGCTGTATCAAAAGGGATGGCTTCGTTTTGACATGGAACAGGAAAGCTATGTATTGCATCCGGTGTTTGCACAGTTTATTTATGAGAAGTGTAAGCCGGCGATGGAAAAGCACGCCGGATTGATAAAAGCATGTAAAGGGTATCTCGAGGTACCGGAAAATGGTTCGCCTCTGGAATGCCAACGGTACATTCCTTTTGCGGAAAATATTATCAGAAAAGTTAATATGGAAGACGAGCTGGTACAGGCTGAAATGAAAGACGCCCTTGCATACTTATTGCGGTACATAGCGGAATATGAGAAAGCTCAGGAGCTGTATAGTCAAGTACTTGAGATACGTAAGAGAGTGTTGGGAGAGGAACATCCAGATACAGCTGCCAGTTATAACAACCTGGCATCCGTGTATGCGAGTCAGGGAGAGTATGAAAAAGCGGAGGGATTGTATGGGAAAGCACTTGGGATATGTGAGAGGGTGCTGGGAGAGGAATACCTGGGTACAGCCACCAGTTATAACAATCTGGCATACGTGTATGATAGGCAAGGAAAGTATGAGAAAGCGGAGGGATTGTATGGGAAAGCACTTGGGATATATGAGAGGGTGCTGGGAGAGGAACACCCGGATACAGCCGCCAGTTATAACAATCTGGCAGGAGTGTATACAAAGCAGGGAGAGTATAGGAAAGCGGAGAGTTTGTACGGGAAAGCACTTGCAATATATGAGAAGGTGCTGGGAAAAGATCATCCATCTACAGCTGCAAGTTACAATAATTTAGGGTATTTGTATGGAAGTCAGGGGAGGTATGAAATAGCAGTCCATTATTATCGCATGGCATATAATGTTTGTTTGCGTAGACTTGGAACAGGCCATCCCCACACGAAAATTGCCTTTAAAAATATGAGAAGTGCATATTATAAATGGAATTCGGAAGGCAACTTTGACCAGCGGTTAGAAGAGCAGATGAAAAAATAGCATAAACAGCGTGAAAGGCATGTGCAGTGGAGTACATGCCTTTGTTTGCCAAGTTCATATAGTTCAAAGTTTAAGTAACCGGCAGTAATCACGTTCTGTCTCAATCACGCATTCCGCAATCAACTTACAGAATGGCTCCATGTCATTCAAACGTCTGGAAGCAGACAGAGCGTTGATATAGTCGTTCCTCCAAACGGGAGGAATGGATACTACGCCATAACCGGCGTTGACCAGAATAAGGTTCATCAGGAGCCGGGCGGTTCTTCCGTTTCCATCAATGAAAGGGTGGATATCCACTAACCGCTTGTGTGCTATTGCCGCCAGTTCAATAGGATGCAGGACAGGATTAGACGAATGAATCTGATCCGTAAGGTGATTCATCAGCCGGGGTACTTCTTCGGGAGCCGGGGGAACATATTCAGATCCGGAAATATAAACCTGAATGGAGCGGTACTGTCCAGCCTGATCGGCATCAACCTTTTGGTAAAACAGTCGATGCAGCTTTCGGATTATATCTTCTGTGATATTCATTCCCTGCTGTCTGGCAAGCTCCAACATGAAATCATAAGCGGAACCATGGCCGACCGCTTCGTAGCAATCCTTTAGTGGACGGCCTCCGACAGTGATGCCATCCTCCAGAAGTATTTTTGTTTCGGATATGGTGAGAGTATTTCCTTCCAGGGCATTACTGCTGTAAGTAAAACCGACGCGGAAATAATCATCCAGGGATTTCAATTCTTCCTTTGCTAATGGCCTGGCAGAAGATATTTTTTGTTTATAGCAATCTGCTTTTTGCAGCAGATCTTGTAATGTTGGCATTGCAAGGCCTCCTTATTCTTCGGAATCAACAGCTGGAACATACATTTTTATTGTTTCATCTTATCATTTTCGGTGCGGGATGGCAAGCAGCGGAAAATGGAAATCATGAAAATCAATTTTTATAAGCGCCCTGGCGGACAAAGAAAAACGGGGCTGGAGCGGCTGGAACGGGGGCTGGCGGGGGGCGGTTTT
>ERZ808054.407-NODE-407-length-42840-cov-10.636345_pt1 | contig 42840 bp, 39 predicted proteins | sample MGYA00380201_ERZ808054 | MGnify/ENA primary metagenome ERZ808054 (study PRJEB31490, sample SAMN06133419) | mouse gut metagenome | isolation source: Z5_2 | host: mice | place: China: Chengdu | collected 2015-05 ...
CCTGCTCTCTGATCTGCTCCAGCGTCTGCGTATAAAGGATACTATTATCCGTCATTTCAAAGGTAATTGCCGACTTGTCCTCCGATGCCGTCTGAGGCTTCGGTGTCGCCTCCACAATTGTGACCTCTGCTTTCCTATCAGGCTGACCCTGAGCAGGCGGTTGTGTCTCTTCCGGCGCTTCCGGTGGCGCCGCTGTTGGCGCCGGGGTTCCGATCGCTTCTACCACAACAACGGGCGCCGTTTCTCTGTCATCCGATGGCTCTGTGGTTGGTTTCTCCGTGGGCCTTTGGGTCGGTTTCGCAGTCGGCTTGTTGGTTGGTTTCTCCGTTGGCTTTCCGGTAGGCGCCGTAGTCTTTTCCGGGCTTTCCGTCGGCTTTGCGGTAGGCGTCGTAGTCTTTTCCGGGCTTTCCGTCGGCTTTGCGGTAGGCGCCATAGTCTTTTCCGGGCTTTCCGTTGGCTTTGCGGTAGGCGTTGCCTTGGGCCTGGGTGTTTCAATTGGTTCCGGGCTTACCACCGGCACTGTTGTTGTCGTTGTGTCAGGGCGTTCCGTTGGCTTACCTGTTGCTGTAGGCTTTGCTGTTGGCTTCGGCGTTGCCGTTTTCTTTGGGCTTGCCTGGGGCGTTCCCGTCGGTTTGTCCGTTGCCTCCGGTCTGCCTGCCGGTGTCTGTGTTGGCCGATCTGTCGGCTTATCTGTAGGTTTTGCCGTTGGCCTGCCTGTAGGCGTTCCTGTCGGCTTACCTGACGGCGTCTGCGATGGTTTATCTGTGGGTTTTTCCGTTGGTCTGTCTGTAGGCGTTGCCGTGGGTTTATCCGTGGGCGCTGCCGTTGGCCTGTCTGTGGGCGCTGCCGTGGGTTTGGCCGTCGGTGTTGCCGTGGGTTTGGCTGTAGGCGTTGCCGTGGGTGTTGTTGTTGGTTTCGCCGTAGGCGTTGCCGTTGGTTTGGCTGTGGGTGTTGCCGCCGGCTTTGACCCGGGTACCGGACATGCGGTCTGGGGCATGTCGTTGTATACCGGTATCTTAAACACAAACGGGTTATCCAAAGAACCCGTTTCCGCATATGCCTTTTTTACCATCTGGGATTCCGAATAAGGCGCCATGATATTCTGCATATATTGGTGTGTATACAAAGTACCATCGCTGGCATCCACGTCAAATTTCTGAAGGTATAGGGTATCCTGTCCTCTCAGAATATAACTTTTCGATAAGATACCGGAGCCCCCTTTGATGGAAGCGTAAGGTGAGTTCCATCCTTCTTTAACGGCTTTCGCAAGCCCCGACTCTATTACCTGCTTCGTAGTTGTTCCCGAAGCGCCGATATTGAAATAATTATAATAACCCCTGTATGCGGGAACTGCATCATAGGTTCCTGAAATCAATGCAGACTTTCCCTCCCCCTGCTCCTGAAAGACGCGGCAGGCTAAGTGGAATGGGCTTACCTTTAAAGATACCCCTACCTGGAAAAATGCGTCTGCATAAGTCATTCCTGCACCCGGCAGTTCTCCCCGCATAAATGTATTGTTCAAAATATTCTGCACTGCTGCCTTTGAGTGATAAGATGAATTATAAGTCAGCTGCTCAAATTGAAAAATTCTTGTTTCATCCAAAAAGTTTCTCGGATCGAGATAATACTTAACGGCAGCTTCCGATGCATAATACCAGCCCGGACTGTGGTAACCCGCACGGTAGGCAGGTCCCATTACACTGTTAATCAGACTCCTGCCCTTGGAATTTTGGCTGTTTACCACCTTCTGCCAATCAAGACCTGTGTTCTGCCTTACGAACGTCCAATTGGGATGTGCCTGCTTCAGCTGCACCAGCTTATCCCTGTACGATGCCGGGAACTGCTCTATATCAGGATACCCGCCCATGTCGGTGGCATACATGGCAATCCTTGCAAAATAATTATTTTCCCATGCCGTAAATATTTCGTTAGAATAGGCAAGATAATTCCTGTCAACATAACCTGTATAGGAATCTCCATTGTGTTCAACGCTCACCCTGTACCAAATGGTATAGTCCGGATCCAGCGCAACACCGTTAATCAGGACCGTGGTACCTGAAGGAAGCCATACAAGATCTTCACTGTTTATATCAGGCTCCCTTTTCAGTCCATAATAATCGCACAGATAAATCAGCGCCATCAGCGGATCCTGCTCTGCAATCTCGCTGAGCGCACTTTGCGCTTCCTGTATATATTCCTCAAATTCCAGATCTTCTCCAAGTTCATCCAGCCCCGGAATCCCTTCCTCTGGGAGTTCCTGCACATTTTGCTGCAGCGGTGGGGTCTGCACCGGAGCTTCAGGTGTGACACCTTCCGGATTCTCAGGCGTATTTTCTCCGGAACTTTCAGGCGTACCGCCCTCGGGATTTTCCGGTACAGCTTCCACCGGCATCTCCATCGCAGCTCCATCCGGATTTTCCTGTGCGCCTCCCTCTGCCGGCGCCCCCTCCACAGGGGCAGTATTTCCATTGGGATTTAGCTCACCTGCCTGCCCAGCCTCAGGCAGCGGATTTTCCTGCACATTTTCCACTGCGCCATTATCCAGTTCCGCTCCCCATGCGCCGAAACCTGATTGCATAAAGATGGTAATACATAACATAATCGTTAAAAAGACTTTATTTTTTCTCATTAGTGCTCCCCAGAGATTTACGTGAAGGTATTCTTTGACGCTATATACCTTACTATATTCTCTAAATTATGTCAACCGGCAAAATCCAACTCCTACTGAACATCCGCCATCTTCTGTCTCATTCCCAGCAGTATTTTCTTCTCCAGACGGCTTACCTGCACCTGACTGATTCCCAAAACTTTTGCAACTTCTGTCTGCGTCTTATCCTGATAGTATCTGAGCCGGATCAGCTTCTGCTCTTTTTGTGACAGACCACTGATTAGCTGCCGTACTACCAGATGGTTCAATACAGTCTCCTGTTCATTCTGCTTTTCATCTGCCAGCTGATCCACCATAAATATCTCGCTGCCATCATTTTGATATACCGACTTATAGATAGATTCCACTTGCACAGAAGCATCCATGGCAAGCACCACTTCCTCCACAGAAAGCGCTGCCTCCCCAGCGACCTCTGCAAGTGTGGGCTCACGGTTCAGCTGATTGCTAAGCCTTTCTTTGGCGTATTTCACCCGCATTGCATTTTCCTTTAAAGTCCGGGACACCTTGACCATTCCGTCATCCCGGATAAAACGCTTGATTTCGCCGGTAATCAGCGGAACAGCATAGGTAGAAAATTTGACGTCGTAGCTTGTATTAAATTTATCGATGGACTTGATCAGTCCTATCACGCCAATCTGAAACAAGTCTTCTGCATCATATCCCCTGCCGGTAAAGCGTTTCACAATATGACGCACCAGCCCCAGATTCTGCTCTATCAGTACTTCCCTTGCTTCTTTTTCTCCTGCCTGTGCTCTCCCGATCAGTACTGCGTTCTCTATCATAAATCAATCCTCTTGCCTGATCCATGGTGTGGTTCCTAATTTTTTCTTCATTTGCACGGTTGTTCCCATCCCTGGGACAGATATCACCTCCAGGTCATCCATGAACGCCTCCATAAAGGCAAATCCCATTCCTGACCGATCCATATCCGGCTTTGTGGTAAAAAGAGGTTCCATCGCCTGCTCTATATTCTCAATCCCCTTCCCTGTATCCTTAACCTCCACTAACAAAACATCTTCCTCTATCAGACATCGCATATAAATCTGCGGCATTTCTTCTGACGGATTTTCACTTTCATACTCTGCATCATATCCGTGGATAATGGCATTGGTCACTGCCTCAGAAACCGCCGTTTTAATATCTGATATTTCTTCGATTGTGGGGTTAAGGGGCGTTACAAAAGCTGCCACCGCTATTCTGGCAAAAGCTTCATTCACTGAAATAGCGTCAAATGTCAGATGCATTTCATTTTTCAACATAGTATTGTTCCTTATCCCGTTGTCCATTCTGTGTCCTGTCTCCATATTCTCTTCCTTTCACACGTTTGTTTTTTATTCCATGATTTCAATAACTTTATGTAAACCGCATATCATTAATGTCCGTCTGATGCGCATATCCGTATTGATGGCGAAAACCTTTCCTCCGAAATAAGATATTTTTTTATATCTTCCTATGATTATTCCTATTCCGGAACTGTCCATAAAACGGGTATCCTCAAAATCAAATACAACGTTCCCCACGCCCTCCTTCATGATATACTCATCAGCCGTCTTACTTATGTAAACCGACTTATGATGATCCACCTCCTCTGGCATCCTAACCATCAGGTAATTATCAATCACTTTAAAATTTTCTTCCATACAAAATCCCCTTCCTGACTCCTTATAAAAAAGTGTCGGTTTGAACGCACTTTCTTACAAACAAAAAAGAGAACAAACTTTCATCTGTTCTCTTTCGTGTACTGGTTATTTGGTTTCTGCTCACTTAATCCGCATTATTAATTTCAGCCAGATAAGTCTCTGACCGATTTGCAATTTCTGTATCAGGGAAATTGTCGATTACCTCTGCATACAGTTCTTTTGCCTTGTCCTCGTCACCGTTTCTCCTGTAGCTATTTGCAAGGTGATATAATGCATCACCGTTGGCGGAATCATATTGGTATGCTCTTGTCAGATTGGGAATCGCCGTTTCATAATCATCTGCCCGATAAGCAGCATAACCGGCATTGTAATAATAATCCACCAGTCTTTCCCCAACCAGCCCCAGAAAATCATCATACAGTGCAATAAATGACTCTGTCTTTTCCTGACTGCCTTCCGTCTTGTCCGTCTCTTCCTCCTCATCCAGTGCTTCTAAATATGTGGCAATCGCCTCAATATCATCCGGATTCCTCAGATATGCATCAACCGCCATCATCAGTCCGTCCGTTGCCTTGAGCGTGCCGTCTGTTCCTTGATAAGAAGCAAGTTCTACTGTAAACGCTGCATTCTCATCGGTAAGCTTTTGTATCTTTTGTTCCAATTCATCGATGGTTGCTGTCTTGGCATCAGACTGTTCACTGACAGCCCTCAATTCGCTATTAATATCCGCCTTTGCATTTTGAATCTGTCCTGGCAGAATTAGAAAACAGGCAATCGCAACACCGATAACCACCCCCAATCCTAGGTTCAGCAAAGTGGAAACTCCTTTGGATTCCTTCATATTCACCGGCTGAATAATGGTTTCATTACCGCTTTGATAACGCACCACATTTTCCCGAACTGCCTTCCTCTTTGAAGCGCTTTTGACAGCCTCCTCCGGCATCAGCATGTGTTCTACTTCTTTCATGTAACGGAGCGTGGTGGTATTGTTCATATCAATCTGACAACATTTCTCCAGTTCCCTGTGCGCCTTCTCCCATTCATCTGCCACAATATACAAAAGCGCAAGGAGCTGATGCGCCCTTACATATTTGGGATTATAGGAAAGTACCTTTTTCAGCTGTATCACAGCCAAATCTTGACTGTTCTGGTAACAGTAAAGCAATGCCTGATTGTACTTTTTGATTGTCTGATTAATCGTATCAAGCCTTGCCTGATTCGTCTGTATCATATCAATGTAGTCATCTGCAATATTCTTTTTGGGACGCAGATTTTTACTAATGACCCACTCGCCTAGTGCAGATACGACTTCTCCCATCTCAAAGTAAACAAGACCAAGGAGATTTCTTGCATCTATATTATTCTTATTAAATTTTAAACTTTGCCGTAAGCTGATAATTGCTCCGGATAAATCTCTTACCGTGGCCTTTTCCAGTCCATCATTATAAAAACGGTTGGACATGAACATAATTTTCTTATACAAAGACACATCCGCACCACAGCCCGTACAAAAATCGTGTTCTGACAAACGGCACCCACACTTATAACAAACCATGCCGTCACTCCTCACTCTTCTTCGGTTTTTGCCTTTTCTACCATTTTAATCAATATATCTGCCATATCCGTCAAATCCTGGTTATATATCGCCTCTTCCGCATCCTCCACTTCAAGACTTGGATGGAATTTCTTCAATTCCTCTTCAAAATCGATCATTCTATTTTCTCCTCATCAGGGACTTCATCTGTCCTATCAAATAGATTGAGCCGGCAATATAAATCATATCTCCATCCTCCTTCAAGGATAGCAGGCTTTCATATGCCTCTTCGGCATCAGCATGAAAACTGCATGCTATTTCCGTATATTGCGCCCAAATTGTTTTCAGTTCTTCTATGGATGCACTTCTGTCTGTCTCCAAAAGAGTTATCGCTGCCTGATCAAAAAGTCCGGATTGTATGATCTTCTGAATCATACTGTCATAACGCTTGTCCTGGACAACCCCGAATAATAAAAAACGTTTTCCCTTACCCCCGTCCCTTTGCACGGTGTGCAGAAATGCTTCTATACCATCTTCATTATGCGCGCCATCCAGATAAATATCAGGCATGACTTCTTCCATCCTGCCCTGCCACCTTGTAAGGCGCAGCCCCTTTCTAATGGAAGCCTCCGTAATACCTTTATCCTTTAACACTTCCGCCGCTGCTACTGCCAACGCGGCATTCTCTGCCTGATACAGCGCCACAGTGTCAAGTAAAAGGCTAACATAATTATAATAACCAGTATGGAACGAAAAATCAATGCTTTTATTGTTTATATTCACATTCAAAATATTGTCTTTTCCGATTTTTATCGCGGGACTTTTTGCTTTTTTGGCATATTGGGTCAAAACCTCCGTGCTCTCCGGTCTTTTATCCATAAAGACCACCGGCACGCCTGGCTTAATAATGCCAGCTTTTTCTGCGGCTATTTCGGACAGGCTGTTCCCAAGATACTCCATATGATCATAGCCGATTTCCGTAATAATACACACATCCGGCTTTTCAATGCAATTCGTCGCATCCAGCCTTCCACCGAGCCCAGTTTCCAGAATAATATACTGTGGCTGCTTCTTTGCGAAATAGTCCATCGCCATCAAAAAAAGAAATTCAAAAAAAGAAGGATGGTTCTCTCCATCCGCTATTTTTTTGATTTTCAGAAAACTGTTTAAAAATTCTTTCTCTGAAATCATCACACCGTTGATGCTGATCCGCTCCCGCATGGTTTCTAGATGAGGAGAAATGAACATGCCCACACTGTATCCGCTCTCCATCAAAATAGAACGCAAATAAGCACAAACGGAGCCTTTTCCGTTTGTGCCTGCAACATGAACAATTCTGCTTTTTATTCTACCGTCTGAAATCTCTTCCAACAGCCTTCCGGTATCCTCTAAGGTATGCTTTCCGGCAAACCTAGGGATGTCAAGAATATATTTCTCTGCTTCTGCATATGTTTTCATATTTCCCTCACCCTGCCGCACAAGCGGCGCTTTAATCAGTAAGCTCCTAAGAATATGCAATGACGCTGCTTTCAATCATGCCTCTTTCTTGGAAATACTTCATAAAACAGGTACTTCGCTCTATGGGCATTTGAATCTGCGCAAGGCACACCACCGTACCTCGGTAAACGTTGCCGTTTACCACAATCTCCGCCTGTTTCCCTTTGGCAATAGCCGCTTCACATCTCTTGCGCTCTTCTATGTTTTCCCCAAGCTCTTTCTTAAGGGATTGAATTCTGGATTCAAGGTCCTTGATTCGCCCTTCCATGATGTCCGGTATTTTTCCGTTTGCCGCCTTCTTTTTACGCAGGAGCTCGGATGCTTTTTCTGTGAGTTCTTGTAATTCCTCACTTTGTTCCATCTCTGCCGCCTTAACAGTCTGCAGTCTGGTGTATACTTCCTTTTCGCTGCCTACATGAACGACCGTCCTTACCTCTGCTGTATTTCCAATCTCTGTTGCAGTGATTCCCAGCATCGCATGGGTGTATCCGCCAATAATGGCGCCCTTATTTCCCGTTAAAATGACCTCCCCATTGGATGCGATTCTGGAATTCAAAATTGTATTTGCCTGTACATTACCGCCAGCGTTTACCACCGCATGCTCTATAAAATCAGCAAAAACATTACCTCTTGCAGAAACCTTGGCTCTTTGGGCTCCTTGGATGCCTTTTTTTAAGATTACATCACCACCGGCAAATAGACTGACCGCTTCCACCGTTCCCTGAATCTCAATATTCCTTCCAGCCCTTATCACCACGCCTGCTTCCACATTTCCATTGATGACGATATCTCCGTAAAACTCGATCTTACCGGTTATCAAAGTGACATCCCCGTTGATTTCATGCAGAGACTGGATATCTATCTTTCCATTTTTAAATTCAATCTTTCCATCTTTCTGCGCAAGATAGACATCTGGATTCTTCGGGCTGCACACAACCTGCCCCCGTAGCGGCGCTGCCTCCTTGACTCTTTTGACCGGCAGGACTCTTCCTCTCACATCATAACCATTCTCACCCTCTTCAGCGTGATGGTAAATGGCAATCACTTCATCCTTCTTGACATTCTGGAGCACACTCATGCTGGTATAATCCACGCTGCCGTCTGCCAATACTTTAGGCGCCCTATGCTGATCAGGATCGAACTTGTACTCATAGTATCCGTCTTTCCCCTCGATTACCGGCTGCCCTTTTGCAATTACAATCTCACGCTCATATACCTTCTTTTTAATCATAGCTGTCAGATTAGAGTGATGAAACCCTGTTGTAATTCCATTCTTCTTGATGAAATCCATGATTTCTTCCATGGTATATTTTTCTTTTCCCTTTCCGGGCACAGTCAAATAGAGCCATGCTGTCATGTCATCCTCTGCTATTTTTATATAAGAACCATTTTCTTCAATACTAAGGGCCTTGGTATTGGTCTCATCTATAATATCACTTAAAATCTGCCCCTCCGGGATCGGCTCTGATATCGGTTCCTCACTCCTAGCGCCCTGACCTCCATCTTCCTTAATCAGCGCTTCCATTTCCTTCCTGAGTTCCGCGATTTCGTCTTCAGATAAAAAATCTGCTTTACCGCCCATCATATGCCCTCCCTTCTTTTCCTGTCTGTAATATTATGCATATGGCAGTAATAATACCATTACTATTGTAACATCTTTTCTATCATTGTTGCAAACATAAAAAGAAAAACGATGAAATAATTGTAACAGTTCACTGCTGGGGCAGTCAAGTCTGCACGTTTTGTCAGCTGAGTTTACGGATCAGTTCTATGATGCGACCAGCACAAGTCCTAATATCTTCCTCTGAAAGCAGCCCCTCTGCATATGCCTCGCAAATATTCTGATGATCCTGTGGGTTTCCCGGCATGATAATGTCATTTCCTGCTACAGGGCATTTCCATGGGACACTTCCTTCCTTAGGCACAGTGGTATTCCAATCGGACATGATAACACCGTCAAATCCCCACTCATTACGGGCAATGACTGTACACAAATCTCTACTGTTGGCGGTATGCGTCCCGTTAATCAGATTATAGGAGGTCATCATAGCCGCCGGCGCACTTGCCTTGACCGCTATTTCAAACCCGCGCAGATAGATTTCCCTAAGCGCGCGTTCAGACACGCACACGTCTACCCCCATGCGGTTGTCCTCTTGATTATTACAGGCAAAATGTTTAATCGTCACGCCGCATCCTCTTTGGCTCTGCACCCCCTTTGTCACTGCCGCTGCCATCACACCAGATAAAAAGGGATCTTCTGAATAATATTCAAAGTTGCGCCCGCACAGCGGATTCCTGTGAATATTCATTCCTGGCGCTAGCCATAAATCTACGTGAAATTCCTTCATTTCCGCCGCTACAGCTTCTCCAAATCTTTCCATAAGCACTTCATCCCATGTCTGCGCCATCATAGTCCCCACAGGAAACGCCGTACAGAACTGATAATAGACGTCCGTATTTTCATGATAAACCATAGGTTCCAGAAATCCATTTTCCAAACTTCCCAGCACCCCTGTTCCATAGATACTGCCGTCCTTCCGATCCACCTCATAGCTTTGCCGCAGCCTAAGTCCTGCAGGACCATCCGCCATGATCAATGAGCGGATGCCATATTTTTCTTCCAAAAACTCGGAAGTCTCCCCTGCGGAGCCGGGAACCCGCTTGCCCGAAGAACCGAGGGTGCTCGCCCCCTTGGTAATATTGCCGTATAAAAGCGAAATCAGGTCTTCCACAGGCTGGTCCGGTTTTGGGCAGGGTTTGCACTCTCTGCGTGCTTCTTTACCAGCAATGAATGTATATTCGCATATCCCTTTCCTCTTTGCATCTGCAAGCCAGTTTTTTTCCCTGTTCTTTAGCTGCGCTTTCCTGCTCAACTCCTTTAAGCCCTTCCGACCTTGGAAAACCGGATGCGTATGCTCAATTACTGCTTTCTCCGGCACATACAACAACGCGGCAAGATGCAGGGAGGCGGAGTGTTCTCCTATCCACACGCCATATGCGCCTTTCTCGACGATCCATGCACATTCTTTTTCATAAAAACTTGCCATCTGCTTCTGTTCTATACGGACCACCACCTTTTGGGACTGTCCCGGAAAAAGAAGCTTTGTTTTGCAGAATCCTGCCAGGCGCTGATACTCTTTTTCTTCTCCCTCCTGTGGCAAAGTCAGATAGACCTGGACCACCTCCCTGCCCGCATAGCGTTCTCCGATGTTCTTCACCGTCACATCTACTTCCAGCTTATTCTTTTCGATTCTCAATCTGTCAAATCTGATCTCAAACAAGGTGTAAGAAAGCCCATATCCAAAGGGAAACAAAGGTTTCACATCAAAACTGTCAAAATACCGGTAGCCAACATAGATGCCTTCCCTGTATTCATCATTCTCAAGGTTGCCATTCAAATAACCAAAGGCATTTGCGCAGGGATAATCCTCATACCTGCACGCCCATGTCGACGTCAGCCTTCCGCCGGGAGCTGCATGACCGAATAATACATCCGCCACAGCGCGTCCCCCCTCCTGTCCAGGCTGAGAAATCAACACGACAGCCTTAATGTGCTCTGCCTTTTCCAAAATATCTGTGAGTTCTACAGGACCTCCTGAATTTAAGATTAAAACAATTGGGATTTGCCGCTCATTTAAGAAAAGTAGTTCTTTTTCCTCCTTGTCGCTTAAATAGTAATCTCCTTTTGTTTTACGCCGGTCTTTTCCCTCTCCCGAAATGCGGCTTAAGACGTAAACGGCTGCCTCTGCTCCCTGCACATCCCCCTTTCTGATTTCACGTCCCTGAGGCAGCGCAAATGGGTTGGCTGCATAAGCATCAAAGGGATTCTCCATATGTTCCGCCGCCTTAAGTACCTTTTCCTTCCACACATTTCTGGCTTTTCTATAGCACTCCCCATATTCTTCAAGCCACGCTTCGCTTACCAGAACTGCTCCCTTCTCCTTCATTCCCTGATAAATTGAAAAGCTCTCCCTGTTATTAACATCTCCGGAGCCCGTGCCGCCTTTAACTGTCTGCATAGCGCCGCTGCCAAGCAGCGCGATGGGCGTTTTGGGATTAAGCGGCAGTATTCCGGCATTTTTCAGAAGAACCATTCCTTCCACAGCAATCTCCCTTGCCAGACGACCATGACAGGTCTCTCTATCTGAAATCTCTCTGTTCTTCGACCCGCTGTGAACCCGACCCTGATTACTCATAAACTTTGTTTTCCTCCTTTTTTATCCCTTATTTTATACACAATTACGCCTTCAGCGCATCCCCGCGGCATATACATTCCTTTTACTGGCATATATGCCCAAAGCGCACCGAAGGCGTTCATCAGATTTCATGGACCATCAACATATCCTTTTATTCTTTTACACCGCCAAGAGTCACTCCTGCAATAATATATTTTGAGAGGAGCAGATAAATTATGATGATGGGAACGATAGCCACCATTATCATCATATAAATCTTTGCACTGTCAAAGTTCATATAATCCGCACCGCGAAGCGTTGCGATCAGAATCGGCACCGTCATTTTGTCTTTTGACTGAATCACCAGCGCAGGCACGAAGTAATTATTCCATGAACCCACAAAAGTAAAGATTGCCTGCACCGCAATAGCCGGTTTCATAATTGGAAGGACAATCTGGTTAAACGTCCTGAATTCCCCGCTTCCATCGATTCTTGCAGCCTCCACCAATGACAGCGGAAGAGATGACTGCAGATAACTGAACATAAAGTAGAATACCGCCGGCGAAGCGATTGATGGGATAATGAGTGGAAGCAGCGAATCATACATTCCCATCTTCGTAATCAACCGCAAAAAGCCCATTGCCGTAACCTGTGTCGGCATTACAAGGATCGCCATGATAAAAGTAAATGCAATTTTCTTTAATTTAAAGTCATAGGCATAAAGCCCATACGCTGTCAGTGAAGAAAAATAGGTACAGATTGCTGCGGAAGCGCCGGACACGATCAGACTGTTCAGGATTCCCCGGAACATAGGGAAAGTTCCATCATTTGCCACCTTATTTAAGTTTGTCAGAAATTCTTTTCCCGGCAGTGCCGAAAAACCCTTCTGTAAGTCTGCGTGTGAACGGGTCGCATTAACAATCAAAATATAGAAGAAGAACAGGCACATAAATGCCAGGATAATCAGCACGGAATGCACAATGATACTTCTTATTACGCTTGGTTTTTTTGATTTCATACCACTATTTCCTCCTTCTTCTTTCTTCCCTTGCACGTCGCTTTGCCGCTGTCTTCGCCTCATCCGAATCATTGCGGTTGGTCATTCTATAAACGATGAAGCACAAAATGCCGCTGACAATAAACAGATAAACCGACAATGCGCCCGCCATACCATAGTTCTTGCTCTTTAAATGGCTGTTGAGGAACATGATCAGCGTCATGGACGTACGGTCCGGCGCCCCCTGTCCGTTGGTCAAAATCTGCGGAACATCGAACATCTGTAATCCGCCGATGATTGCTGTAATCAATGTATAAGCAAGGATTGGACGGATCAAGGGCAGAATGATATACCAAAATCTCTTGATTCCCCTGCATCCATCTATTTCAGCTGCCTCAAACACATCTACGCTGATTCCCATAATTGCCGCCATCAGCATAATGGTCGTGTTGCCGAACCACATCAGGAAATTCATAAAGCCCACCAGCGACCGGGTTCCAAATGTAGATCCCATAAAGTCAATTTTTTCTTTGATGACCCCCATGGACATCAAGATGGAATTGACTGGACCATTGGTAGAGAACATAGTAAAGAACAACATTGCAAAGGCTGACGCCATGATCAGATTAGGCAGGTAGATGACTACCTTAAAAAATTGCTTTCCATGAATCTTCAGCCTTATATCTGTAAACCACACTGCAAGAAGCAGGGCTATCCCAATCTGCGGGATAAATCCAATCACCCACAAAATCAGGGTGTTTGCCCCATATCTTAACATATCGGATTCCAACAGACTTACATAATTGTCCAGCCCAATGAAGGTCGGTCCGATTTCTTTGATTCCCGAGCGGTAATATTCAAAAAAGCTGTAGCGGACCGTATCCACTAATGGAATCAATGAAAAGATAAAATAACATAGAAAAAACGGAAGAATAAAGTAATATCCCCATTTTGCATAGCTGATACTTTTCTGCCTTTTCTTCATAAAACACCCTTCCTTTCCGCACAGTCTGTCACGCACTTAAAAGTGCGCGACAGATTGATTTTTCTTTTCTTATTCCATTTGATCCTGCCAATTGATTTCTGTAATATCAGGATAACGCTCCTTTATTGCAGTCTCAAAGTTCGTCTTGGCTTTATCATAGTCGACCTTTCCCTGGAAGTAATCGCTGAATGCATTCTGAATCAGTTCAACACATCCCTGATCATAAGCAGACAGTGGCGCGATTTTTATGTTCTCTGCAACCGGTGCAAAATATACAAAAGGATTCTGACCGCCTAAGAATGCCGATGCAAAGGAAGCATCTGTGGTTGCTTTTTTCATACCGTTTGTCGTATTCGTAAAGTCAGAATAATCTTTGGAAATTTTCAAAAGATTATCTTCTGTCGCTGTCATCGCAAGGATAATATCTTTTACATGCTCTGGGTTATCTGTCCCGGTGCATGCATGTATGTAAGAACCTCCCCAGTTGTATTCCTGTGGGGGATTGGTAACAGCCCAAATGCCTTCATCTCCATCCCAGTTCGGCTTTAAGACAAAATCGATTCCCCATGCTGGAAGCAGGAATGCAAATACTTTAGAGTCTGATCCCATAGATTTGTTCCAGTCATCATTCCACTGTCCCTTTACCGTCTTATTTAGATAACCTGCATCCAGCCATTCTTTAGAATCATTGATCCAGTCAATAATCTTTTTATCAACATTGATAGTCGTCTCGCCCTGCTTTACCCATGAATCCGAAATGCTGTTTCCATAAAGCCGGAACGTATCTGCATAAGATGCAAATGTATAATATCCTTTTACCTTCAGCTCTTCCGCCGTTACTTTTATCGTATCCCAATCTTTTACCTTTTCACCGATAACGGCAGGATCATCTGTTCCAAATACATCTTTGGCAATATCACGGCGGTATACCAAAAGACCGGGACAGCACTGCCATGTAGAACCTCTCTGGACGCCATTCATATCAGAAGCAGTGGTCCTTGTAAAACCATACTGATCTTTCAGGTCTGTATCAGGATTGATGCCGAGATCGGCAAGAGGCATGGCAACATCCGCCTCCGCGTCCGTATATTTGTTCACATAGTCTGTCTCTGATAAGAAAATATCTATCTTATCATCTGCTGCGGCACTTGCCTGATTCAAAAGCGCTTCATCCAACTTCTGCTGATAAACGCCGTCCTGATTCGGATTGATGATCCAATGAATCTCTGTTCCATCGTTCAAAATCGTCACCGTCCCGTCTTCAGAAACTTCCTTTACCTCAGGATAAATTGCATTCACACGATCCGAAAACTCATTGTTCCAACAATAAACATTGATTACTTTTCCTTCTTCGCCTGCCCCATCAGGCTTACTCGAATTTCCACACCCAGCTAATGCGCTGACGCACATACCTGCAGCTAGCAGAACAGCAATCACTCTCTTCTTCATTTTATCTTTTCCTCCTTACATTTGTGAATTTTGCTATCACATTTTTCTGTAGTATAGTCCATTTTTTTTGATCGATATATTATAAATATCTAAAAAATGTCAGATTCATGACACGAGTTTCAAATACAGATTCACCAGATTTTCATAGCATTGATGCTTATATTAAGGAAGTGATGCCGCTATTTTGTTTTCATGTCATGAATCTGATATTTTTCACGCTTTTCTTATTTCTTGCCAAATATATGCCCCTGTATAATGGTTACATAAGTAAAAATGGAAGGAGACGATACCTTGAAACACTTGCACTTTATTGATACAAATGGCGGTTTTACATTGGATAAATCCGAAAATACCAGTTATCTGTATTTCCCGCTTGCTTCGGAAACCGGATTAAAATGCTCTGTCACCCCTAACCTCGGTGGCGATGCTTCTCTTAGTCAGAACAGCTTCATTTTAGAGCCCGTAAGTTCCGAGAATTTACATAATAACCGCTCTGTCCGTAATTTCTGGTGCACCGTCGATGGAACAGACATCTACTCTGTTGCCGGTGTTTCGCCGCAACAGGAGGCGGATAAGTTTTCTGCTGCACAGGATAACAGTACCCTAACTGCAGGCTTCATGCATCACACAATAGAACGGATCTCAAACAAATTTCAGATTGCATCCTCCGTCACCTGTTTTACTCCCGTAAAGGATAACGTGGAGATTATGTATATCGTAATTCAAAATAGGGCGGAGCGTCCCCGCAGTTTGAGTGCCTGCGCCGCTGTTCCGATTTATGGAAGAAGCGCTGACAATCTGAGAGACCACCGCCATGTGACATCCCTCCTGCACCGCATAGATACCTCTGAAAACGGCGTATTAGTATGCCCTTCCATGTCCTTTGATGAACGCGGGCATCAGGAAAATCATCTAATCTACTATGTGCTGGGCTGTACCGGAGCCGGAGAGGTTCCTGAATGCTATTACCCGACAGTAGAAGATTTTATCGGGGAAGGCGGCTCTTACACCCATCCCCGTTCCATATATGAGCACCTAGAGGGTCTTCCTCCCCATAGCCATATAGAAGGTAAAGAAGCTATGGGTGCTTTTCGCTTCAGTCCAATCACACTTGGACCAAATGAGAGCGCAGCATATATCATTCTTACAGGCGCAGAAAACAACAGCACAGATGTTCAGAATATTTTGCAAAAATATAATACTTCGACCAAAGTGCTTACCGCCTTGGCGCAGACAAAAAATTACTGGAAAGGAAAGGTAAATGTCAGCTTCCACACAAACAGTCCAGATTTCGATAATTTCATGAAATGGGTCAGCTTCCAGCCTTTTCTGCGCCGTCTTTTCGGCTGCTCTTTCCTGCCTCACCACGACTATGGACGGGGCGGCAGGGGCTGGCGCGACCTATGGCAGGATTGTCTCTCCCTGCTTCTTATGGATCCAGAAAATGTAGGTGAAATGATTGCCAAAAATTTCGGCGGTGTACGTATTGACGGGACAAATGCCACCATTATCGGCAATGGGGACGGTCACTTTATTGCAGACCGCAACGGTATTGCCCGGGTTTGGATGGATCATGCCCTCTGGCCTTTGATGACCACCAAACTATACATCGACCAGACAGGAGATATCGGAATCCTATATAAGCAGGCAGCCTATTTTAAAGATGGTCAGACCATGCGCGGCACATCTATTGACACCCAATGGAACAATGATTACGGCAATAAACAACGGTCAGAAGACGGCTCTGTCTATATGGGAAGCATTCTGGAACATCTTTTAATCCAGCAGCTGACCGCTTTTTATGAGGTTGGCAGCCATAACATCTATCGTCTTCGGGGCGCCGACTGGAATGACGCTCTCGATATGGCATCAGAGCAGGGAGAAAGCGTCGCATTTACCTGCGCATATGCAGGCAATCTGAAAGACCTTGCCGCCATGATGCGCCTGTTAGAAAGCCAGTATCCCGGGCAGCCCCTAGAGCTTATGGAAGAGATTAAGATTCTCCTGGACGCAGCGCCTGAATGCTTCGACAATATCTCTGAAAAGAATAAGTTATTAGCAGAATACACAAATCGGTGCCGCCACCATATCAGCGGAAAACACATAACCGTCACTCCCGCCTCTCTGGCTGCCAATCTTACGCAAAAAGCGGTCTGGCTCACCAATTTTATCCAGAATCAGGAATGGATTGAAGGCACCCACGGGGAAGGATGGTTCAATAGCTATTATGACAACCATGGGCAAGCTGTAGAAGGCTTTTATCCTGACCATGTACGCATGATGCTTACCGGGCAAGTCTTCTCTATCATGGGGCGGGTTGCCACAGAAGAACAGATACGCAAGATCACAAAGAGTGCTGACCACTACCTCTATGCCCCCAAAATCGGCGGCTACCGCCTGAACACAGATTTTCATGAAAGAAAATTTGACATGGGTCGTATGTTCGGTTTTGCCTACGGGGAAAAGGAAAACGGAGCCGTCTTCTCACACATGGCGGTGATGTATGCCAATGCGCTTTATCAGCGCGGATTTGCTGCCGAAGGCTGGAAAGCGCTTAAAACGCTTGCCGATACAGCTCTTAACTTCGACGTCAGCCATATCTATCCAGGCATTCCTGAGTATTTCCGAAGTGACGGGCGCGGCATGTATCATTACCTTACAGGCGCCGCCAGCTGGTATATGCTGACCATGATCACCGAAGTATTTGGCATACACGGAGCAGCCGGCAATCTGGTACTGCACCCTAAACTTTTGGCAGAGCAATTCGATGATAAAGGAATGGCTTCCATCCGCCTTACATTTGCCAATAAGGCACTGCATGTCGTCTATGCCAATGAATCCGGTAAAGATTACGGCTTCTACACCGTATCCGCCGCCTTCTGCGACGGGACAGAACTGGAAGTGTGCGAACAATCCTATATCGTGATTGCAAAAGAGGAACTCCTTGCCTTCTCCAATGATATACTTGAAATAACTGTAACACTCATATAAAAACATAAAAAGGACAGGTAAAAAAAATGAACTATGGATATTTTGATGATGAAAACCGGGAATATGTAATTGATCGACCGGACACGCCCGCTCCATGGGTAAACTATTTAGGTTCCCCAGAATACGGCGCTATTATCTCCAATAACGCCGGCGGCTATAGCTTTGCAAAGTCAGGCGCCAACGGCAGAATTCTCCGCTATGTATTTAACAGTTTCGACCAGCCCGGGCGCTACTTGTATATCAGGGATAATGAATCCCAAGACTATTGGTCAGCTTCCTGGCAACCGGTGGGAAAGAATCTTGACCGCTATAAAAGCGAATGCCGGCATGGTATTGGCTACACCAAAATGAAAGCCGATTATGAGAACATTCATTCTGAGGCTCTCTATTATGTCCCCCTCGGAAAAACCCATGAGGTATGGTCCCTTTCCGTTACCAATCAGTCCGTACGTCCGCGAAGCCTCACCTTGACAGGATACGCAGAATTTACCAATCACAGCAACTATGAGCAGGACCAGGTGAATCTCCAGTACTCCCTGTTCGTCACTAGGACACTTTTTGCCGGGAATCGTATCATGCAGCAGATCCACGGCAATCTGGATGCACTTCCCCCTGCCCAGCAAGTGGACCACAAAAACGTAACGGAACGCTTTTTTGGTCTTGCAGGTGTAGAAGTATCCTCCTATTGCGGAGATAAAGAACATTTCCTTGGAAGGTATCACGGCTATGGCAATCCCCAAGGCGTCGTTTCCGGACACCTTGGAAATGTGACCAGCTATAACGAGAACTCTTGCGGCGCCCTCTCCTGCAGCATTACATTGTCTCCAGGCGAAACGAAAACGGTCGTCTTTCTTCTGGGTGCAAAATCCTCCGTCGATGCCTCTTCCCTGATTAGTTCTTATGACGACCCAGCCCAAGTCGTGGGCAGAGAACTTGCGATCCTGAAAAATGACTGGAACCAGAAGCTTGAAAACCTTCAGGTCAACACGCCAAGTGCGGAGTTTAACACAATGGTGAATACCTGGAATGCATACAACTGCTTTATGACCTTTATCTGGTCCCGCGCCGCCTCTTTTATCTATTGCGGGCTGCGCAACGGTTACGGCTACCGTGACACAGTACAGGACATTCAGGGAATCATTCACTTGGCGCCTGAAATGGCGCTGGAGAAAATTCGTTTCATGCTCTCCGCCCAAGTGGACAACGGCGGCGGTCTTCCGCTTGTAAAGTTCACCCACAATCCGGGAAAGGAAGATACCCCTGACGACCCCTCCTATGTACAAGAGACCGGGCACCCTGCCTATCGCGCCGATGACGCGCTGTGGCTCTTTCCCACCGTTTATAAGTATATTGCAGAAACTGGAAATACTGCATTTTTAGATGAGGTGATTCCCTTCGCCAACAAGGATGTGGGAAGTGTCTATGAGCATTTAAAGCGTGCAATTCAATTTTCTTTTGATCACTTAGGACCTCATGGACTGCCTGCCGGATTATATGCCGACTGGAACGACTGCCTGCGCCTCGGCACAGACGGCGAATCTTCCTTTGTAGCAATGCAGTTCTATTATGCAATGATCATCCTTAAAAATTTTGCTACATACAAAAACGACGAAACTTATATCCGCTATTTAGACGAAAAGCTTTCCCATATCGGCGCACTGATCCAGAAATTATGCTGGAGCCACGACCGATTTATACGCGGTTATACAGAAGATGGAGAACGCATCGGTGCCCCCACGGATCCTGAAGCCAATATATGGCTGAATCCGCAGAGCTGGTCCGTCATCAGCAGACTAGCTTCCGAAGAACAGGCAAAAGCCGCCATGGATAACGTATATGATTATTTAAATACACCCTTCGGCGCTGTCCTAATGAATCCGCCCTACCATGCCCACGCATTCGACGGCGCCCTTGCCGTCATTTATAACCAAGGCGTAAAGGAAAATGCCGGCATATTCTCACAGTCCCAAGGATGGCTGATCTTGGCGGAAGCATTGCTTGGACACGGTGAGCGCGCTTTTACCTACTTTATTGAAAATGCACCCGCCGCGCAAAATAACGATGCAGACATCCGTTATCTGGAACCTTACTGTTATGGACAATTCACAGAGGGACCAGCCAGCGAACATTTCGGACGCTCTCATGTCCATTGGCTGACCGGAACCGCTTCGACCATTATGGTAGGCTGCGTTGAAGGCATTTTGGGGCTCCGCCCTGATATAAACGGGCTGCTGCTTTCCCCGTCCATTCCACGCGCCTGGAAACACTTTGAAATACACAAAAGCTTTCGCGGAAAGCATCTCCACATTGTAGTGGAGAATCCCGATGCAAAGGAGTGCGGCTTTACAAAACTGGTCTTAAACGGCAAAGTTCTTGCCTCCAATTATATTTCTGCTGAGCTTCTGCAGGAAGAGAATGAAATCATTTTGACACTTTAATTCCCGGCAGTACAAAAATATCCTGGGTATGGCAAATCTTCCATCCCCAGGATATTTGTTACTTTATGTTTAAGGTTGTTCCGAATCCTCCGACGCCTTTGTATTCCACTGAACCATATAATTTTCATCCCGATATTTCTTAGGCGTCATTCCCACCGTCTCCCTGAACTGCTGGATAAAGTGGCTCTGGGAAGAAAAGGAAAGGCGATTGGCAATCTCAATCAGCGAATAGTCACTGAACCGCAAAAGATTTTTGGCTATATTCATCTTCTGTTCACGAATATATGCGCTCACAGATACCCCCGTCTCTTTCTTGAACAATCGGGATAAATAGCTGGCAGACACGCCAAACTCATCCGACAGATCTTCAATCGTGATCCGCTCCTTAATGTGAGAATAAATGTACTCTTTGCAGGCATTAATATGCTTGGAGTTCGTATCCTTCCGAAAATACCTGCGCATCTTCTCCGTATAATCCATCACCATTTCATCATGTAGGGTGCGCACCTCCTCCACGGTGTGAATGTGATCCAGCTTCTGGATATAAAAATCACTCAGCCGAAACGCCTGCTCCGACTCCATGCCATTCTGCCGGCACAAGCGTGTCACCATAGCCGTTGTGATTACAAAATGATATTTGAGATTCGTAACCGGATTACGCGATAACACCCCCACGCCATCACTCTGTACAAATCTCCCCATCTCGCAGTTTTTTCTCACGGCATCTACATCCCCATTGGCTACCGCCCAATAAAATAAAAACTCTTCTGACGGCGGTCTGTGCTCTATCTCATCAATATCATCTCCTGCTTCAAGAAGAAGCCATTCATCCTGATATCTCATGCGTCCTCCCCGAAAGCTGTGCTAACCGCATCTTGACCTGTTCCATCATCTGTGTATATTTGGTGTATTTTTCTTTTTCTTCCGCAATTTTTGCTTCCGGCGCTTTAGATAAGAATCTTTCGTTATTCAGCATGCCGTTGACACGAGCAAGTTCTCCCTCAAGCCGCTTTTCTTCCTTTTTAAGCCGCTGGGTCTCCTGGGCAATGTCCACAAGCTCTGCAAAGGGGATATAAAGGGTTGCGTTGGCGATTACTACAGATACTGCATCTTCTGCAATACCTTCCTTATCCTTCTGAATAGTCACTTCCGATGCATAAGCAAGGGACTGAAAGAACAGCTTTCCTTCCGTGAAAGCATTGATAATCTCTTCCTTTTTGCTAACCACGAACACCTGCGCCTTTCTGCTGGGCGCAACGTTCATTTCTGTACGAACATTCCGGATACCCCGTACCGCTTCCTTGACGATTTCAATGTCCTTTTCTTCTTTTTCAAAGTACCATTCCTTCCGGTACTTTGGCCAACTGGAAATCATAATAGATTCTTCTTCTGACTGCAGGGTACAAAAGATTTCTTCCGTGAGGAAGGGCATATACGGATGGAGCAGCTTAAGGGCGTTAAGCAACACCGTCTGGAGGGTCCAGAGTGCGGCATCCTTGCTGGCCTGGTCATCGGAATTGTAAAGACGCGGCTTTACCATCTCAATATACCAATCGCAAAATTCATCCCAGATAAAGTCATAGACCTTCTGGACTGCAATGCCAAGTTCAAAGCTGTCCATATTGTCGGTTACATCTTTGATCAGCGTATTCAATTTAGAAAGGATCCATTTGTCAACCGGCTCAAGAGAAGGCTCTGTTACCTTTAGTCCTTCTTCCGGCATGTTCATCATGATGAAGCGGGAAGCGTTCCAGATCTTGTTTGCAAAATTCCTGCTTGCCTCCACTCTCTCATAGTAGAAACGCATGTCATTGCCCGGCGCATTTCCTGTAATCAGGGTAAGCCGCAGGGCGTCGGCGCCGTACTGATCAATGATTTCAAGGGGATCGATACCATTACCTAAGGATTTGCTCATCTTCCGTCCTTGGGAATCCCTTACCAGTCCATGAAAAAGTACGGTCTTAAAGGGTTTTTCACCCATCTGCTCATAACCGGAAAAGATCATGCGGATAACCCAGAAAAAGATAATGTCATATCCGGTCACCAACACGTCTGTGGGATAAAAGTATTTCAGATCCTCTGTCTGATCAGGCCATCCTAATGTGGAGAAAGGCCAGAGCGCAGAGGAGAACCATGTGTCCAGCGTATCCGGGTCCTGGGTAAAGTGTTCACATCCGCATTTAGGGCATACCGAAGGCGCATCGGCGCTTACCACGATTTCCCCGCACTTATCGCAGTAATATGCAGGAATCCGGTGTCCCCACCAGAGCTGTCTGGAAATACACCAGTCGCGGATATTGTCCGTCCAGTTAAAGTACGTCTTTTCCATACGCTTAGGAATCAGCTGGATATCGCCATTTTTGACTGCCTCCACAGCAGGCTTTATGAGTTCTTCCATCTTCACGAACCACTGCTGTTTGATCATGGGCTCAATGGTGGTCTTGCACCGGTCATGGGTTCCCACATTATGAGAATAGTCTTCAATTCTCACCAAAAGTCCCATCTCGTCCAGTTCTTTTACAATCGCTTCTCTCGCCGCATAGCGGTCCATGCCGCAGAACTTGCCGCCATTTTCATTGATGGTTGCATCATCATTTAAGATGTTGATTTCCGCCAGCTGATGACGCTTTCCAACCTCGAAATCGTTAGGGTCATGGGCAGGGGTGATCTTTACCACGCCGGTACCAAATTCCATATCTACATAAGAATCTGCCACCACAGGAATTTCCCTGTTGATAAAAGGCAGCATCAGCTTCTTTCCAATAATATCTTTATACCTGTCATCCTCAGGGTTGACCGCTACCGCAGTATCCCCCAGCATAGTCTCCGGTCTGGTGGTGGCAAACTCTACGAACCGGGTGGCGCTCACGCTGCCGTCCTCCTCAATCACCGGATATTTAATGTGCCAGAAATGTCCTGCCTGCTCTGCATATTCCACCTCCGCATCCGATATGGAAGTGTTGCACACAGGACACCAGTTGATAATCCGGCTGCCTTTATAAATCCAGCCCTTTTCATGCATCTTGCAGAACACTTCCGTTACCGCCTTATTACAGCCCTCATCCATGGTAAACCGCTCTCTGTCCCAGTCGCAGGAGGAACCCATTTTCTTAAGCTGGCTGATAATCCGGCTGCCGTACTCCTTTTTCCATTCCCACGCCCGTTCAAGAAACCCGTCGCGCCCTAAGTCTTCCTTGCTGATGCCTTCTTCCTTCAGCTTTTCAATGATCTTGACCTCCGTCGCAATGCTGGCGTGATCTGTCCCCGGCTGCCAGAGGGCATTGTAACCCTGCATCCGCTTAAAGCGGATGAGAATATCCTGCATGGTATTGTCCAGCGCATGTCCCATGTGAAGCTGCCCTGTGATATTTGGAGGGGGGATCACGATGGTAAAGGGTGTCTTTGCGTGATCTACTTCGGCGTGGAAATACTTCTTTTCCATCCATTTTTCATAAATTCTGTCCTCGATTCCCTTAGGATCGTAGGTCTTTGCAAGTTCTTTCTTCATAACGATTCTCCTTTACTTCAAATCTGTGCATAAAAAGCGCCCTTCACAGACTTTTATTTCATCTGCAAAGGGCGCATGTTCTTTCGCTGCGCGGTACCACCTTCATTTATCACTTAAGCGATTTCTTTCAAAATCCTATCCGCTAACGGGGATAAGGCGTGAGGGCTTACTTCTGTTCGGTCCTCCGGTTCCAAAGCTACCTTCCGCATTCCTTTCCTTGAAACCTTCCAGCACTGTGCTTAGGGGGCAGCACAGGGTCTCTTCTCTGACAGGCAGGGGATACGTACTCCTCTTCTTCATTACCTTTATCTGTGAAGTTATTCTTATCTTAGTAGCCATCTTTGCCTTTGTCAAGAAAGAATTTTATTTTCACTTCACTTTTACTTTCAAAATCCCTTCCCCGTAAATATCCTGCCAGAATCTCATTGCCATCTGTGATTCCTCATCGTCCACACCCACCAGTTTGGAAAATTCGTACGCGGCTTCGTCCATCTTTCCCTTTCTGCGCAGCTCTACAATCTGTTTTACTTCATCACCATAATAGATGATGCCATAATAGTTCACGAACCGTTTCCAGGACTTTAAAAAGCGTAAGGGGAATACCGGCGAAAAGAGACCGCTGGCAATCATCAGGTAACGAATCAATAAAAACGCCGCCAATCCCACGACAAAGCTTAAAAATTCTGCCCTGCCTTCCCATTCCTCCCTGGAAAACTCTTCAAATCCTCCCCGCATATCTATGTAAAAGGAAGTGTCTGTCAGTGTATGCCCTGTCTCTTCTACCGCTTCTATCAATCCCTCGTCCAGCTGTTCCCTAACCACTCTTCCCACCGGCAGTACCCGATAGATATCCGGAAACAGGTCGGTATCATCCTCATCGTGGTCATATTGGGCGTTATAAAAATTCTCGTCCGCCAATACCACCTCACCTGATTCTAATTCATAAATCTTATAAAAAACATTGTCATAATATACAGAGTCAAGTTCATTTTCACGCTCTATATGGGCAGTAAAATAATCTTCCTTCATCATATCTGAAATACTGTCTGCCACCGGTGTCCCCCTGCCCGCCACGGCGCCGATTTCCACATCGGAGACTACCTCCTCCTTAGATTTTTCCTCCATAACGTCAATCACCTTTCCTGCCCCGAAGTTGACCAGCGATCCAACCCCAAAAGCCATCACCATGGCGACTGCAAAATCAAACCGTATCTTTGCCATAATGCCTCCTCATATCAATTGATAAAATCTTCTTTTCCGCGCGCAAGGGAAAACTCTGTATAAGAAAAATAATAGGTTCCCTTATCTTCACAACATCCCCTTCTGGGAAGAAAGTCCTTAATCCTTACCATGCGCTCCCCGCATTTTTCGCACTTATAGCCACAGACATAACAGCCCCTATGACCGCCTGAAATCGCACTTACCGAAGGCACCCTCACCATATTCTCGGCGAGATAAGGGAGGGGATTTTGATAAGACTCCTCCCCCGCCGCTGGAATCTGAAAGATTCCGTCCATCTCCGTCATAGGACGCATCTTCCCCTTACACTTGCTGCATATCGTGTGATTCTTCATATCAATTGATTTTATTCCGTAAATAAGCCCTATTAACATTGCAACTGCAATTGCTCCCAGGAAAAATCCATACTGAATCAGCGGAGAACTATCTTTCAATACTCTCTGCATTACGCCGCTCAATATGGCGCCTATGGGTATTCCTACAAATCCCGTCACAAGACTTAGGACAAATACTACCAGAAGACACTCGCCTTTCATCCCACGGTCTTCTTCCCGTGCAAGAATCATTCTTTCCATTTTATCCTCCCTCATTTACTTTCTCTTTCTATTTTTCTATCCAATCAAAATTTGATAGAACGCCTTCCACGTGCCTTCCGGCGCAAGTAAATTCTCCCACTCCCGTTCTTTCAATTCTCCTGCAAAGTTTTCATGGTCGCACCTGCCATACCATGGTTCGATGCAGATAAACGGCGCATTTTTGTGCGGCGGAGACCAGATTCCAAATAGTGGAACCTCCATCTTCACCGTCAGATATGGAGTCTTGTCCGGTCTGCAAAAAGCCACCTCTTTTGCTTGGTCATGTTCAATCACCAGCGCATCATGGTCGAACATATGCTCCGTGATCTGCAAGTATCCTTGATCCAGCATATAAGTATCCTTTTCATCCGTAGCCATCCCCTTGTCACTGACCCTGGTGCTTACCACCTTTTCCTGCGCGTCGAATCTAAGAAAATAATCCGTCTGTTTCTCTCCATCCTTAATCGGACAGTTAAAGGCAGGATGACCGCCAATGGAAAAAGGCAGTTCCTCTTCCCCCGGATTTTCTACCTGCCAGCACACCTCCACGCCTGCTTCCAGCAGACGATACCCCAGCTTTAACACAAATGCATACGGATAGTTCTGCCTCGTCTGTTCACTGTCCTTTAACACGAACCAGATCTCATCCTCCTCCTGTGACAGAAGTGCAAATTCCATATCCCTGGCAAAGCCGTGCTGACCCATGGAAAAGGTCTGTCCCTTGGTCCTGTACTCCTTATTCTTCACACCCCCTACAAAGGGAAACAATACCGGTGAAGTCCTTCCCCAGAAAGCAGGATCTGCATTCCACAGATATTCCGTCCCGTCGCTTCTTCGTTTCAGTGATTTTAATTCCGCCCCCTTTGACTGGATCTGAATCTCCACTGTCTCATTTTTCAAACCGTAAATTGCCATAGCCCTCTCCTTCCTTAATCCTCGTCCTCAATATCCACAAAGGATGCATCGATGATTCTTTCTTTATCTCTTTTCACCTTAAACACCCTTGACAGAATCCATATATCTGACACCCCGTCATAAATCAGAAATACACCGATGATCCTGACCACCAGCTCGATTGCCTTGAAGGGATTACAAATCAGCACACCTCCGAAAATCACCGTGAGCATTCCCAGCACAAATGCCAGCCACCAGTTTTCGTAGCCGTCCTTTTTCAGGGCAAGCGCCTGTATAATATTATGTAAACCATGTATGACAATCAAGACTCCAACGATCACTGGCACCGCCATGATGATCATCTCCGGCTTCAGCAAAATCCAGAGTCCGATTACCGCAAAGACAATGCCAAGAAGCATCATTCCCTGCAGGATGATGGTTCTCTCTCTGTTAAACAAGTAAATAGCAATCTGCAAAATACCGTATGCCAAAAGCACACCCCCAAGCAGCATACAGATAATCTGGCTTGTAGCCCCCGGCCAGATGACCAGCACCAGCCCAAGCAGCGCACAAACCGCCGCCGATATCGTATAATTTGCCTTTAAACTCTTAAATAAATCTACCATATCATACTCTCCTTTTTTTACCATAATAACTTTTTTTCAAAGCTTCATAAATCAGATAAGCGATATATCCAAGCACTGCCCCAAAGCAGTTCAAAAAGATATCATCCACGTCAAAAGCGCCGAATGCACTGAAAAGCTGGAAGACTTCAATTCCAAGAACAAAAAGGAATGCATTGATCAGCATTACCAGAAAGTTCCTGCCATGCTTCAAGACATACGGCAGCAAAAAACCAAAGGGAATGAATACCACCACATTCCCTACCAGATTTTCAAAACTGTTGAGCTTATAGGAATAATCTATATACATACGTATGGTCTTAAACAACGTAAAATTAGCCGTATCCAATCCCTCCAGAATCACCCCTTTTTCCCAGGTGGCGGCAATTGCCCTTAATTGCTCCAGAGGATATTTAAAAATAATCACCTTAATCACAATCAGTAAATATAAAAAGAAAATTAATCTGACATATTTCCTATGAAATTGTCTATTCTTCACTAATAACGAACCTCCATTAATGTAAGCCCCTTAGCAGGCGCAAGTGCTCCCGCCTGTTCTCTGCATCCTGACGCCAACACTTCTGCAATCTCTTCCGGTCTTCTCTTGTGTGCGCCCACTTCCAACAATGTTCCTGTCATAATACGGACCATATGGTACAAAAATCCATTACCGCTGTACCAGAACCGGATTTCATCTTCCGCACCCGCTGCCTGCAAGGACAGACTTTCCCCTTTTTCTATGCGGATAGATTCAATGGTTCTTACGGTAGACTTCTTTCCCTTCTTAGTCGATGTAAAAGCCTTGAAATCATGAGTTCCGGTCAGATATTCCGCTGCCCGTCTCATCGCCTCAAGATCCAGCTTTTCAGGCACCATATAAGTATATCTTCTGTCAAACACATGAGGAATATGCGTGTTCAGCACACGGTAACAATAAGTTTTCCCCTTTGCATTCAGCCTGCTGTGAAACCGCTCTGGCACTTCCTCTAAAGAGATCACTGCAATATCCTCCGGGAGATAGGTGTTCATGTACTCCATGATTTCCCCTGCACTCAGATTCGTATCTGCATGAAAATTGGCAGTCTGACCTAACGCGTGTACTCCCGCGTCCGTTCTGCCAGACCCTTGGACTTCTATCTCCTGCCCTGTCATCCTTGTAAGCAGCGCACTTAACTTGCCCTGAATGGTGTGTTCTGTGCTTTCCTGCTTCTGCCAGCCCTGATACCGGGTTCCCTCATATTGCAGTATCATCTTAAAGTTTCGCAACTATTGTACCTCCCAGGGATTTTCTTTTCCCTCCACAAAGTATTTACAACCAAGCAGAGAGTCCCTGACCACCGTCTCCACACAGTCATCCGTATAAAAAGCCATATGATGGCTTACCGTTACATTGGGGAACCCTCTTAGAATTGCCAGTTCCCTATTATTCAGTATATCTGATTTGCGGTCATAATAATACAGTTCAAATTCATTTTCTACCACATCTAAACCGGCGCCGCCTATTTTACCGCTTTCAATGCCTGCAATCAGCGCCTGTGAATCGATCAGCGCGCCCCTTGCAGTATTGATAATCATTACACCATCCTTCATTTGTGAAATCGTTTTCTCATTGATCATATGACGATTTTCACTGGTGAGCGGCGTATGGAGTGAGATTACATCCGCCTGTCTCCACATTTCTTCCAATGTTACATAGGGCACCCCTGATTCCTTTACTTCCGCACTTTCATACAAATCATAGGCAATCAAACGGCAGCCGAAACCGGACAGATCCTTTAGCACCGTCCTTCCAATCCTGCCCGTTCCTATAATGCCTACCGTCAAATCTTTCAATTCCCTTCCCTGGATTCCTTTGATGGTATAATCCTGTATGTTGGTTCGCTCCAAGATCCGTTTCATCCTGCGGATAGTCATAAGCAGCAACATCACCGTGTAATCCGCCACACCGCAGGGACCATAAGGCGCATTGGCAACCGTCAGCCCAAGTTCTTTCGCCGCTTTTATATCAATGTGGTCATAACCGATTGTTCTTGTAGTCACATATTTCACACCGTAATCCGCAAATACTTTAAGCAGACCTGCCGTCATCTGGGATGTAAGAATGTCGATACATTCGCTTCCCTTGGCAAGCGACGCGTTCTTCTCGTCCGGCGCGTCCGGACACAATATCAGCTCTATCCCAAACTCCCTTCCAAGTTTTTCAAATAAATCCTTTTCATCGAAGGGTCTGCAGCTATATACAGTCACTCTCATTTCTTCTTCCCCTTTTCATCTGCCATTTCCTGCTGTTTTCTCCTTGCTTCTATGCGCGCTTTCTCTTCTTCCCGGTAGATATGTATGGCAACCATATCCTCTTCCTTTAGGTGTCTGAAGTTGCTGACACTGGCGTACAGTATCTTAAGGCTATTCAAGGTAGTGTCAAAAACGCCTTCCTCATACATCGTCAGGACGATGATGCCGATTGGTACCGCAATAATCATCCCAACCACGCCCCCAGCCTTAAAACCTATAAACAATAAGAACAGGGTTGGTATGGAGGAGAGACCGATGGATTCTCCCACGATTTTGGGCTGAATCAACTGTCTTGCAAGCTGCCCTACTCCCCATATGATGAGCAGCCCTATCACCATTTTATAATCCGCGCTCAAAAATCTCACCACTGCCCATGGCACAAGCACCGTTCCTGTTCCAAAAAAGGGAAGGAAATCAAGAAATGCCACGCCGATGGCAATCAGGAACGCATACCTAACCTTTAAAATGGTAAACCCTATTGCCAAGAGGACATACATCCACAATTCTATCTTGAGCTGTGCCTTGAAATAGCCTCCTACGGCACGCTTTAACCCTCGTTTAATCATGTTGAAACGTTCCGTAATAGCCTCCGGCAGCACCTTGGAGAGAAGCTGGGGCACATAGTCCTTTTCTGCAACGAAGAAATATGCAGACAGGACACTCATAATAATACCAATCAAAATGGACGGAAGATTTTTGGCAAAACGGCTGAGTGCTTCAATGGTAGGCGTACTTAAGCCCCCAAAAAGACCGCCCAGATATTCTCCCACATTTGCAGAAATGTTTTTAAAAGTCGTCTGCACTTCCTTTGGAAGATATCTGCTTGCCGCCGCCAGTTTCTGCCCGATTACCGCAAAATCTTTCTGCGTGTTTTCCCACATTTCCGGCAGCGCGCTGATAAACTCTGTCATCTCTTCTGCCAGTTTCACTCCAAGAAAATATCCCGCCACAACGACAAGCGCTATGACTGTTATAATCACAAATGCTGTTCCGGCTTTTCTCTTCACTCTTAATTTCTTTTCAAAAAATCTGACCAGAGGATTTGCAATCAGCGCAATGATCCATCCAACTACAAATGGCATGAAATAAATAACAATCCTGGGAAGCACAAAAATGCAGAAAAGCAGAAGCATCAGCATAATTCCCAAATTGACAAATACCTTTAGATATGTTGTTTTATTCCATCCGTTATCCTTCATATTTCTGTTCCTCATTTTCCAGATATGCATCTAGAAGTTCATAGATTTCCTCTCTGCCCTGCTTCGTCTGTGCAGAATAGGGGATGACTATGGTGTTTTTAACTACCTTAAGACCGTCCTTTATCATTTTAACATGCTTTTGCACCTGACTTCTGTTGATCTTGTCCTGCTTGGTGGCTATGATAATGGGTTCAAATCCCTGTCTTAAAATCCAATCATACATCATCCTGTCATTGCCGGAAGGCTCATGCCGGATGTCGATCAAAAGGAACACTGCCCTCAGCTGTTTCGAGCTGTGAAGGTAGTTTTCAATCATTCGTCCCCATTTTGCTTTCTCCGCCTCGTTTGCCTTGGCGTAGCCATAGCCGGGAAGATCCACAAAATACATCTGATCATTGATATTATAAAAGTTGATGGTCTGAGTCTTGCCCGGCTGTGCGCTGGTCCTTGCCAGCGCCTTCCGGTTCATCAGCCCGTTGATCAGGGATGACTTTCCCACATTGCTCTTGCCTGCGAAAGCCACCTCCATATACGCATTGTCCGGCAATTTGCTGGTTATACCGCACACAGTCTCTAAATTTACATTCTTAATTACCATTTCATCACTCCTTAAGCAGCGCATGCTTTAAGACTTCCTTCATCGTCTTTACATGGGTGATTGTAAGTCCTTCTTTAATTTCCTGGGAAATCTCTTCTATATCCTTCTTATTCTCAAAGGGCACCAGCACTTCTTTGATGCCTGCCATCTTGGCTGCCAGAATCTTCTCCTTCAATCCGCCAACCGGCAGCACCCTTCCCCTAAGCGTGATCTCTCCAGTCATTGCCAGATCGCTGCGCACCTTCCGGTCCGTAATAGCTGAAAAAAGAGCGGTCGCCATGGTCACGCCGGCTGACGGTCCATCCTTTGGAACAGCGCCTTCAGGGATATGTAAGTGAAAATCATTCTCCTTGAACATTTCAGGGTCAATATGATTTTCCCTGCCAATAGACCTCACATAACTGATGCCAATCAGAGCGGATTCCTTCATCACGTCCCCCATCTGCCCGGTGAGCTCGATTTCTCCCTTTCCGGGCATCACATTGACTTCTATCTGCAGCGTATCGCCCCCCACGCTGGTCCATGCAAGTCCACGCACAATCCCTGTCTGGGGCTCTTTATCTGCCTTATCCAGACTATACTTTCTTTTCCCTAAATATTTGTCAAGATTGGAAGCAGTCACTTTGATTTTTTCCTGCTCCTCTCCCGCTTCCCGTATCTCCAGAATTTCCTTTGCCGCCTTCCGGCAGATGTCCCCGATTTTGCGCTCCAGTTCTCTGACGCCGGCTTCCTTTGTGTAATAGGTGATGATATTCTTAAGGGCGCCATCCTGAACCGAAAGCATCTGTCTGTCCAGACCATTCTTTTCCAACTGCTTACCAAGGAGATGTTCCTTTGCAATGTGGAATTTCTCATTTTCTGTATAACTGTTCACCTCGATGATTTCCATACGGTCCAGAAGAGGTCTGGGAATCGTCTGGGTGGTATTGGCGGTTGCAATGAATAAAACCTCCGAAAGATCAAGAGGGATTTCCACATAATGATCCCGGAATCTCACATTCTGTTCCCCGTCCAGCACTTCTAGCAGCGCTGAGAAGGTATCTCCCTTATAATCATTGCTCACCTTGTCAATCTCATCTAACAGCATCAGCGGATTCTTCACCCCCGCCTGCTTGATTCCTGCAGCGATCCGCCCCGGCATCGCGCCAACATAAGTTCTGCGGTGTCCCCTGATTTCCGCCTCATCCCTGACGCCGCCTAAGCAGATTCTGATATACTTCTTATCCAGCGCCTTGGCAACGCTCCTTGCAATGGAAGTCTTTCCGGTTCCCGGCGGTCCCACCAGACAAATCATGGGGCTTTCCCCTTTGCTAGTCAGGCAGCGCACTGCCAAGAACTCCAAGATCCGTTCTTTCACCTGATCCAGCCCATAGTGATCCTTGTTGAGAATTTCCTTCGCCCGATTCATGCTTTCATTGTCCTTAGAAGCCTTGTCCCATGGCAGCTCTAAAAGCGTTTCAATATAGGCACGCTCCACCGCGCTCTCCGAACTGCTTCCCGACAGATTTTTAAACCGGGTGATCTCCTTTCTTATCTTTGCCTTCACCTCTTCCGACGCCATAAGGCTCTCTAACGCCTCCTCAAACTGGTCGGTATCTGAAAAGGAACTCTCTTCCCCCAGTTCCTGCCTGATATAATGGAGCTGCTCTCTCAAAAGATAGGTTCTTTGATTTTTATCCACTCTCTCCTTAACGTTATGAGTCAGTTCCTCTCTTGCCTTGGCGATTTCAATCTCATTTAATAAATGCTCGCATAAGATATCATACCGCTCTTTTATAGAAACAGCCTCTAAAACCTGCTGCTTTTTTTCATAATTCATGGGGAGATTCATTGCAATCTGATCAAGCAGGCTGCCGATGTTCTTAATCTGGGCATATCTGTGCACTGCATTTTTATCAATCTTCGGGTAATGGGCAGCAAAGATGGCAAAATGCTCCTTAATCTGTCTGAGCATTGCCTCCTCCTGGATTTCGCTTATCTGTTCCCGTTCCCTCTCCTCATCCACAGCTTCTAAATCCGCTTCCAGAAATTTTCCACTTTGTCCATCGACCTTAATGAGAATTCCCCGCCTGATTCCCTCAACCAATACCCTTACAATCTGGTTGGGAAGCTTTGTAATCTGCTTGACCACTGCAATTGTTCCCACTTTGTAAAGCTGCTCTTCCCCCGGCGTTTCAACTCCCGGATCCTTCTGGGCTGTCAGGAAAAGCTTTCCACCCTTTATCATTGCATATTCTAATGCCTGCATCGATTTTTCCTTGTTCAGGTCAAAATGGATGACCGTACTTGGAAGAATCGTCATCCCACGAAGCGGAATGACAGGCATCGTAAGAATCTGCCTCGTTTCTTCATTTCTTTCACTCATTCACTATATTCCTCTCACAATGCTTCAAAGTGTCCTTACGCAAAATGCCGCCTGTCGGCGGCATTTCTTATCTGGCCTTACGCATTACTTCACGATGTATCAATAAAGGTTCACTGGTACCTTCTACCGCTCCTTTTGTAATAACGCACTCTTCTATTGTCTCATCCGAAGGGATCTGATACATCACATCCATCATCGCTTTCTCCATGATGGAACGTAATCCCCTGGCTCCCGTCTTACGTTCAAATGCCTGTTTTGCAATGGACTCAATTGCATCTTTTTCAAAGCTTAACTTGACTTCATCAAAGCCAAACAGCTTCTGATACTGTTTGATCAGCGCGCTTTTTGGCTCCGTAAGAATTCTGTAAAGCGCCTTTTCATCCAATCCTTCCAGTGATACATTGATGGGCACACGCCCCACAAATTCCGGTATCAGTCCAAATTTCACTAAATCCTGAGGGGTCACTTCTTTCAGTACCTCACTGATTTCCCGGTTGTTTTTGCTTGCAATTTCTGCATCAAAACCAATAGAATTACGGTTCAGCCTGTTTTCAACGATTTTTTCCAAGCCGTCAAAGGCGCCGCCACAGATGAATAAAATATTGGAGGTATCCACCTGAATCAATTCCTGATGAGGATGCTTTCTGCCTCCCTGAGGCGGAACGCTCGCCGTCGTCCCCTCAATGATCTTAAGGAGCGCCTGCTGTACACCTTCGCCGGATACGTCCCTGGTGATGGAGACATTTTCGCTTTTCTTGGTAATCTTGTCAATCTCATCAATGTAAATAATTCCCAGCTGCGCACGCTCCACATCATAATCCGCTGCCTGAATCAGCTTAAGAAGAATGTTCTCCACATCCTCTCCCACATATCCCGCCTCGGTAAGTGTGGTTGCATCTGCAATGGCAAAGGGCACATTAATAATCTTAGCCAAAGTCTGCGCCAGATAGGTCTTACCTGAACCGGTAGGTCCAATCATAATGATATTGCTCTTTTGCAATTCCACATCATCCATATCCTTGGGCGCTGTAACTCTTTTATAATGATTATATACGGCGACCGAAAGAACTTTTTTCGCTTCCTCCTGACCAATTACATAATCATCCAAAAAATCCTTGATTTCCACTGGTTTTAACAGATTAATATCAAGTTCTGCCTCTTCAATCTCTTCCTCATATTCTTCTTCAACAATATCGGAACATATCTCGACGCACTCATCACAGATATACACGCCTGCAGGGCCTGCTATCATTTTTCTTACCTGATCCTGTGTCTTATTACAAAAAGAACACCTGATGTTGTCAGAACCTTTTCCTGCCATCTTCTTACCTCTTACTCGTTAATTGTCAGAACGCTTGTAAAGAACCCGGTCAATCAAGCCATATTCCATTGCTTCCTCGGCAGTCATCCAATTGTCCCTCTCTGTGTCTGCCGCAATCACATCATAGTCTTTACCTGTGTTTTCTGCCAATATCTTATTTAATTTTTCTTTTGTATGCAGAATATGTTTGGCTGCAATCTCGATTTCCGTAGCCTGCCCCTGAGCGCCGCCTAAAGGCTGATGAATCATCACTTCCGCATTGGGGAGCGCAAGCCTCTTGCCTTTAGCGCCTCCTGCCAGAAGGAATGCGCCCATGCTGGCTGCCATGCCGATGCAGTTGGTGGATACGTCACATTTGATATACTGCATCGTGTCATAAATCGCCATCCCCGCCGTTACGCTTCCGCCGGGGCTGTTGATATAAAACTGGATATCCTTTTCCGGATCTTCCGCCTCTAAGAACAGCATCTGCGCTACGATAAGGCTTGCTGTCACTTCATTGACTTCTTCTCCCAAAAATATGATTCTTTCTTTTAAAAGTCTTGAATAAATATCGTAGGAACGCTCTCCCCTACTTGTCTGTTCAATGACATAAGGTACTAAACTCATTGCTGCATCCTCCTTACTGCCTTACTAAACATAATTATCTATTTTTCTTTTGCGTTTTCTACTGCAAATTCCGCAGCTTTTCTCACTGCAATATCCGCCTTAATCTGAGACACGCTCTTTTCAGGAAGCATTTCTTTTACCTTGTCTACTTCCATCTGATAAGCTTCTGCCATTACCTTTAATTCTTCTTCGTAGTCTTCCTCGGATGCTTCGATCTTTTCTGCCTTCACGATTTCTTCAAGCACCAGTCTGGACTTGATTCTCTTCTCTGCCTGAGGTTTTACCTGCTCGATCATCTTGTCATAAGTGGAGCCTGTGAACTGGAAATACTGATCGAGGGATAAGCCCTGCATCTGGATTCTCTGGGCAAATTCATCTACCATCTGTCTCTGCTGTGTGGCAAGCATCGCCTCGGGAATCTCCATTTCAGAATCATTCACGATTGCCTCGATCACTGCCGCTTCCTTGGCGTCCTTTGCCTCTTTGACTTTCTCTTCTGTCAGTTTAGCCTTGACATCTGCTTTATATTCTTCCAAGGTGTCAAATTCTGAAACTTCGGATGCAAATTCATCATCAAGCATAGGAAGTTCTTTTTCTTTGATTTCCTTGATTGTACACTTAAATACTGCCGCTTTTCCCTTTAATTCTTCTGCCTGATAGTCTTCTGGGAAGGTAACGTTCACCTCCACTTCCTTGCCGATCTCTGCGCCCACCAACTGCTCTTCAAAGCCAGGGATAAATGCGCCGGAACCGATGGTCAGGGGATAATTTTCACCTTTGCCGCCTTCAAATGCCGTTCCGTCAACAAAACCTTCAAAATCAAGCACGGTCATGTCGCCGTCCTTCACCGCTCTGTCTGTGACTTCAATGTTTCTGGCATTATTTTCTCTTTCCTGGTTAATTTTTGCGTCTACTTCTTCCTCTGTCACTTCTGTGTCTGCTTTTTCAACCTTGACGCCTTTGTACTTTCCTAATTTTACCGGCGGTTTAAGAGCAACCTCAGCGGTAAAGATAAAGGGCTCGCCCTTTTTGATCTGGGTCACATCGATGGCGGGGGAAGATACGATATCTTCGCCGCACTCTTCCACTGCCTTTTCATAGGCATCGGGAATCAGTTCGTTGGCTGCATCCTCATAAAAGATTTCCGGTCCGTACATCTTCTCTATCATCTGACGGGGCACTTTGCCCTTTCTGAATCCGGGAACGCTGATTTTATTCTTGTTCTTTAAGAATGCATTCTGTAATGCCTTTTCCAGTTCTTCTGCGGAAACTTCGATTGTAAGTTTCGCCATGCTTTTCTCTAACTTTTCTACCTGTACACTCATCCTCGTACATCCTCCTTATAAATCTGTGTCTTTATATGAACTTACCGCTTACTGGGCAAATTGTAAGCATACTCACAGTCATTTTACGATTATAGCATATAAGAAAAAAAAATACCAGAAATTTTCTTTTGATTTCACTTATTACTTGACATAAGATCAAAAGTTGTTATAATGTACTTGTACATTAAGTACACTTTGAGAATCAGAGGTATACCAATGTGGAAATCATCATAAGCAACAACGCAGGCAAACCAATCTACGAACAGATCACTTCACAGATTAAAGCCATGATCATGAGCGGCGAATTGCAAGCCGGCGACTCGATTCCCTCCATGCGCGCCTTAGCAAAGTCGATCCATGTAAGCGTCATCACTGTCCAGAAGGCTTACGAGGACTTGCAAAGGGATGGATTTATCGAGACAACGGTGGGCAGGGGCAGCTTCGTATCCGCACAGAACAAAGAATTTTATCAGGAGCAGCAGCAGCGTATCGCAGAGGAACATTTACAGTCCGCCGCAGAAATCGGACGCATGAATAACATTCCGCTTGCAAAGCTGATGGAGCTGCTATCCTTATTTTATCAGGAGGATGAATAAGATGGAACCTATTCTGGAATTAAAAGACGTTTGCAAATCATTTTCCAAATCAGATTTTAGGCTGGATAACGTCTCTTTCTCTTTGCCCTATGGAGCGATTATGGGATTCGTCGGCGAAAACGGCGCAGGCAAGACCACGACAATCGGATGTATCCTTAATACAATGGCTAGGGACAGCGGCACCGTCCGGCTGTTCGGCACGGAAATGGCAGATGCCGACATACAAATGCGGGAAAAAATCGGAATCGTTTATGACGGTTTCCAGAAACGATCTAGACTATCATTATGCTGTCATGCGCTGTAGGGAAAGAGAGTTTCTTTCGCTGGACCGCGCAGATATTCTTGCTTACCGCAAAAGGGATTTTCAGATTGATGTACTGGTGGCTGACGGAAACGCCGCCCGGAAGAAATATAAAGATGCCGTCATAGACCATGTTTCAATTGATGAGACGATTTTATTGCTGGTAAAGGGGGAACGGGTATGAAAGGACTTCTCAAAAACAATTTTTATGCTGTATATGCAAATGCAGGACTGTTTTCAATCATCATGCTTCTGCTGGGAATTTTTGTAATTGCTGCCTGCAACGCTATCCCCTCCCTTTTGATTGGATATGCCCTGTCAGTCATGGTGGGATTTTCCATCAATGCCATCAGCGGCCTTGGCAAAGAATGCTCCTCTAAATGGGCAAAGTATAAACTGACCGTCCCTGTGAAAAGAACGGATATCGTCAAAAGCTATTATATCAGCCTGCTTCTTGGTTCAGGTCTGACTACCTTGCAACTGATTTTAACCGCTGGAATTTTGCTTGCGTGCGCACTGCTGGCATTTGTGTTGTCCTATCCGCTGACGATACTTATTTTTGTGAAAAAAGAATATTAATTGGAAGTGATCTGATACCCCCTTTTGTCAAGAACCTCCAGCGCTTTTTCCATATCCTTGCTTTTCACAAGAATATAGTCCGTATTGTAAGTGGAAATGACGAAAATCCCAATTTCATGGTCCGCCAGTTCCGATGAGATGCCAGCGAGTATTCCAATCAACGAGAAATCTAAAACTCCCCTGATTCTCATGATCTTCCACCCGTCATCTCTTTTGGTTGCATTCTCCGGCACGGCTTTCGTTTGACAGACCAATGAATTTTCTTCATCCGTCTTTGCCGTAAAACACAAATCGGACTTCCAATCTGCCAAGGAGAAGTCCTGTACTTTGCAGATGGACATTTCTGCCTCAAGAACTTCAATATATATCTGCAACGCCGCTAGTGACCGCCGCGTATCCTGATTCTTCATTTTGCTCATATCGCTTCTGTCCCTAACACTTTCCGGGCACTTTGATTGCCTATCTCAATTTCTTCATATTTAAAACAATACTATAATTGCAATATTCCTTTTGCACCGCTTCAAATCCATAATCTCGAAAAAACAATTCTTTATCTGTAGTATAAAATTCTCTGAATGATTTACAGCCGATATGCTTCCTTAATGATCTTTTTCCTTAAATCAGGGCTGCTTTCATGCAAAACCAATCCCAAAATCACATAATCAAAAGTTCCTGCCTCTATTCCCGTTTTGGCGGCATCCGCACACTTTAAATACACATTCTTAAGTTTCTGCGTATATACCCTTTCCTGCGCCACCCGCAGCACATATCCAGAACATGGATTCCCTCATCCGGAATCATTTCCAGAATCACTTCTCTGGGGTTTTTCCCCTTTTCACGGAAGTAGATGATATCTAAAAGGTCATATGCCTTTGAACGTATACTGTATTGGTTCATTTCATGCTCCTAAGCTTATTCTCCGCCAATCAACACTTTTTTCCCGCAAAAAGCAAATCCATATTTGCGGATGCGTTCCTTTGGTATTCCTTTTGCCACAAGGTTCGCCTGGTAATTCTTTTCGACAATCTGCCGCAGGGCGTCCTGCACAGCATCTGCAAGCTCCTTCTCGTCCGTATCCTGCACTTTAAATTCCAGGATAATTGCGTTATTATCCTTTTGCCTTGGTTCCAGCATCACATCATATCTTCCAAAACCGCTTTCCCTGTTTGACGTGATAAGATACTTGTTAGTCAGTTCCACCATCAGCCCAAGGACAAATCCATGATAAAACCGTTCCGGTTCCTCCCCGGAAGATTTCCTTCCCGTATCAAAATAACTGAATACTTCCGATGTGACTCTATTCATATAGACATTCATTGCCTTTAAATCATCTAAAAGCAGCGCCCGGATAAAATCATTGTAATCCGCCTTCACACTGCCGAACCATTTCCGCACCATATTGCGGAACATAGCTTTGACCTCAAAGTTGGTCAGTTCCAGTTCGTAATCCTGCTTCCACTCTCCAAATTCTGAAGTGTACACTTCATACCTTTTCACCTTCAGATAACCGCTGGCAAGCAAAAGGCTCCAGATTGCCTGTTCATCGCTATCCAGCAGGTCATAAACAATCTGCTCATCTATCTCTGTACAGATGGATTCGCCCCGGAGAAGACTCTCAAAGGTTTCCTTGATATTTCTGCTTCCCTCGCGTACCAGCTTTCCTACAAGACTGTTGGAACTTGTGTTTGCCCAGTAGGTGCCCACTCTCTTTTCGTCCAGGAAGTTAATGATAGACCATGGGTTATAAATATCTTTTATACTTCCAAAGATAAATCCATCGTACCAATCCTTTATCTGTTGTTTCTGATTTGATAAATCAAATTCATCCAGCGCCGCAAAAACCTCTTCTTCCGTAAATCCAAAACAATCCGCATACTGATTAGATGTAGTCGTTACTACCTTTAGATTATTCAAATCTGAAAATATCGATTCCTTACTGACTCGTGTAATCCCCGTCATAATGGCGCGTTCCAGATAAGGATTGGTCTTAAAGGTTGAGTTGAACAAATTTCTAGTAAAAAAGACTAACTTCTTCCAGTATCCATTTACATATGCTTCCTGCATAGGCGTGTCATACTCATCCAGAAGGATAATGACCTTCTTTCCATAATATCTGTAAAGAAAATCCGATAAGGAGCGCAATGCTGCCGCCGCTATATTATCCTGCATATTTGCAGAAACTTCCTGATAAAATGCTTTTTCCTTCTCGTTAAGCAGATTTCCTTCCAACAGGTAATCATGCTTATTATATTGTTCCTCTATCGTGCGGCAGATGCTCTGCCTGGCTTCCTCATAAACATTCTCCTTGATTCCCGCAAAGCTTAGAAAAAGGACCGGATAAGTTCCCTGCAGGCGGCGGTATTTTTCCTGTTCCCATATGGACAAGCCCTCAAACAAATCCCCTCTGTCTTTATAATTGACAGAAAAGAATTTTTCCAGCATACTCATGTTCAGTGTCTTTCCAAAACGCCTCGGGCGTGTAATCAGCGTTACGCTGTCCCCGCTTTCCCACCATTCTTTTATGAAGTTCGTCTTATCAATATAAAAATATCCTTCTTTTTGAATCGACTCGAAATCCTGATTTCCTATGCTGACCGTCCTTGCCATCGCTTTTCTGCCCCTTTGCCACTATATGAATGATATACGAATCTGCCTAGAGCTGATTGGTACTTTTTTATCGTATCATAAATGAAAATCAGATACAATCATTTCGTTTTGTCTGGTGCCGAACAAATTTTTTTGCATTTTCCGCCTTTTTCCCTTATACTAATACTCGTATGACAAAAATTTAACAACTACGACTTAAGGAGGATATCCAATGAAATTATCAACAAGGCAGCTGGTTCAGACAGCACTGTTACTTGCCATATGTATTGCAAGCCAGTTCTTTAAAAACTTTTCCGTATACATCACAGGTCCTATCGTAAACACGACGATCATCATTGCCGTACTGGCAGTCGGCTTATGGAGCGGGCTTATCATCAGCATCATTGCCCCCGTCACCGCCTTTTTCATCACAGGCTCACCCATCATGGCTGCCATTCCCCTTATGTTCCCCGCCGTCATCCTGGGAAATGCGATTCTGGCAGCCTGCACATGGTACTTTCACGAAAAACTCCACTTTAAAGGAAATCTTCCTGTCGGTTTGGCTGCCGGCTCTGTTTTGAAGTCAGCTTTTATGGGGATTACCATTGTGCTGATCCTGCTTCCAAACTTTGGAAACAGCATTGCATCCAAACTTCCCAAACCGGAGGCTCTGCCCGCAGTGCTGGCAACGGCAAAAATCACCTTTTCTGTCACGCAGCTCATTACCGCCTTGACGGGCAGCGTCCTCGCCTATCTCATATGGCTTCCATTGAAGAAATATATACACCGTCAGAATTCATGTCGTCAGTAAAAAGAGGAACAACATTCTATTCCATTTGCGGCAAAAGACCTTGCCAACGGAACAATGGCAATATAACACTAATTAAGGGCCACTATAAAAGGCATTAACGAATACTTCCGCTAATGCCTTTCAACTGATTATAAACCATTCAATTCAAAAATTCCGTTGTACATTAAGTACATTCACCAATGCCTCCTGTAAAACTCTTGAAATATTAATTCCGGCATGTTCAGCCTCATAATTGAGCCAACTGGGAATAGTAACATTTTTTCTGACGGCTTTTGTGTCAATTTTCCTTCTATACTCCCCGGAATCAATATCAACATAAGACAAAATGGTTTCACCATCCTCAGAGAAGGTCCCTTTTGTAATATCTAATGTATTAGATGGTTCAGGGATTTCCTTTTTGTAATCTTCTAGCGTAACACACATTAGCTCCATCGCATCCCTTGCCATCTCTATAGCATTTTTCATATCTTTTCCTTCAGTTAAAATCTCTAAATCAGGAACTTCAACTAAAATACATTCTTTTGTTTTTGTAAACAAAACTGGATATACTGCTTGCATATTATTTTCCTCCTACTATTCATTTTCTACATGAATGCTAAATGAGACAAAGGATTATTTTAACCCTCGTCTCTTCAAAATAGCTTGTGCTAATCTCTCTGGTACTTCTTTGTGCCTTTCAACTGATTCAAATTCATCTTTACCACGTCTATAAATATCATGATTACTTCCATGATGGTCAAAGACAAATCCACCAGCTTCAAGTTTCCTTATCAAATCTCTTTGTTTCAATAGTGTTTCCTCCCCATACACAAAATTATACACATTTTATACGTATTCGTCAATCACTTCTTATACTTATTTTATACGCATTAAAATGATGGTTACAATTCAAACCGTCTGGAGATCGGAATCAATTTAGAATCGAGTAGGAGGCTAATCATTAATTGATTAGCCGACCTCTCACACCACCGTGCGTACGGTTCCGTACACGGCGGTTCCTTAGTTTTCACAAACTACCAGATAATAGTCAAGCATGGATGTATAT
>ERZ808054.408-NODE-408-length-42815-cov-9.711849_pt1 | contig 42815 bp, 36 predicted proteins | sample MGYA00380201_ERZ808054 | MGnify/ENA primary metagenome ERZ808054 (study PRJEB31490, sample SAMN06133419) | mouse gut metagenome | isolation source: Z5_2 | host: mice | place: China: Chengdu | collected 2015-05 ...
TTGCAGCGCCAAAATGCGCATATGCGCATTTTGTGTGCATCGCGAAGCGTGTTACTGGTCACGGAGTGAACAGTAACCTTTTACGGCTTGTTTCCCCCTTTCCTTACCAATATTTCCTTGCAATTTTTGGTGAATAATGTATAATCATGCATAGGAGATTCTTTATTTTTATGAGACTGACAGGAGGAGAATATGGCTGCTATAACAGGAGTGTCTTTTGACAAAGACTTATTCAAGAGAAGCGTTGTATACAACGTAAAAACATTATATAGAAAAAGCATGGAGGAGGCGACTCCCCAGCAGATTTTCCAGGCAGTATCTTATGCCATTAAGGATGCCATCGTGGACCACTGGATGACCACGCAGGAAGAATATGAAAAACAGGACCCGAAGATGGTGTACTATCTGTCCATGGAATTCCTGATGGGACGTGCGCTCGGCAACAATATTATTAACCTGATGGCTTCCAAGCCGGTGAAGGACGCCTTGGATGAGCTGGGCGTGGATTTGAACCTGGTGGAAGACCAGGAGCCGGATGCGGCGCTTGGCAACGGCGGTTTGGGGAGACTGGCGGCATGTTTCCTCGATTCCCTTGCAACGCTTGGATATTCCGCATACGGCTGCGGCATCCGTTACCGTTACGGTATGTTCAAACAGCAGATCCGCGACGGTTACCAGATAGAAGTGCCGGATAACTGGCTGGAAAACGGCAATCCGTTTGAACTGCGCAGACCCGAATATGCAAAGGAAGTGAAATTCGGCGGATATGTCAACGTATATGTGGATGAAAACGGAAGGAGCAATTTCCGTCAGGAAGGTTATCAAAGTGTTAATGCCATTCCTTACGACCTTCCCGTCGTGGGATACGGCAACGGCATCGTGAATACGCTGCGTATTTGGGACGCACAGCCGGTGGAATGCTTTAAGCTGGATTCCTTTGACAAGGGCGATTACCAGAAGGCGGTGGAACAGGAAAACCTGGCGCGCAATATCGTGGAAGTGCTTTATCCTAACGATAACCATTATGCGGGTAAGGAACTCCGTCTGAAACAGCAGTATTTCTTCATTTCCGCATCCGTACAGGAAGCGGTGGCAAAATACATGCGTAAACACAAGGATATCCGTAAATTTTATGAAAAAGTAACGTTCCAGTTGAACGATACCCATCCTACCGTTGCCATTGCGGAGCTGATGCGCATTCTGATGGATGAGCATTACCTGACCTGGGATGAGGCGTGGACGGTGACGACGAAGACCTGTGCGTACACCAACCATACGATTATGGCGGAGGCATTGGAAAAATGGCCTATTGAGCTGTTCTCCAGGCTGCTTCCGAGAATTTACCAGATTATAGAGGAAATCAACCGCCGGTTTGTCATGAAAATCGAGCAGACCTATCCGGGCAACCATGAAAAAGTGCGTAAAATGGCGATTATTTATGACGGACAGGTGAAGATGGCGCACCTTGCCATCGCGGCCGGTTATTCCGTTAACGGTGTGGCAAGGCTGCACACGGAAATCTTAAAGAAGCAGGAACTGAAAGATTTTTACGAGATGATGCCGGAGAAATTTAACAATAAGACGAACGGCATTACGCAGAGACGTTTTCTCCTGCATGGCAATCCGTTACTGGCTGACTGGGTGACCTCTTATGTGGGCAAAGACTGGATTACCGATCTTCCGAAAATCAATAAGTTAAAGATTTATGCGGATGATGAAAAAGCGCAGCAGGAGTTCATGAACATTAAATATAAGAATAAGATACGTTTGGCGGACTATATTGCCGAACACAACGGTATTGAGGTAGATCCAAGGTCCATTTTTGACGTACAGGTAAAGAGGCTCCATGAGTATAAGAGGCAGCTTCTGAATATTCTCCATATTATGCACCTGTACAATGAACTGAAAGAGCACCCGGACATGAAGTTTTATCCGAGAACGTTTATTTTCGGTGCAAAAGCGGCGGCAGGTTACCGGAATGCGAAGCTGACCATTAAATTAATCAATGCGGTGGGGGATGTGATTAATAACGACCCGTCCATCGGCGGCAGGATTAAAGTGGTGTTTATTGAGGATTACAGGGTATCCAATGCGGAAATGATTTTTGCCGCAGCGGATGTGTCCGAGCAGATTTCCACTGCCAGCAAGGAAGCATCAGGAACCGGTAACATGAAATTCATGTTAAACGGCGCACTGACGCTTGGCACTATGGACGGTGCAAACGTGGAAATTGTGGAGGAAGTGGGCAAAGACCACGCGTTCATTTTCGGACTGAGTTCGGATGAAGTCATCCGTTACGAGAATTTCGGCGGTTATGACCCGATGGAAGTGTTTAACAACGATGCAAATATCCGCAAGGTATTGATGCAGTTAATCAACGGCACTTATTCCAGGAACGACCCGGATTTGTTCCGCCCGCTTTATAATTCGCTGTTAAATACCCAGTCTACGGCGAAGGCGGACACTTACTTCATCTTAAAGGATTTTGAGGCTTATGCGGAAGCACAGAGGAAGGTGGAAGCGGCTTACAGGGATGAAAAGAACTGGGCAAGGAGCGCTATTTTGAATATCGCATGTTCCGGGAAATTTTCTTCGGACAGAACCATCCAGGAATATGTGGACGATATCTGGCATTTGGACAAGGTGGTTTTACCGCCCAAACAGAGCGAAGGGAAGGCGTCGTCGATGGTGTCGGCGGTGTTGAAGAAATAGGGAACGGAGAAGATTTGGCACTGTATATGGTGCCAAATCTTTTTATGCACAGCCCCATGCAGAGGAGGTATGCCGCTAAAGCGGCGCATGGGGCGCGCGGAGTAGGGGAAAGATTTCCCCTACTCGATTGCACAGCCCCATGCAGAGGAGTTGTACCGCTAAAGCGGCGCATGGGGCGCGGGTAGGGTAAAATTTCCCCTACCCGATTTTCATATCAGGGAAAAAATGGTATATTTATAGTAAACAATGGAAATCCTAAAGGAAAGGAGTGGTCATATGTTAAAAAACAGGATGAGGATGAATAAACCGGCGGATGCGGAAGTGAAGGAGAGGCTGGCGGCGGCAAGAAGCAGGCTGGCAAAGCAGCAGATGCAGCTTAAGGAACATAAACTGCCGGTACTGGTACTTATGGAAGGCTGGGGAACTGCGGGAAAGGGCAGTACCATCGGCCAGGTCATACGGAATATCGATCCCCGTTTCTTTCAGGTGGTTTCCCTGGAAAAAACGACGGAAGACGAAGTCAGGAAGCCTTTCCTGAGCCGTTATTTTACGAAGATTCCCGAAGCCGGTAAGTTCGTGTTCCTGGATTCGGGTTGGATGGACGAAATTACGAAACTCTGCCTTCAGGATAAACTGGAGGGGAAAGAGTATGAAACGAAAATTGACAGTATCCGGCGGTTCGAGCGCCAGTTGACGGACAACGGTTATTTGGTCATGAAATTTTTCTTCCATATTGGTGAGAAGGAGCAGAAAAAACGCATTGATGCGCTGCTTGCGGATATTGACACGCAGTGGCGGGTCAGCGAAAGCGATAAATGGCAGAACAAGCATTACGGGAAATGCATGGAAGTGTTTGACCGTTATCTGGAGACTACCAATTCCCCTTCCGCGCCGTGGTATATCGTGGATGCGAAATCGAGGAAATGGGCGGAACTTCAGGTGATGGAAACCCTGACGGAAGGCATTGACATCGCATTGCAGAACAGCGCGCTTGCCGTACCGCTTTTGCAGAATGTCTTTCCTTTGGTTAAGATGCCGAAGCTGGAAGACATTCCTTTGGACGTGATGATTGCGGAGGAAGAATACAAGGAAGAACTGGACCGCCTACAGGAGCATTTGCGGGAACTTCATAACCGGCTGTACCGGAAACAGGTGCCGGTGGTCATTGCATATGAAGGCTGGGATGCGGCAGGCAAAGGGGGAAATATCAAGAGGGTAACGGAGGCATTGGATCCAAGGGGATTTGAGGTGCATCCCATTGCAAGCCCGGAACCCCATGAAAAGGCAAGGCATTATCTGTGGCGGTTTTGGAGCAGGCTGCCAAAGACGGGGCATATCGCTATTTTTGACCGGAGCTGGTACGGAAGGGTAATGGTGGAGCGCCTGGAGGGTTTTTGCAGTGAGAACGACTGGAAGCGCGCCTACAATGAAATCAACGAGTTTGAAAAGGAGCTTTCCGACTGGGGTGCCGTAATCATCAAGTTTTGGGTACAGATTGACAAGGATACCCAGTTGCAGCGTTTTGAACTGAGGAAGCGGACGCCGGAAAAACAGTGGAAAATTACGGATGAGGACTGGCGCAACAGGGAGAAATGGGACGCTTATGAGGTGGCAGTCAATGAGATGATACAGAAAACGAGCACCGTTTATGCCCCATGGCATATTCTGGAATCCGTGGATAAGAAGTATGCGCGCATCAAGGCACTGAAAATTATCATCGGGGAAATAGAGAAAGTCCTTTGACGGTAGGGAAACCGTAACAAAAGTTGTATTTAGCGGAAGAAGTGGTTTGGTACGTATTGAAGATGGCAGGGAACTATGCTACAATTTTAAGGAGTGGAAGTATCAAGGGGATTGGCAGCAGGGGAAAAAGAGGTAGTGGAATGGATGAGAAGGTAAAGAGGGTTTCGGTTGAGGATTTCAAGAATATTATAGGGATTCTGACTCCAAGCATGGACGATTATCTTTATATATACGATTTGCGGAGGGATTACTACTGTATTTCCCCCAGCGCCATGGAGCGCTTCCGTATGCCAAGTATTGAGTTTAACCGCGTACCAGAGACGATGGCAACCTTTACATATGCGGAGGATGTAGCCATCCTGCATGAAGACCTAAGGCAGATTTTGAACAAGGAAAAGGATTCCCGCAATATCCAGTACCGCTGGATTGGCAGGGACGGTGAGCCTGTATGGATTAATGCCAGGGGAAACGTACTGTATGACGAGAATGGGGAAGCGGAGTTTGTTGCCGGATGCATCAACGAGATAGGGCGGAAACAGAAGGCGGATAATGTCAGCGGGCTTTTGGGGGAATCCAGCCTGCAACTGGAACTGAAGATGCGCGGGATGGGCAGCCGGCTGGAAGGTTTTGTGCTGCGGCTTGGAATTGATAATTTTAAGGAAATCAATGAAAATAAAGGGATGGAATACGGGGACATGATTTTGCGGAAAACTGCGGAATGCATCGGCTCCGTGATCCGTTCGGATGAAAAACTGTACCGGATTGTGGCGGACGAATTTGCGGTGGTGGATTTTTCCGGCAGGAGTGCGGAAGAAGCCCATGAAATATACAATGAAATCCGAAGGCGGATAGACGCTTTTATTGAGGAAAACTGCTACGAAGTGTTTTTTACGATTTCCGCAGGGGTACTCGAGTTTGGCGGCGTAAAGAACCAGACATATTATAACCTGATGAAACTGTCGGAATTTTCCCTGAACGAAGCGAAAAATAACGGCAGGAATAAGCACTACATTTATGATCCAAGGGATTATTTGGCTTTTCTGCATAAACGGGAGCTTCTGCATATCATCCGCCATTCCGTGAATGAGGATTTTAAGGGCTTTGAGACGTATTACCAGCCGATTGTGGATATACGGGAGAACCGTCTGTACAGTGCGGAGACACTGCTTCGCTTCCAGTCCGATTCCATGGGAAGGGTTTCGCCGGTGGAATTTATTCCGATTTTGGAGGACAGCGGCTTAATTATACCGGTGGGCAAATGGGTGCTCCATCAGGCAATGCGCGCCTGTGCCAAGATACAAAAGGAAATTCCCGGCTTTAAAATGTCGGTGAACCTGTCTTATGTACAGGTATTGAAAAGTAACGTGCTGAGCGAAATTTTGGCGGGCGTGGAGAAATACGGGCTGGCGCCGGAGAGTATTATCGTGGAGCTGACGGAGAGCGGGTTCTTTGAAGCCAATGCGAATTTCAATAATTTTTGCGAGGGCTTAAAAGCAAACGGCATTCCGCTGGCATTGGATGATTTCGGTACGGGATATTCCAATTTCCATTATTTATATAATCTGAGTCCGAGTACGATTAAAATTGACCGTTCTTTCACGCTGAAGGCGTTAAATAATGATTACGAGTATAATCTGCTGCAGCATATGGCTGACATGACCCACAGCATCGATACGAAGTTTTGCATTGAGGGAATCGAAACGGAGGACGAATTGAACCGCATTTGTAATATGGGACCGGATTATATCCAGGGGTTTTATTTCGCACAACCCTGTCCGTTGGATAAGTTTTTGGAGACGATGCATGGGTTTGTATGAGGATGGAAAATGGGCGGACGCACGGGAGGGAGTATTTTGCAGGGCGGCGGCAGCGGGATTGCCTGTCCTGGTTTCCCTTTAAAATTTCTTTTTTGATATCCGGCAAAAGACAGGAGTGGATCACCCCTGTCTTTTGCGTCCGCACTCATCCCCGAACATAATATTTCAGGCTGAACTGATGCAAAAAATGTAATGCGTATACTGCCATCCCTTGCAAACCTTACCACGGTGCATTATAATAAAGACTAATTGCGGAGTTTACATAAAGATGCAGAAGACATAGGTTTCAACGCATAAAGAAAAAGGAGGAGAATTATGATACAATTATTGGACGGCGGCGCATACCTGGTGAACGGAACGGAGATTATTCCCGACGGAACGCAGGCGGAGGAAGCGGTGAAGGGCAGAACCGGAAAGACGGTAAGCAGGGAAGAAGCCGCGAAGGAGACTATTGCATACGGTATCCTGAAAGAACATAATACTTCCGGCAGCATGGAAAAGCTGAAGATTAAGTTTGATAAACTGACTTCCCATGACATTACGTTTGTGGGTATCATCCAAACCGCACGCGCTTCGGGACTGGAGAAATTCCCGGTGCCTTATGTACTGACAAATTGTCATAATTCCCTTTGTGCGGTGGGCGGGACGATTAATGAAGATGACCATATGTTTGGTCTTACCTGTGCGAAGAAATACGGCGGCGTATACGTGCCGCCCCACCAGGCAGTGATTCACCAGTATGCGAGGGAAATGCTTGCCGGAGGGGGACGCATGATCCTCGGTTCCGATTCCCATACCCGCTACGGTGCGCTTGGTACCATGGCAATGGGAGAGGGCGGACCGGAGCTCGTCAAGCAGTTGTTAAACCAGACCTATGATATCAACATGCCGGAGGTCGTGGGCGTATACCTGACCGGGGAACCGGTAAAAGGGGTGGGACCGCAGGATGTGGCGCTGGCGGTTATCGGCGCGGTGTTCGGCAACGGTTATGTAAAAAATAAGGTGATGGAGTTTGTGGGACCGGGTGTGGCGTCCTTAAGCGCGGATTTCCGCATTGGCATCGATGTCATGACTACGGAAACCACCTGCTTATCTTCCGTTTGGAGAACAGACCGGGAAATTGAGGAATTTTATGATATCCATGGAAGAAAAGAGGATTATAAGGAGCTGAATCCGGGAGAAGTGGCATATTATGACGGAATGATTACCGTGGACTTAAGCAGCATCCGACCGATGATTGCAATGCCGTTCCATCCCAGCAATACGTATACCATAGAGGAATTAAATGCTAATTTGGACGATATATTAAACGATGTGGAGAAACGGGCGGCGGTAAGCCTGGACGGCGCCGTGGAATTTACTTTGAAGAATAAGGTAAGGGACGGGAAATTTTATGTGGACCAGGGCATTATTGCGGGCTGTGCCGGCGGCGGGTTTGAAAATATCTGTGCGGCGGCGGATATCCTGAAAGGTTCCTATATCGGCTCCGACGGTTTTACCTTAAGCGTATACCCCGCTTCCATGCCGGTATATATGGAATTGGTGAAAAACGGCTGTGCGGCAGCGCTGATGGAAACCGGCGCAGTGCTTAAGACGGCATTCTGCGGTCCCTGCTTCGGCGCAGGGGATACGCCGGCGAACCATGCGTTCAGTATCCGCCATTCCACAAGGAACTTCCCTAACCGGGAAGGCTCGAAACTGCAGAACGGGCAGATATCTTCCGTGGCGCTGATGGATGCCCGTTCCATTGCGGCGACCAGTGCGAATAAGGGCGTGCTGACACCGGCTACGGATTTTGACGGGACCATCGGAAAATATAAATATTATTTTGATTCCAGGATTTATGAAAACCGCGTCTTTGATTCCAAAGGACAGGCGGACCCGGAAGTGGAAATCCAGTTCGGACCAAACATTAAGGACTGGCCGAAGATGTGCGCGCTGCCGGAAAACCTGGTGCTGCAGGTGGTATCGGAAATTCATGATCCGGTGACGACGACGGATGAATTAATCCCTTCGGGTGAAACATCCTCTTACCGTTCCAACCCGCTGGGGCTGGCGGAATTTACCCTTTCCAGGAAGGATCCTGCGTATGTGGGGCGCGCTAAGGAGATACAGGAGGCGCAGACTGCCGTAATGGAAGGCAAATGTCCGTTGGAAGTTAAACCGGAATTAAAGCCGGTCATGGAAGCCATACAAAAAACCTATCCCGATGTGGGAGAAGGGAATGTGGGCTTTGGCTCCACCATTTTTGCAGTGAAGCCGGGGGACGGTTCGGCGAGGGAGCAGGCAGCTTCCTGCCAAAAGGTATTAGGAGGCTGGGCGAACATCGCCAACGAATATGCTACCAAGAGATACCGTTCCAACCTGATTAACTGGGGAATGCTTCCGTTTGTCATAAAGGAGAAGGACACGGAACTGCCGTTTGGCAATTTGGACTATATCTTCGTGCCGGACGTGCGCAAAGCCGTGGAGGAGAAAGCGGACAGTATCCGGGCATATGTGGCAGGCAGCGGCGGTTTGAAGGAGTTTACAATGACTTTGGGAGAACTGACCGATGAGGAAAGACAGATTATTTTGAAGGGATGCCTGATTAATTATAACCGGGTTTCCTGACGGAAGCAGGCAGCGGCAGGGGGAAGTTTACGGTTACGGCATTGAAATTGTGTGGAAATGAGGGTCTATATGGAAAAAATGGTTCGGAAAGGTTCGGTAGTTTACCGGTTGGCGGCATGGGTGTGCGTATGCGTGCTGGTTTTGGGCTGTGCAGGCTGCGGGGGGAGTGCGCAGCCCGTTCCGGGACAGGAAAGTGCCGGACGCGGTACGCAATATGGCGGAGAATGGGGGAATCCTGCATACAGGGAAGTGCCCCAGCCGTTTTCCACAGAGCATGGAAACGGGGAAGCAAACGGATTGGAGCGGGTGGAGACGGCGGTTTTGGAGGAGGATATCGTCGCCTATCCCGTGGCGGCATCGGGAAAAGAAACCAATGCCGTATCACAGGAACAGACGCTGCAGCGTGATGCGGAGATGGAAGCGCTGAAAGCGGCGGTTACGGACGTGGAAGCCGTGGAAGTGTATACCACCGCTACGGTACGGGTGCGCAGGGCGCCTTCCATGGAAGCGGAAGTCTGGACGCTGGTGAAGCCGGGAACCGTATTTACCAAGAACGGGGAATCGGACGGATGGAGCCGTGTGGTGACGGAGGAAGGCACGTTTTACATTAAGTCGGAGTATGTCAGGGAAAAGATACCGCCTGCGGAGGGCAGCCATGTCATTGCCATTGATGCGGGACACCAGTCGCGGGCAAACACGGAGAAGGAACCTGTCGGTCCCGGCGCCGGTGAGACAAAGATGAAGGTGACGGGCGGGACCAAAGGGGTTGCCACGGGTATTTATGAGTACGAACTGACGCTGGCAGTCTCGGAAAAACTGCGGGCGGAGTTGGAGAACAGGGGTTATCAGGTCTATATGGTAAGGGAAAGTCATGACGTGGACATCAGTAATGCAGAGCGTGCGCAGATGGCATATGATTCCGGTGCGGAAATCTTCGTGCGGATTCATGCCAACGGCTCGGAAAATAGCAAGGCAAACGGCGCCATGACCATCTGTCCCACACCCAAGAACCCTTATGTCGCCGGGCTGTATGCGGACAGCCAAAGGCTTTCCGCATTGGTGTTGGACAGTCTGACGGCAAGTACGGGCTGTAAAAAAGAGCGGGTATGGGAGACGGATACCATGAGCGGTATAAACTGGAGTAAAATTCCGGTGACTATCGTGGAGATGGGATATATGACTAACCCGGAGGAAGACCGGAAAATGGCGGATGAGGATTACCGGCAGTTGATGGCATCGGGGATTGCGGACGGGATTGATGCTTATTTCGGCGGGCAATGAGCCAAATGCCGCGCCTGTACGGGCATTTTTCAAATCCGCTATAAAGTTATCGTATTCGTGTTCCGATATATGAAATACAGGGGCGGGTATCTTGGCCGGATGCCCGTACCCTGGAATTTGAGATCGTTTAACCACGGATGGTGTTTATGATGCGGCGGAGCCGCAGGATGGACACCATCTTTTTTGTGCACACGGGCTGCGTGCCAGTGGTATGCGGGTTCATGGCAGCAGTATCGTGCAGCATGTGCGGAAACGCGGACGGAGGAATCGGAAACCGTCATGCGGCGCGGTACACTCATGGGGATGGACCGGACAAAAATGGTTAAAGGAGGAAAGGAGTTCATATGCGGATCGGTTCTTCGGATATTGGGATGACGTCCATGAGGAGCTGCCATTCTTACATGGAAAGCAGTACGAGCATGATGGTGATGGTGGGGACGAAAGGGCTGTTGTCCGATCCAAAGCCGGACGGGGATATGGCAAATAATATTCTGGTCGGCGCGGAATTAAAGAAGAAGTATGAAGGAGAGCAGACATACGAGGAAAAGAAAAACTCCCTGCAGGATAAGATGAATGAAATGAGTTCCAATTCACGGGTCGGAAGACTGCAGAAGCTGCAGAGCAAGCGGAATTCATTGAATGCGGTGCGGGAAAGCTGCGTGCAGTACTTAATCAAGATTTTCCTTGGGGAGCAGGAGCGCTTCCAGGGGGGATTCTCCTATGAAAATTTACAGCCCGTAACCAGTGACAGGGTGTTGGAAACGCTTTATTATGAAAAAGAAACCTATTATACGGAAAGCGAAAACACCTTTTTTTCCACGGAAGGAACCGTAAAGACCGCGGACGGGAAGGAAATACGGATTAACCTGGACGTGGAGATGGGCAGGAGTTTTTCCGCCTATTACAAGGAGCATTACGAGCAGGTGCGGGAGAGGATGCGGGATCCCCTGGTGATTAATCTGGAGGGGAACGTGGCAGGACTTACCGACCAGACGTTTTTCTTTGACATTGACGCGGACGGCAGTGAGGAGGAAATCTCCACGCTGGCAAAGGGCAGCGGCTATCTTGCCTTGGATAAAGACGGGGACGGCATCATCAATGACGGCAGTGAATTGTTCGGTGCGGAATCGGGGGACGGTTTTGCGGATTTGGCGGCATACGATTCCGACGGGAACGGCTGGATTGACGAAGGTGATGAAGTATGGGAAAAGCTGCTTATATGGATGAAGGACGAAAACGGGGAGGATAAATGCTATAAACTTGCCGAGAAAGGTGTGGGAGCCATTTATACCGGCAATGCATCCACGGAATTTTCCCTAAACGGAACGGACAATACGGTAAACGGGCGGATACGTAAGACAGGGATTTTCCTGTATGAGAACGGTTTGGCGGGTACCGTGCAGCATGTGGATGTGGCGGACCACGGACAGGGGACGGGGCGTTTCGAGGCAGTGAGCTGAAGGAAGCCGCAACAGGAAAACAAAAAGGAAAACGGGGGGTGAGAGGAAACAGAAATGTGGAAAATGCAGGCATAGAGTAAAGGTCCTGACACATACAATAGTGTGGGGGTGCCGCATGAGAAGAAAAGAAACCATAAAAAACGTCGTAAATTACAGAAGGATTGCGCTCAAAACCGGTTACCGGGATTTGGGGGCGGTTCTTCTGTTTCTTTTGTTTGTGCCCTATGTGGTGTCCTTCTTTTTCGGGAATACGGGACAGGGGGCAGTGGGGGAAGGGGAAGAAGCATCCGTGGCGGAAGAAGGGATGTTCCGGGAAGATGCCGGAAAGGCGGAATACATAGTTTACAATAAAACGCAGGCAGGGACCGAACGGATTCCTTTGGAAACCTATCTGACGGGATACCTGCCGGCAACGATTGACATGGATTATGAAATGGAAGCGTTAAAAGCACAGGCAGTCGTACTGCGTACGGAGCTGATGAAACTGGCGGAAGAAGACGGAAAGCATATCTATGTGGAAAGCGGGAATGTTCCGGTGGGGGAGGAGGCGTATGAGCGGAGTAAGGAGGCGGTAAGCAGTACCAGGGGGATGTTTCTGATGTATGAAGGGGAAATTGTTGTGGCGCCTTATTTTGCGGTAAGCGCGGGAGCGACGAGGAACGGGAACGAAGTGTTCGGAAGCGGGGAATACGGATATTTAAAATCAGTGATGTGCGGAAGGGATTTTACGTCGGAGGACTACACGGGAAGCGTGCGGATGGGCAGGCATACGTTTTGGAAGCGGTTGGGGGAATTTATGCAGGATATGCAATATGAGGAGGAGAGTACGGCACAGGAACAACTGGTACTTACCAGGGACAGGGCAGGGTATGTGACGGAAGTGTCATTAAACGGTGTATGCCTGTCAGGGGAAGTATTCCGGGAAGCCTTCGGGTTAAAATCTTCCTGTTTTGAAATCGCGGAAGAAGGGAATACGGTGATTTTAAAGACAAAAGGCGTGGGACACGGACTGGGGCTTTGCCAGTACGGGGCAAACGAGGCGGCGAAAAGGGGAAATGATTACATTGACATTTTAAACTATTTCTTTTCTGATACCGTCATAGAAAAAATCGGGGAATCCGGCTGAAAACTGAATAAAGAATCACAAACAGGTAAAACTATCGGTGAGGAATCAAAAAGAAGAACCCTGACATAAATCGGATTAGGAGGAATGAAAATGAGAAGAAGAAACAGGGAAGGAGTCAGGAAGGAAAGAATCATCATGACTCTCTCATCGGTATTTGTACTTGCGGCTTTAACGGCGACGGGATTGTTCATCCGTGGGAAAAACGAGGACAAGTCGGACGGTTATGTGGTGGATTTCAGCTCCATGGAGGAAAACGCGAAAGAACTGGCGCAGGGTGAAAATGCCGCGCCTGCCGGACAAAAAAAGGACATGCCGGAAACCATGGACAATGCGGTAACGTCGGATGATTTGGACTATGACCCTTACTACCAGGAAACAAATTCCGCAAATGTGGAAAATGAAGAAAATGCGGAAAACGGAGGAAAGCCGGAAGCGGATACGGACAACGGCAAGACGGAATCCGCAGACGGAAAAGAAAAGGGAATCAGGAAAGAAGATAAGGACAAGGAGAAAAATGAGAACGGCGAGGAAGGCATGATTGACGGAACGCAGGAATCTGCGGACAGCGGTGAGGCGGACAGTACGTTAGAGGAGGTGGCAGCCATGGAAGAAATGGAAGACACCATGGCAATCGCGACTTCCACGTCCATCCAGCCCGCATTGACTTTCGGTGACGGGGATACGCTTACCTGGCCCATCGTCGGCAACGTACTGATTAATTACAGTATGGATAAGACGGTTTATTTCCCCACGCTGGAACAGTATAAGTACAATCCGGCAATCATCATCGCGGCAGTGGAAGGGGAAACGATTACGGCGGCGGCAAACGGTAAGGTGAGCAGTATCATGAAAGACCGCGAACTCGGAAACGTGGTGGTTATGGAATTGGGCAACGGATATGAGCTGACTTACGGACAGTTAAAGGATATTACGGTGTCGGAGGGCGGATTTGTCAGTCAGGGTGAAATCATCGGCAGCGTGGCGGCTCCCACCAAGTATTTTTCGGTGGAAGGATGCAATGTATACTTTAAACTGACGAAAGACGGGGTACCGGTGAATCCCATGTCGAAGCTGAATTAAAAGTATGTGGGAACAGCCAAACAGCGGGAGCCGGAAATAAAACCGAAAGTGAAACCGTAGTAAGAAAGCCGGAGCGGATTGTGTTTCTTCCGGGGTATGGCGTACGAATCCCCCGGAAAAGCACGGTACGTTTCCGGCTTTTCCGGGGAATCAGGCGGAAAACCAAAAACGGGACCCAAAAACAGAGAACAAAAACGGAAAACAGGCAGGAAATCAAAAAAGGAACCGGAAAATGGAGAAAGGATGCAGGATGGAAAGATATCTGGTACATGGCAGGATTCTGACAATGGCGGAGGCTGCGGACGGGAAAAAGGGAAGTTCCGGCGCCGGACAGGAAAAGGCGGAGTATAAGGACGGCTACGTGCATATCGTGGACGGAAAAATTGCCGGAATCGGGGAAATGGCAAAATGGCAGGCGCCTGAGGGGGCGGATGTGATGGACGTGGGGGGCAGGCTGGTCATGCCGGGAATCATCGAGGCACATTGCCATATGGGGATTACGGAGGAAAAGAAAGGGATGGAGGGGGACGACTGCAACGAAAACGTGGAGCCGGTGACTCCCTTTTTGCGTGCCATAGATGCGGTGAACTCCATGGATGCGGCGTTTGACGATGCGGTGAGGGCAGGGATTACTTCCGCCATGATCGGACCCGGAAGCTCCAATGTGGTGGGCGGGCAGTTTGCTTTTGTGAAAACAAAGGGCAGGCGGATTGACGACCTGGTCGTGTTGGCGCCTGCGGCGATGAAAGTGGCTTTCGGGGAAAACCCGAAAGTGAATTATTCGGGACAGGGAAAAATGCCCGTAACGAGAATGGCAATTGCCGGACTGTTAAGGGAAGAACTGTTTCAGGCAAGAAAGTACTGGAAACAAAAAAAACGCCGGGAAGACGGGCAACAGGAGGAAACAGGATGGGAAGAAGATTTCCGTTATGAGTGCTGGATACCGGTTTTTGAGAAAAAAATTCCGTTGAAAGCCCATGTGCACCGTGTGGACGATATTTTTACGGCAATCCGCATTGCAAGGGAATTTGACCTGGAAATGACCCTGGATCATTGCAGTGAGGGGCATCTCGTGGCGGATGAACTGGCAAAAGAGGGATTCCCCGCCATTGTGGGACCGGATTTGTCCAGCAGGAGCAAGATAGAAGTACAGAATGTGGCGTTTAAGACAGCCGGTATCTTAAATGCGGCAGGGGTAAAAGTGGCAATCACCACGGACCATCCGGTATCGCTCATACAATCCCTGCCCATCTGTGCCGGTTTCTGCGTAAAATCGGGGATGGACATGGATGCCGCCATGCGTGCCATTACGATTCATGCGGCACAAATCTGCAACGTAGCGGACCGGGTAGGCAGCCTGGAAGTCGGAAAGGATGCGGATATTGCGGTCTTTGAAGGAAATCCGCTGGAGGTATTTACGGAGACGTATTGTACGCTGATTAACGGAGAGGTGGTCTATATGCGCGGACAATAAAATCCGGACAGGCAGTCCTGCAGCAGCCGCCCGGAAAAACTCCCGTCCGTGCGCTCATCCGCCCGCAAACCACATAAAACTGTTTACCGGAAACCGTATCTGCGTTATAATGGAAGTCATGCGGATAACGGTTTCGGTAATCGGATATGGAAAAGGAACATAACATAGTTTGTAACAGGTTTGTAACAGGACGGGAGGAGTCGGAAATGAAAGTAGTGGTATTGGCAGGGGGAATCAGTACGGAAAGAGATGTGTCCTTAAGTTCCGGAAAGATGATTTACAAGGCGCTAAAGGAAAACGGTCACCAGGCGGTTCTGCTGGATGTGTATCTGGGATATACCGGGGAAGATGCGGAGGATATTTTTGGAAAAGAGGAAGACTGGAGCGGGGAAATCGCCGCCATTGGGGAGGAAAATCCCGATATCGAAGCGGTGAAGGCGCTGCGGGAAGACGGGGGGAGGAATTTCTTCGGACCGAACGTAATCACCATCTGTCAGGCGGCGGATGTGGTATTTATGGCATTGCACGGGGAAAACGGGGAGAACGGTAAGATACAGGCATGTTTTGACTTAATGGGCATCCGTTATACGGGAACGGATTATGTCAGCTCGGCGCTTTGCCTGGATAAGGGGTTGGCGAAAGAACTGATGGATTACCATGGTATTCCCACGCCAAAGGGCATCCGTCTGAAGAAAGGGGAAAACGACCCGAAGGCAGTGCCGTTTCCCTGCGTCGTGAAGTCCTGCAGCGGCGGTTCCAGCATCGGCGTCTGCATTGCCCACAACGAGGAGGAATACGGGCTTGCCCTGCAGGAAGGGTTCCGTTATGATAAGGAAGTGGTTATCGAGCAGTATATCAAAGGCAGGGAGTTTTCCGTGTGCGTGATGGACGGCAGGGCGCTGCCGGTCATTGAGATTGCCCCGGTGAGCGGCTTTTACGATTATAAAAACAAATATCAGGCAGGCAGTACGGTGGAAACCTGTCCGGCGCAGATTTCCGGCAGGAAAACGAAGGAAATGCAGCATTTGGCGGAGCGGGTCTTTCAGGTGTTACGGTTAAAAAGTTATGCGAGGATGGATTTCATGATGAATGAGGAGGGGGAAATCTTCTGTTTGGAAGCCAATACCCTTCCGGGAATGACACCCACGTCTCTGATTCCGCAGGAAGCCAGGGCGGAAGGCGTGGAATTTGGGGAATTGTGCGAGAAGATTATACAGACTGCCGTGAAAGGTTAGGAAAGAATGGATGAAAAATCTTACGTTGGAAAATATTGCAAAAGCCTGTAACGGAAAGCTGTATGAAGGGGGAACGGAGCGGAAACCCGGAATGAGCGCCCCAAAAAGCGGGGAAGGGGAAACGGTAAAGGGCGTGGTACTGGATTCCCGTAAGGTGGAGGAAGGATATCTGTTCGTTGCCACGGCGGGCGCCCGTGTGGACGGTCATTCTTTTATCCCCCAGGTATTGCGGAAAGGGGCGGCAGGGGTAGTCTGTGAGAAACTGCCGGATGCCGTGGACGGAAACGGATGCTTCATTCTGGTGGAAGACTCGTTTCAGGCGCTTAAGGATATTGCGGAATTTTACCGGGAACAGTTGCTCGTTACGGTGGTGGGCATTACAGGGAGTGTGGGGAAGACCAGCACGAAGGAGTTTGTCGCTTCGGTGCTTGCCGAAAAATATAAGGTGCTGAAGACGGAAGGAAATTTCAACAATGAAGTGGGTCTTCCGTTGACCGTCTTACAAATCCGGGACTGTCACCAGGTGGCAGTGGTGGAAATGGGCATCAGCGATTTCGGGGAAATGCACCGCTTAAGCAAAATCGCCAAACCGGATGTCTGTGTCCTGACCAACATCGGCCAGTGCCATCTGGAAAACCTGAAATCGAGACAGGGCATTCTGAAGGCGAAAACGGAAATGTTTGATTTTATGAAAGAAGACGGTTTGGTCTGCTTAAACGGCGATGACGATATGCTGGCAACGGTAACGGAAGTGAAAGGGAAGAAGCCGGTGACGTTCGGACGGGGAAAAGAAAACCGGGTGTATGCGGACGCGGTGGAAAATAAGGGGCTGTTCGGAAGCCGCGTGGTCCTGCATGTGGACGGTACGGAGTTTACGGCAGACATTCCCCTGCCGGGGGAACATATGGTATATAATGCGCTGGCGGCAGTCTGCGTGGGAAGCCTGCTCGGCATGACGGCGGAAGAAATGCGGGGAGGACTTGCCAATGTGAAAGCGGTTGGCGGCAGGAGCCATATCATCCGTTTGGCGGACCGGGTAGTCATCGACGACTGTTACAATGCCAATCCGGTATCCATGTGCGCTGCGTTGGATTTGCTGTGTACCGCACTGACAAGGAAAGTGGCGGTGCTGGGCGATATGTTTGAACTGGGCGAAAAGGAAAGGGAAATGCATTCCAAAGTAGGCGCTTATGCGGTGGAAAAAGGGGTTGACGTCCTCGTCTGCATCGGCGCTTTGGCGGAGGAAATGTACAAAGAAGCACAAAAAGCCGTAAGCGGTACGGGCAGCGGGACGCAGGTTCATTACTTTGCCGGAAAAGAAGGTTTTCTGGAAAAGCAGGGGGATATCCTGCAGGCAGGCGATACCATATTGGTGAAAGCATCCCACGGTATGGCATTTGAGGAAGTGATACAGGTTTTGGGGCAGTAAGAAAGCGGGAGATTGTGATGGGGAAAAGAACAGTACAGGCAGCCGGCAGCCATGGAAAAACGGGAAGAGGGGAAAAGAAGGGAAAAGAAGAAGGGTTTTTGGAGCCGGCATGGGAGCAGATGACGGAAATTTACCTTTGGATTATGCTGGCGGTTTATCCCCTGTTCATGGGGCGCGGATATGAGGAACTTGTTTATAAGAAGTGGATGCTGTTTTTATATGCATCCCTTGCGTTTGTCCTGGTAAGTCTGGTATGCGGGACGGCAATCTTTTTCCGGAACAGGCAATCTGCCAAAAAACAGGGGATGGCAGGGCGGCAGGCGGAAAACGGAAAGAGCGCCGGAATTTTAGGGGGATTCGGAAGCGGCACGGACAGGTGGATGGCGGCAGACTGGTTTGCCGCAGTTTACCTGATTGCCGTTTTGGTTTCCTATGTGGGCGCCATAGACCGCAAGGCGGCATTTTGGGGCGTGGATACGTGGTATATGGGGCTGGTGTCGCAGGTTTTGTTTATTGGGATATATTTCGGTGTTTCCAGGGGATATTCCGGATTGAAATACCTGCGGGTATTGGCGGCGTCCGTATGGGGGATTGTGGGCGGTATTGTGGTATTACAGCGCTTTGGCCTGGATGTGGCGCATTTGTACCAGGGTTTCGGGGAAGAAGTGAAACTGGATTTTGTTACCACGCTTGGCCAGGTGACATGGTCATCCAGCTATCTCAGCATTCTTTTGGCAGCGGGAATGGGAATCTATTTTCTGACGGAAACAAAGCGGTGGAAAGTTTTTTGGGGATGCTGCATGGGACTGGGATTTGCGGTGGAGATGCTTTTAAACAGCGACAGCGGCATCATTGCGGTGTTTGCGGCGTTTATGGTAATGCTTTGGCTGGCAGTGGGCAACGGAAAGCGTCTGCTTGCCCTGACGGAAACCGTGATGGCGGCGCTTTTAGCGGCTGCCGTGGTGGGAATCCTGGAACGTATCTTCGGGGAACGGATGGTGCCGATTGACGCGGTATATTTAAAGGCGGCACAAAGCGGCGCAGTGTATGTGCTTTTGGCTGCGGTTGTGGTTTTTTACCTGGCAGTAAGGAAAGTTTGGGTACATAAGGACGGTGCGGTGCGGGAAGCCGCGGGGAAAAAGGCGGTTAAAATAATCCGGGGAATTTACGTGGCATGTGTCTGCCTTGGGATTGCGGGTGTGGCAGTTCTGTTCTTTCTGCATGGGAAGGGATATTTCGCCGGGTCCCCCACGGAAAATTATTTCCGGTTTACCATATGGTGGGGGAACAGCAGGGGATTTATATGGCGTACCGGGGCTGCGGTGTTTGCGGATTTTAACCTGTGGAGGAAACTGTTCGGCTGCGGACCGGACTGTTTTACCCCGTATGCTTACCGGTTGATGGGGGATGCGATTAACGGGTTTTGGCATAACCAGCTTGTGCCGAACGTGCACAATGAGTGGTTTAACGGGCTTATTAATTATGGAATTGTGGGCGGTACGGCTTATTTGGGGATTTTCGTGTCGGCAGCATACGGGCTGATGAAAACGGCATGGGAGAGGGAAAGCGCGGTGGTGTTCGGCATCGGGCTGGCCTCTGCCGCATACATAGCGCATAATGTACTTTGTTACCAGCAGGTGATCGGGACACCGTTAATGTTTCTCCTGCTGGGGATTGGGGTGGCGAAGGTCAGGAAGGAATCCTGGGAGTGAGTGACGGATAGAGCGTGTTGAAACGGATAAACGTTTCAAACACGCTCCAGTTCTTTATTTTTAAAATATGTCTGTTTGATTAGCTCCTGTACATGCGCTCCTACGAATTTGCGTTCCGCTTTGGGTATGTCTTTGATGTAAATCGGTTTGCAGTACTCCAAAACCACATGGGCTTTGCGGATTTTCGGAAGGTGGTCTTCAAAAATACCGGCTGAGTTGTTCAGGCACATAGGGACAATGGGGCATCCTGATTTTTCCGCGATTTTAAAACTTCCCTCATGGAACGGGAGGAAAGTGTCGGGGACTTTGTTCCTGGTACCCTCCGGGAAAATACAGATGGAAATGCCTGATTTTACTTTGTCAATCGCTTCGAGGATGGTTTTCATCCCTTCCTTGATGTCGTTACGGTTTAAAAACAGGCAGTGGAGGTTTTTCATCCAGTTTACCAAAAGCGGATACCGCAGCATCTCTTTTTTGGCAATGTAGCCGGTAGGTCTCGGAACCCTTGTGTAAGTTAAAAGGATGTCGAAATAGCTCCGATGGTTTCCGACATACAGCACCGGGGTATCCTTCGGGACATTTTCCTCGCCGATAACGGTTAAGGAAACGCCGGAAAACCACAGACAGACACGGAATGCCCAGTTGACGATGGCAAGGGAACTCCTGTTTCTGAGCTCCATGTTAAATTTTCCGATGATCCATTCCGCAATCAGGAGCGGAATGCTGAATACGAGAAACAGTATGACAAAAGATGCAACACAAAGAAAACGAATCATTTTTCAGGTATCCTTTCCGGGACAGGACGGAACATGCATAGTCCGGTACGCCGCCCTTATTTGGTATAAATACCATTATATAAAAATTTATCATGGATTACCACTATAATTTTTCCTAAATATACGGAAATGGTACAATTTGGCATGGACAGGAGGTTTTTGCGCCCGCCCCGATACAAATTTTTCCATATGGAATATTTACGGGAAAAGGCAAATAAAATAGGTAGAAAAGGGAGAGGATATACTGGTATACCGAAATGGAAAAAAGGCGTATTTTATTTGGCATGATACTTGCGGCCGTCATAGCCTGCCTGACGGGATGCAGCGGGAAGACGAAAGACGGAAATGAGAAAATTAAGGATATTGAGTTTACGGTGCTGGGAGAAGAAAATGTACCGGAGGAATTGAAGCAAATCATAGAGGAAAAGAAGGAAAAGGAATTTAAAGTCACATACCAGGACGGTGATTTCCTGTATATATGCATAGGCTACGGAAAGCAGGAAACGGGCGGATACAGTATTACCGTCAATGAAATGTACCTGACTGCCAACGCGATTTACGTGGATACGAACCTGATTGGACCGGACCCGGAAAACCGGGAACTGTACCATGCGCAGGAAAAAGACGGGGCGTCCTATCCCTATGTGGTATTGAAGATGCAGTATTTGGATAAGTCGGTAGTTTTTGACTGAAATAGTCAATAAAGCCGCCGCAGGAACGGAACCTGGTTCATTGCCTGCGGGAATGGAATTGGAATAAAGAAATCCCGCAGCCTCCGGCACGGATGCGGACGGTTGCGGGAAGTTCTGATGACTGTTGTATGGGGCAGCAGCGGTACGGTTCCGTGTGTCTGCCGTCACAGTTTACGGATGGTACGGTTGAATACAAATTGCTTTTGGGTATTGAGCAGCGCCGCCAAATAACAGAAGGAGCTGCTGGACATAATCATGGATTTGCATTGGCTCATAAGCTGCAAATCCCGGTAATTTTGCCCGCCCATGTTTCCTTCCACGAAAAAGGTATGGCGGAAACGGTTGAATCCCAGCGCTTCCCGGTTTTCCCTGCACCACCCGATATCGTCCGAGAAAACGAAAAGGGAACCCTGGTCCGAACGCAGGCTGATAAATTCGTCAATGAAACGGCGGTACTGTTCCAGGGGAAACGCCCAGCCGAGGGTTACGAAGTCCCCACGCCGGACATGGATGGATATGGAATCGGAATTTAAGATTTTATCCATGTAATCCCTGTTGTGTTCTTCCGTTATCGGGGGAAAGCAAAATTCCTGCCGGAAAGTATCCTGGAAACGGTCAAACCAAAGATGGTTCAGCCAGTAGCCGTGGTAATAAATATCCTCCGGGATATCCAATATCTGCGGAAGGTATTCGTTCCATGGGAGACAGCTTACCGTTCCGTCAAATGGGTTAAAAGATTTGTAGCCTTCCCCTTCGGACAGGAGGAGGAAAGGAATGCCGTTATCGGAAAGAATCTGGGGGACGCTTTTCCCTTTCCGTTTTTCGTCCAAAATAAACGCCCATACTTCCTCATCAAAACATTCGCTTAACATATGGGGTTTTATGCCGAATACCCTCCCCAGCTCATAGCCGTTATGGACGGTGTTCAGGGCAAAATAAGAATCATCCAGATACATGGTTTCGTTTGGATGGGATAATTCATAATATCTTGCAAAAATATACTGGAACGCCTGGTTTCCAAGCCCGCCGTTCAGAAATTGTATTTTCATTGGTTTGGTATTTTCCTTTTCTGGTCCTCTTTTTTGGATGGTTTTCCTGATTTTTTCATTATATAAAAAACGCAGTGGCAGTGCAAGTAAAAAAACGGTTAATTTTTCCCGGTATGGTGAGGGGTTCCTGATTGAACCCCCATGCAATTTGTGGTACAATTTGGAAAATATATGGATTGGGGGCGAACGTATGCTGCTAATAAAGTCGGGCTATGTCATAGACCCGCGCAGCGGGGATGAGGGCGTAAAGGATATCCTTGTGGACGGCGGAAAAATCGTCAGGATGGAAGAAGGAATCGGGGAAGATACTTTGCGGGAAAGCATAAAGGGAAATCTGCAGGTCATTGATGCGGCAGGGAAAACCGTGGCTCCGGGGCTGGTGGACGTGCATGTGCATTTCAGGGATCCGGGATTTACGCATAAGGAGGATATCCGCAGCGGCGCAAAAGCGGCGGCACGGGGCGGCTTTACCACAGTGGTGCTGATGGCGAACACGAAGCCGCCGGTGGATACGGTGGAGACGCTGGAATATGTGCTGGGGAAAGGTGCGGAAACGGGAATCCATGTGGAGAGCTGCGGGAACATTACTGTCGGAATGAAGGGGCAGGAACTAACGGATATGGAAGCGCTGGCAAAAGCCGGGGCGGCGGGCTTTACCGATGACGGTATCCCGCTGCTTGGGGAGGACGTGGTGAAAGCGGCAATGACGGAAGCGGCAAGGCTTGGCGTTCCGCTTAGTTTTCATGAGGAAAATCCGGCGTTTATCCAAAACAACGGCATAAATGCGGGAAAGGCATCGGCGTATTACGGCATCGGCGGTTCGGACAGGCAGGCGGAAATTACCATGGTGGACCGTGACCTGACGCTTGCGGAAGAAACCGGCGCGGACATTTCCATACAGCATATCAGCACGAAAGAAGCGGTGGAGCTGGTGCGGCAGGCAAAGAAGAAAAACCCGCATATCCATGCGGAAGCCACACCCCACCATTTCACTCTGACGGAAGAAGCGGTAATTGCCCACGGGACGCTTGCAAAGATGAATCCCCCGCTGCGGGAGGAAGCGGACCGGCTGGCAATTATCGAAGGGCTGCGGGACGGGACGATAGACATGATTGCCACCGACCACGCGCCACACGCCGCAGGGGAGAAGGAAAAGCCCCTGACGGAAGCCCCAAGCGGGATTATCGGGCTGGAAACCGCCCTTTCTTTGGGGGTCCGTGAACTGGTGGACAAAGGATACCTGACCATGTGCGGACTGCTGCGGCTCATGGCATGGAAGCCGGCATGTTTTTACCGTTTGGATGCCGGGTATCTGGCGGTGGACGGACCGGCGGATATAGTTATTTTTGACAGGAACCGGACATGGATTGCCGGGAATTACCGTTCAAAATCCTGCAATTCGCCGTTTACCGGAATGGAGCTTCCGGCGGCAGTGTGTTATACCGTTTGCGGCGGAAGAATAATTTATTCCCGCGAGCAACGAGCCAAGTAGCCGCACTTGTGCGGATATTTGGCGACTGCCGCGAGGGTCAAATACCCCGCTGCTCTGCAGCGCTGCAAGTTTGATACCCCGTTGCTTGCAGCGGGGTCTTTGATTCGTATCTGTAAACAGTTTAGCACAAAGAAAGGCGGTTGTATATGGAAATTACTTACCATTGGGAAGTATGGACGGATGAGGAAGCGTTTTTTAGAAGAAAACCACAGGGGCATTTATTCGTATATGATTTTGTCGGAAACCTTATGGAAGCATCTTGCGGAAATTGATGAAGAATGCAATGAGATGATGGACAGGCTTGTGGGGCAGATGGCAAAGAAAGAGGGTGTGACGGAGCAGTTAAAATCCGATGACTGGCTATGTTGGCTTCAGAAGATGAACAGCATCAGGAGCAGGACGGAAGAAATAGTTTATTATTGACAGTAAGAAATGGGTTTTCACCGTACATCCTGTTACGGCTTGCCCGTTTCTTTTTTATAGCCAGAATATCGTACAGTGGATTGCGAAAAATCAAATTGAACTTCCTGTCGAATTATGGTAGTATTTATCTGGGACTGCCAAGATGGTAGGCGGTTAGCCCTCTCCGGAGGGACGCCATCGGCAGCAAAGATAATAACAAGACACAGAAATAGCCGCCCTCCCGACCAAAGGATGCGGCTATGGCTGTAACTGACTAATCGGGCTAACCGTCTATCGGTAGCTCCTGTTGGGCATCTGTTGACGCAGATGTCCTTCTTTATGTTCAATATACCACAATATTCAGAGTGCCGCAAGCATTTTTAGCGGTTATCCGATTCGTTCCCTTTTTTCTTTTCCCTTGATTTGTAGACATTAAACTGGTTCTTGCACCTCTGGCTGCAAAACTCATTCCCCTTCCGGCTTGCGACAAAGGCTTTCTTACAGTGTTTGCACATGTGCATATCACTGTCCTTATCCGTGAGCATAAATGAGAAACACATCTGCACCATGACGAGCAGGGAATGGAAATCCCATACGATAACGGGCAAATCCTTTTCAAGCGCGATCCGGTAAGTCGGGGCTATGCCGCCGAAAGCGGAAATGCCCTGACGGTACAGGCTGCGCGTCTGTTCATCAATCGTATCATAATCCATAACATAGCTGATGTGTTCACTGTTCAGCTTCAAAAGCCGGCTCCTGACAGCCACGGTGGGAAAGTCCTGCCCGCAGATACGGACAGATTCCTGTGTGGAGCAGCAGATTTCCAGCATTAACTCCACATAGCCGTCCAGCAAGTCCTTGTCGTAGGGGTTCCGTTCCAAAAGAATGTCATAGTCGATATTTTCTAAAATCAGTTCGCGGTATCTTTCCATCTCATCCAATCCTATCCTGCGCGGAGCGCGTTTACCGGCAGGAGAAGAAACTGCTGAGGGGGCAGGGGGGATGGATAGATCAGTATTGCTTTTTTCAGTTTTATTTATCTCAGTATTATTAGGGGCGGAAATTCCGCACTCTTGACCGCTGGTTTTCCACAGTCTGCACCGGCGCGGCGGGTTCCGGTTCCAAAATGAAATTTTTAACGTAAATCCGGGCGGGATGTCCCTGGCCCTGCTTTTTCCGTTCCATCAGGCCGATGCCCTCCAATTCGCGGAACAGCTTTGTTGCTTTGTCCTTGCCGCAGTCCAGCATGGCCATAGCTTCCTCCTTGGTGAAGTAGAGGAACACGCGCCTGTTATCGTCCAGCCAGGCAAAAGGAGCAGATAGTAAAAGAAAGAGAGACGAGCAGGGCGCATCAGTCAAGACAGAAAGATAAGGGGTCGAGGTAGTAAAGGAAGATAATGGAAAAGTAAAAATGTATGTCAAAATATAAAATTAAAGCAATATGGGAAAAGGCAGTTATAGATGATTCCATGTTTTTTTTCTGATGATACTGGTTGATTTCAAACATGAGCAGATTTGCTGTCAGCAAAAAAACAGCGCCCACGGCAACCATCCAGTCAAATGACGCTGGGAGGGAAACGGATTCGCCAATACTTATGAAAGTAAACATAATAAAGATTGAGGTCAGGGGAATGAAAACAAGAAGAAAAACTGACTTGTCATACTGCCCTGTATCCTTCTTCGGGTTTCTCATCAGGTGCATCAGTATATAAGCAACAGCAAAGAATATGAGTTTGCTAAAGACCGAAAAAAATAAAAGATGATAAAATTCCCTGCCATTATCAAGGAAGTGAGGGGCAAACCGTTTGGTAATTCCATAAACAACTAATTCACTCTCCGAGGTTCCCGTTTTGCAATCGCCCAAAAATAATGAAAAAATTACTAGAATGACCAGATGAATGAAAAAAATGTCGTTTGGTGCAAATGGGGTTGAAATTATGACCGGAATAAAGATAATAAGGAGTGCCATTGATTTCACAGAACAGCTACACAAAAGTTCACTACCTAATACATAATGGAGGAATTTAATATGGTAAAAACAAAATTAAGTGGAAAGAAGTTTTTTGCATTGGGATTATGCATGATAATGTTGTTGTCAACGGGAATACTTGCACATGCAGAAATGAAGGAATTTACGCTGACGGTAAATAGTACTGGATACCAGCAGGATAATTTGTCGAAAAGAACTTTGAAAGCAGGCGGTTCTGACTATGAAAACAAATGCTATGTGCGTGCAACTAGTTTTGATGGCACAGGAACAGTTTATGTACAGTCGATTAAGTACAGCTTAATGTTATAGGAAAACTTTAGCATTTGGCAATGTTTCCGTTTTTTGAAAAGGAGAAAGTCGGATGAAAAGGCAACTATGTTTGATATTGATTGTTATTTTTTCTGTGTCTATATTTGGGTGTGGAAATTCAGGACAGGAACAGGATTCTGGAAGTAAAATAGCAGATGTGCAAAATGAAGCGGGTTCTGAAACAGAAGAACCTTATGTAGAAAACGATATACCTGATGAGAAAATTACTTTTCCAGCGAGTTACGAGAATACCATAGAAAATGTTGATTTTAAGATGGATGTTATTGTTGGTGCTGATTTAGGAGAGAAATTTCCAATTACCGCGAAAGCAAGAATGTTGAAAGTAAATGAGGAGCGGGCATTTCAATCATTATTCAGCGGTAATGATGATTACGAAGTATACAGTTATGAAGAAAAAAACGAATATGGGGAAAAAGTAGATACGGCAACTTATGTCACTCCAGAGGAAATAACGTTAGCTTATGGTCCGCTTTCCAGTCAGATGTCATTTATGCAAAGAGATTTAATGCCATATATAAGCAGCTCTTTTGTACTTGATCCGGCAGATGAGCGATATAATGCAGGTTTGTATTCTACAGAAGAACAATTGTCGTTTATGACGCGTGAGGAGGCTTTTCAGATAATTGATAACGCATTAACAGAAGTGAATATTAAATTTGAGTATGTTTATACGGGATATGCGTTAGATTACAATTGTATGCAGTCACAGGAATATCACGAAGATATCGACGGAAATATTGACCGGGCAAACTATAAAAACGGGTGGTCTGTCTCAGATGAAGGCTATTATTTTTGTGTCAATCAGATATACAGAGGATTGCCGCTTTATCATGTGTATTGTGAGATATTTTCAGATGTAGCAGATGTAAATGCTCCGGTACAGGCATTTATATCAAAAGATGGAATAGAGTATTTGAACATTGAAAAAGTATTTGAAATTTCCGATGAAGGAATGGCAGTCTCTTTAGCTCCTATGGATGTGATTGCTGAAACGGTTGCTCATAAGTATAACCAAATACTCGGAAGCTCAACATATGAAATGACAGAAGCAGAATTATGCTATTATGTTGATTTATCTTCAGGAACAGGCGTATATGATGTAAAGCCTGTCTGGATCGTGAAGGGGATCGAAAAAAGTGAACAGCATGAGCAGGATATTCAGGTCATTATAGATGCACAGACAGCGAAGGAGATTATCCCATGACGACGAACGAGCCGGGGAAAGCGTATCTATCGAGAACCCAAAGCGGATATTAGAGGACTACGCAAAAAAGAACGGTTTTACCAATATCCGGCATTTTACTGATGACGGAATCCGGGGAACTACGTTCAAGCGTCCGGGGCTTGACGCTATGTTAGAGGAAATCCGGGCGGGGAATGTGGCAACGGTTATCATCAAAGACCAGAGCCGAATCGGGCGTGACGTGGTTGAAGTGGGGCTTTTAAAGCGTACCTTTGACGAGTACCATGTGCGTTTTATCGCTGCCAATGACAACCTTGACACCGCCAACGGCTTTGATATTATGTCTATCTTCCGTGACGTGATAAACGAGTGGTACGTTGCCGACACCAGCCGCAAAATCAAGGCTGTTTTCAAGTCCAGAATGGAAAAGGGCTTGCGCTGTTCCGGCAGTGTCTGCTATGGCTACCGCGCTTCCAAAGAAGAAAAAGGAGAATGGATAATTGACGAGGAAGCCGCCGCCGTTGTGCGCCGCATCTTCCAGAGCGTCCTTGCCGGGGAAACCATAGCCAGCATAGCAAAGGCACTCCGCGCCGAGAAAATCCCTATCCCGTCCGAGCATTGGAAGCGGACAGGCGAGCCAGTCCGTGCGGCAAAATACACAGACCCCTACGCATGGTCAGCGACCACTATCGGCTACATACTGAAACGCCCGGAATACACAGGGCGCAAGGTACTGGGGAAAACCGTATGCGAGAACTACAAGACCAAGAGCAGCCGCAAGACCACGCCGGAGGAACAGTATATTTTTGAGGGCGCAATCCCCGCCATTGTGGACGTGGAAACATGGCAGACCGTACAGAAGATACGGGAAACTGTGCGCCGCGCACCAAAGCGGCAGAACGCCCCGAACCGTTTGACAGGGCTTCTCTACTGCGCCGACTGCGGCTCTAAACTCACACACCGCTATACCCTTGTGCAAGGGAAATGGATTGAGGACGCTTTCATCTGCTCCGGCTACCGCCATTTAATCCATGACTGCACCATGCACCATATCCCCACGGCAAAGATTGAAGCCGCTATCCTTGCCGTTATCCAGCGGGTAAGCTGGTATGTGCGGCACAATGAAAAAGAGTTTACAGAGCGTGTCCGGGAAGCGTCCGACCAGAACCAAGAGAAAACCGTCAAGGAATGTAAGCAGAAAATCAGCAAGGCACAGAAGCGGCACAAAGAGCTTGACGGGCTTGTGAAAAAGCTGTACGAGGGCAACGCCACGGGCAAGATACCCGACAGGCATTTTACCCGGCTTCTTGCTGAATATGACGAGGAACAGACCGGGCTTGAAACGTCCATAGCGGAATGGCAAAGGCAGATTGAAAGCTGGAACGCTGATAAGCTGAAAACAGACCAGTTTATCCAGCTTGTGAAACGCTATACCGACTTCTCCGAATTGACAACGCCCATGCTCTACGAGTTTATCGAAAAAGTGATTGTGCATGAGGGCGAGGGGCGGGGGAATGACCGCCGCCAGCGGATAGACATTTATTTAAACTTTATCGGCGCATTTGAAGTACCCGCCCATATCGTCACCCCGGCAGAGGTAGAGGAACAACGCCGCCAGCAGGAGGAACAGGCGGCAAAGGAAGCCCGGTCAAAGGAGCTTGAAAAGGCACGGTATGAGAAACGCAAGGCAGAGAAACGGGTATTTACCGCAAGGAAGAAAGCGGGGCTTCTCACGCCGGAAGAACAGGAAGCGGAGGAAAAACGGCTTGCACATAACCGGGAGTGGCAAAAGGAATGGCGGGAGAAACGCAAAGCCACAGAGCCGCCTGAATATTATCCCCCTTGGGAGCCACCAGTTTCCCGCTTCAGAGCCACCCGGAAATTTCTTTCTTGAGAGCCACCTCAGACACAAGATATAGTAATACTGCCCCTGTCGCTTGAAAATACAACAGAGGCAATATTAGGTCTAATGATGTTCAGATGATCATGCTTCTATCTCGTCAACAAGCCTTTTGAGCTTCTTTGAATCATACAGCTTTCTCAGGTTTGTTTCATTTGTAGGGATTTCATAGGCATTATGGATAATCCTGTCCATGATGGAATCCGCCTGCGTCCCTCCGCCGAGCCTGTTATGCCATTCATCCACAGGAAACTGTCCGACAAAGATTGTTGAGTTATTGCCACTGCGTTGTTCAAACAGCTCATAGAGGTTCTTGGCATCCTTTTCAGTAAGTTTATAATTCAGCCATTCATCAAGGATGAGGACCTGATAGTTACCGATCCTTTTCCTGTATTTTGTAAGCTCCCTGAGGTTGTCGCTCTGGTTCTCAAAGTTACGCATCAGGTCAGGCATCCTGATATACAAAACCCTGTAAGTCTGTCTGCATGCTTCCACGCCAAGGGCACATGCAAGGTAAGTCTTTCCCGCACCGGTCGGTCCTGTGATGACAAGATTTGTTGCATTGGCAACAAATCCCATTGTGGCGAGATTCAGAGTCGTGGACTTTTTTATCTGCCTTGCATCATAATCCAGTGATTCGATGCTTGCGGAAGGATATTTAAAATAGGCATTTTTGATAAGCCGGTTTATGAGCCTGTTCTCCCGTTCCTGTATCAGTGTTTCAAGGAGCAGTTCCAAACGCTTTTCGTAGCTTAGATCCACAAGCTTTATATCTTTTTCCTGCATTTCTATGATCCTTGCAAGGTCGCCAAGTTCCAATACAGATAAACTCTTTTTTATTTCAATGTTCATTTGTTGTCTCTCCTTTTCTGTAGTAATCCGCGCCTCGGACAATTCCGGATTTTTTATTGTTTTCCTTAAACTCTGTAAGTTCCTTCTCACTGTTTATGCTCTTTGCATTGGAATAGATGGTCTTATAATAAGGCATATGGTATTGCCTGAGCGCTTTATCACATGCTTTTTCAAGGATCTGGGGTGAATAGATGTCAGCTATGGAAAGTATGGCTCCTGCTGTCTGCATGGGCTGTTCTTCTACTTTTGCCTCGTCAAACATCCTGCGGATTACTTCAAAGGTTTTGGGGCCTGTTTCCCTTGCCCTGTCGCGCAGGGCATCCACTGACAGATTTTTCCGAAGCGGGAATGGCAGATGAGCCGGCTCTGTCCGCATGCCGTTTGCCATATGTCTGGGAAGTATCTGATGTCTTCCTATCTCTGTTCTGTTATAATAGATAAATACAAGATGGCTGTTAAATTTGACATCCACCTTGCAGCCGATATATCTGTATGGAACGGAGTACTGGCCTTTGTTCCACCATATATGGGAGTTGCTGCCAACTTTATGCCCATAAGACCATTCACAGACTTCATAGGGGATAAGCGGCAGGGTTCTCAGATATGGCTTTTCTTCCATTTCAAAGATGCTCCGGCGGCTGCCGGGGCGTTTTTGGAACGGCTTGTCATTGAATTCTTTTACTGCTTTCCGGATACCGGCATTTAATGCGGCTAATGATGTGAATACATCGTTCCTGAGTTTTGCGATGACAGCCGTGGCGATCTTACCCACACTCCCTTCAACGCTTGCTTTCTGCTTCGGCTTTTTGACACCTGTAGGCATGATGGCAACGGAATAATACTCGCCAAGGGAAAGATAGGCCTCATTTAGTATGATCTCGCCTCTTTTAGGATGCAGGGTCACTCCGGTTTTCAGGTTATCACAGACAATCTTTACTGGTGTGCCGCCAAAGAACCGGAACATGTTCACATGACAGGAAAGCCATGCTTTTTCATTCATGCTTGTTGCGGCTTCCACATAGATCATCTGACTGTATGGCATTGTTGCAACAAACAGGTATGCCGTTACACGCTCACCGGTATCAGGGTCCATATAGTTCATTGACGGACCTGACCAGTCGACTTCAACCTCTAATCCGGGTTTATGCTCTATGTGGCTCGTATAGTTTTTATCTGCCGTAAATTTCTTGTAATTTTTGGCAAATGTTATATAAGAACATGCATTCACCCCGTCTTTCTCACATCTGGCACAGTATTCTTCCCAAAGGAGCTTTTCTGTGACGCCTGTCTTCTTTAACTCTCTATGGACGTAAGAATAATCAACCGGAGCATATCTGGGTTTATATTTAAACTTATCCGGATAGAACAGTTCATAAAGCCTGTCGTCATCCCATTCAGAAATATCATCCCATGATTTGTCCGATTGTAAGAATAACGCCTGTACTTCAGCGACGGTATTTCTTGATACACCTAAAACTTTTGACACCTCCCTTGCGCTTAGATTTTTTCCCAGAAGTTCCAGAATACTTCTGACTTTTGTCTTCTTAAACATAAAAAGACCTCCCTATAGATTATTTGGTGATACTGCATCAGCAGTTCTCCAAGAATAACTATAAGGAGATTTATAGTGAAATCAAATATGTGTGCTGCCACAATATGTTGTGGTGGCTCTGAAGGTGGAAAATACCATTTCCGGGTGGCTCTGAAGCGGGAAACTGGTGGCTCCCAAGGGGGATAATATTCAGGATGAGGAACACCGTAAGATCGTGGAAGAAATTTTCAAGGATTATAACAGCAGGATATCGACATTAAAGATAGCCGAAGGCCTAAAGACGCGGGGCATATGCAATGCCCACGACAGGACGGCATGGACGCACGCATCCATCGGCAGGATTTTGGAGAACCATAATTATCTCGGAACGGAATACTATCCGCAGATCATAGATAAGGAATTATTTCATCGGGTGCAGGAACGCAGGGAGCAGGTGCGTGTGGAGAAAGGAAGGGGATGCCACAGACCGGGCAGGGATGAGAGAATCCTGTTCGGAGGTGTCATAACCTGCGGAGAGTGCGGGGAAACCTACAGCCACATCCAGCCTCATAACAAAAAAGAAGCGGCGGGATGGCGAAGTGGAAATGCAAAAATTATATCTATCAGAACCGCCTTTCCTGCGCCGGCGGATTCATAACAGATGAACAGATAAAAGAAGTATGCGTCAGCGCCATCAACCGGATCATACAGGATAAAAAGCAGATGAGGCCGTCGGCAGAAGCAGAAGAACGGGTCAGCGCGGAATACAGAAAAGCGCAGCGCAGGCTGGAGGAAGCAAAGACCAGACGAAAACTAGACAGTATGGTAGAAAGACCAGATGGGACGGACATGGTGCCGGAAAGCGCGGCTACCGACCGATTGAAACAGACTGCAGAGCAGCCGGATATCATGGCGCTCATCTATGAACGGGCGCAGGAGCGGTACCGCACACTGCAGGTAAGGGATGCCGGATTCCGCACAGAAGAAATGCTCGAAATCCTTTCCGGCAGGGAGGAGCTGACGGAGTTTGACGAAAATCTGTACAGAAAACTGGTGAAAAAGATCGTGGTTTATAAAGACGATACCGCAGAAGTGATATTTCTGAACGGGAGCAGCATCAGAACAGGATACCGGTAAAACGGCATCCGGAAAGGAGAAAAAGTAACGGAAACAGTAGAAAAGAAAAAAATATCCATGATATCTGCCAAGCCGCAGTATGACCGCAATGTGAAGTTAGCGGAGAAACGGATGAAGGTAGCCGCCTACTGCCGCGTCAGCACGGAGCTGGAACAGCAGGAAAGCAGCTATGAGGCGCAGGTGGAGTATTATACCAATAAAATAGAAGAAAACCCGAACTGGAAAAACGCGGGCATCTATGCCGATGACGGAAAGAGCGCGACAAACACCAAGAAAAGGGACGATTTCAATGCCATGATAAAAGACGCGCTGGACGGGAAAATCGACATGATCCTGACCAAGTCCGTGAGCCGTTTCGCAAGGAATACCGTGGATGCGCTAATCACCATCCGGAAACTGAAAGAAAAGAACGTGGCGGTGGTATTTGAAAAAGAAGGCGTCAACACCTTAGACGGCACCGGGGAAATCCTGCTGACCATCCTGAGCAGCCTTGCGCAGGAGGAGAGCCGCAACATCAGCGAGAACACAAGATGGGGCGTGGTCAGGAGGTTTGAAAAAGGACAGGTTATCGTCAACCACAACAAATTCATGGGCTACACCAAAAATGAAAAAGGCGAGCTGGTCATCGTGCCGGAAGAGGCGGAGATCGTGCGGACGGTGTTCCGGCTTTACCTCGAAGGGTACAGCGCCGCCAAGATCAGCGAGCATCTGCAGGAGAAAGGCATCCGCACCACAACAGGAAAAGAGAAATGGCATGCCACCGTAGTGATGAAAATGCTGCGCAATGAAAAATACATGGGAGACGCCCTGCTGCAGAAGACCTATACCGTAGACTTTATGACGAAGAAGAAAGTCATCAACAACGGCATCGTCCCCCAATACTATGTGGAGGACGACCATGAGGCCATCATACCGAAAGAACTGTTTTTCCGGGTACAGGAAGAGATCATGCGGCGCTCGTCCATGTGCAAATCCGCCGTCACAAGAAAGAAGAACCAGAAGAGCAGATATTCATCGGGATATGCCCTGACAGGCATCCTGCTCTGCGGGAAGTGCGGACAGGAATACCGCCGGGTGACATGGGCAAGGAACGGCAGAAAGAAGATCGTCTGGAGATGCTCGAACCGCCTGACAAACGGGGTAAAGAAATGCGGCGATTCCGAAACGCTGGAAGAGGGCGCACTGAACAGGGCGGTCATGGAGGCCATCCACCGCATCACAAGAAACGAAGGGGACTTCGTAGGCGCTTTCCGGCAGAACGTCATCCGGGTGATCGGCAGCTACGGCAAGGAACAGCAGCCAGATGAATACACGGACAGGATAAAAGCCAAACAGGAAGAGATGGTTGCCCTGATCGCAGAGAACGCAAAGACCGGCGCCTATACACAGGAGTTCGATGAACGCTACCGCAGGATCGCGGAGGAGATCAACACCCTGAAAGAAGAACAGGCGGAGGAAGGGAAAAAGAAAAAACTGGCGGAAAATGAACAGCGGGTGAAAGACATGGATGCTTTCCTGAGCGGAAACAGCGGCCAGATACCAGAATTTGACAACGACCTTGTCAGACGGCTGGTTGCCAGCATCAAAGTAATCTCGGCGGACAGGATACAGATACAGTTCCAGTCCGGCATTGTCATGGAGCAGGAGATCGGGAATGAGTAAACCGGGGCAGGGATGACAACAGAATAAAATCGTTGTTCCTGCCGGTCTGCGGTAAGAATAAAATGCCTGTCGGGGGACGGGTGTTTTATTGTTGGCGTAGGAAGAGATAAGGGAATGGAGAGGTGGAAAGATGGGTTTTGTAATGGGGTTATTGGGGAAATATGTGATGTTTACGGCGGCGGTTTTTGTGGCTGGCGGGATTATGGGGTGGTTTTTTGATGGGGAAGGAGCAGAAGAGTGAAGTTTATACTATGACATTAAATATGTAAATAAATGTGTATTGGCATTTTATGGTAAAGGATGCCGTTTTATGATATTCTTTTAAATGTATTAAAGATAGACCAAAGGAGTGTATCATGAAAAGGTTTGATTCTGGCAGGAACATTTTAGATGATGATACGATTGTTGCAGCAGTAGAAAAATATGTGGATGAGTATTTATATGATTATGCTGTCATGATAGACGGTACATGGGGATGCGGGAAAACTTATTTTGTCCTAAAAACTTTAAAGACAAAATTGAAAGAACATGAAGAGGAAAAAGAGAAATCCATTAAAGGATATAAAAAGCGTAATATAATTTATATTTCCCTTTATGGTGTAAAATCAACGGAGGATATTTCTAAAAAGATATGTGTGGAGGTCTATTTAGGAAAGACAGATAAGTTTGGAAAGGTGCTGAAAAAAGGGGCAGACATGGTCTCTTCTTTGGTGCCGGTTGCGCTTGAGGTTGCAAAACCGTTTACCGGGATTGCAGAATTGAAGCCGGATGATATCGGTGGTGTAATCGAGAGTTTTTTGCCAATAAATAACAGCATATTAATTTTCGATGATCTGGAGAGGTGTGATTGTTCGATTAATGAAATTTTAGGATATATCAATTCTTTTGTGGAACACGAAAAAATGAAAGTAATCATAGTGGCAAACCAAGAGGAAATAGGTAAAAATGTCACTGAAAAAGGCAGGGAATTGCAATATCTTGTTGCGGCCGGCGGCAGGGATATTGAATTTGAGCCTAAAAAAGAAAAGGATGTAATTTTACAATATTATAGGTCAAAAAACGAAAGCTCTAAGGAAGAAAAGCAGAAGGAGCCGATTCATGTCGAACAGTTGACTGAACGTGTGGACAAGCTGTTTGGTAAAAATCTAGCGTATGAAAAGATAAGAGAAAAGCTGATAGGAATTACATTATACTACTATCCAGATTTGGAAAAAGTCATGCAGACACTAATTCATGATTCCTCTATTAATATAGATTTAAAGACTTTGTTAAGAAATAATGTAGATTTCTTTGTAAAGTATATGAATGAGCTGAATCATCCAAATTTGAGGACTTTTCAGTTTTTTCTTTCCAAGATAGAAAATTTGTATGGTGTTATAAACGAAATTAGGAATCAGGCACAGAATGCTTTTTTCAATTATATACTTGAGTATTGCTTTAAAATATGTGTGAATTACAAATCAGGTAATTTGCTGTATTTATGGGAAAGTAAACAAGAGTATGGCAGCGTAAAATTCAGTAAGCTGGATATTTTTGGATCATCGCTGGCGTTTCGTTTTGTCGATGATTTTGTGATAGACAGTATTCTTGACAGCAAACGTGTAGAAAGAATGATTAAGATATATGAAACAGAGTTTTTCCTGTCCAAAAGCGAATATGATATGCCTTTTCGCAAGCTGGAATATTCGTGGCATATTTTGGAGGATGGAGAGGTTGAAAAATATCTGGAGGAAACGCTGGATGGCCTTTCAAAGAATGAGTATAAAGTAAGTGAATATGCGAGGATAATTCCGCTAATGCTGCGGTTAGAAAAGGTGGGTTTTTCGTCTGCCTATTTAGAGCGGGCGGTTAACTACATGAAGGCAAATTTGAAGTTACTCGAAAGATGCGTGGCAATTGATGATTTATATCATCCGGGAGAAGATAAAAGTATAAACCAGCAGACAAAAGAAATACTGAATGAATTAAATCAGTTTATACAGGAATCATGTAAAGAAAATGCAAAAGATACAATTGGAGAAATTATGGGCGGTGGTAACGGATGGGCAAACAGGCTTCTTGATTATGTGGAAAAAAATAAACAGGACATTCACAGGAGCAGCGGTTTTTTAGTGCAGCTAGATATTGACTGTCTGACTGTTAAAGTACAGGAGTCCACAGCTAAGGATATATATGATTTTCGTTCATGTCTTTTTCGGGTTTATGATAACCAGTTTATGCATGGCGTATTAGATGAAGAAAGAGAAGAGGTAGGAAATCTGCTACAGGGGATCAAGGCCATCAGGCGGGATGATTATGACAGAATCAAATGTATGCAGTTGGATTGGCTGACGGACGCTTTGAAGAAAATACTTAGTGAGTATATGAAGCCACAGGAAAAATCAATAGGGGACATATGATAATGATCATTGTCAGAAAGAGAAATAGTCAGTCAAACCGTAGATGATAATTGGGATGAGGAAGAATGGACAGTCGATAAGCCTTATACAACCTGCCCTGTCTGCGGGAAACCGATTTCACATCAAAATGATGGAGGAAATGGTTTCTGCATAAATTGTGCGTGGGAACATTAATTGAAAAGTATGACAAAAGATTTTAATTTAGGGAATTTTTGGATGGCTTAGGGGTATAATTCAGTTGTTTTGAAGACGAAGCTAAGATATAATATAAATGTGGTCAGATACCTTTTTGTAGATGACTATATTCCATACAAAAAGGAGGAAGACCGTGGATACAGAATTGAAAAATGCGGTAAAAGCGACAGATACGAAAGCACAGTATGATGCCAGTGCAAAACGCCTGTTAGGACAGAAGAGCATTCTGGCACATATACTGGTAAAGACGGTAGATGAATTTAGAAGAATGAATCCCAAAGAAGTGGTTTCCTATATTGAGGGACAGCCTTATATCAGTACAGTACCAGTAGAGCCGGGACTTACCAATATCAGCAGTGAGAAAGATGGTCAGCGGCTTGTTGGTTTCAATTCTGAAAACGAGGAACTGAATGAAGGGCTGGTAAGATTTGACATTGTTTTTTATGTTCGGATGAAAGACGGATTGTCACAGATCATTGTTAATGTGGAGGCACAGAAAGATGATCCAAAGAGTTATCAGATATTGAACAGGGCAATCTTTTATGTGAGCCGATTAATTTCCTCGCAGAAAGAAAGAGATTTTGAGAATTCCAACTATGATGACATAAAGCGTGTTTATTCGATATGGGTATGTATGAATATGGAAGAAAATACTATGAGCCATATTCATCTTACGAATGATAATGTAATCGGTTCCTATGAATGGAAGAGAAAACTGGATTTGCTGAACATTGTAATGATTGGGTTAGCAGAGGAACTTCCGGGGCATGATGAAAGATATGAACTGCATCGTCTGCTTGGAGCATTGCTGTCAAAAGAACTTACTATAGATGAGAAGCTAAATATAATCGGAGAAGAATACGATATTCCTATTGAAGAGAGTTTTAGAAAGGATGTGAGCGTTATGTGTAATCTGAGTCAGGGCATTGAGGATAAAGGGATTGCGATTGGTGAAGCAAGAGGAAAGGCAATGGGAGAAGCGGCGGCTGAAGCAAGAATCATTATAACGATGCATAATAATGGATTTACAGCAGAGCAGATAGCGGCAGCTATCAATAAGGATAAAGAAGAGGTAAAAGCTGTTATTGAGGGGAAAGAACTGGAATTTGTGTAAGGCAGGGAATGAAATGCCTCCAAGTCATCAAAGATTTGGAGGTATTCTTTTATAAAAATATATCGGACAAACAAAATAAGGGTGATAATGAAATGGATAATAAAGGATTAATCAGAGAACTGTTTCCATTTGAAAAGCCATTGACATCGCGTTTCAGAAAGAAATATGTAGAAACGCTGGCATTAGGAATTCTGCAATACTGTTATAAAGAAAAATATGATGGTTTTGAAGTACATGATGCGCCGGATATCAGTGACGGAAATAAATTAATAGGCATAGAGGTCACAGAAGCAGTCTCTGATGAGCAGGCACAAATAAAAGGGGAATTTGTGAAATACCGATTGGAAAGCAGAACGGAGGAAAAGGAACGCAGAAAGAGGATTATTGAAGAAAACGGAGCAATTGTTAATCAATTGGGGCTGACATATCCTGTAAAAAACGGGGACGATGAAAAACAGATTTTTCAAAATGCAATAAGAAAGAAAATGGAAAAATTGGAATCATATAGAATACAGGGTTACCAGAAGGTAGGTTTATATGTTTTCTATGATGAACCCCCGATACCTGTTAAACTTGAAGAGCTAAAAGATTACTTTGATGAGGCGATGAATGGGTATAATGATAAATATGATATTATTTATTTTGTTCATTCATTTGGGCTGATTGAGTATGACATCCTAACAGATGAGGTACAGGTAATACCTATTGAGAGAAGCATTTATAACAAATTGAGGTATGATGCAAGAGTAAAAACAGAAAATTGAATTAAAAAACTTCACGGTTGAAAAGCGTTTTGGTCTAATGTCTTTAGATTAAATAAGAGTTGAAGCTGTCTTCTGGTAATATATTTATAGAGAATTTGCTTGAAAATATGTTCAATTATTGTTAAAAACAAAAAAAGTAGGTGCTAATATGGGATATGATGCATATGTACATATAAAAAAGAAATATACTAAGTCAGCCATTGAAAAATTGTTGATGATGATGAGTTATGAAAAAATAGGGAATTCTTTTTATTGCGGTAATGATAATGAATATAGACTGTTTACAGGTGTTCATACTTGGTTGTGTGATGAAAATGAAGAAGAATGGGTATACAGAGTTAGAAGTCAGATATATGCAGTAGGATATGATCTACAAAAGATGAATGAAACACTTAGGTGTTTAAAACAATATTGTGATGCCTCATTTGAAAGTGATTACGGGAAAAATAGATACTTTCCAGTGGATACACTTATCAAAGGCGCGGAAAGTGGGTGCTATTTTGCAGCGGAGAGGTTATTCAATAATTTTAGTGGTTTAAACCATGCTTTGAGTAAATATCCTAGTGATATTGAATCGGAGAAATCTATGTATGAAGTAAGAGGGATGCCTACGCCGAACATATTTAATGCAAATGTGTATTCGACATATCTATGTTCATTAATTGAAGAATATTTTAGGACAACGTATATTGCATTGCTAAAATATTCTGATAGGAAAGAAAAAATATTAAATGTCAAGTTCTCGCCGTATGATATGATGGATATTAGTAATGGTAGGAAAACTGTTGAAGATGTTTTTGCAAGTACATTATCATTCCAGAATATATATAAAGTATGTTCAAATTTTCATGCACTAGATAATAAATTGGATATAGGACAGGCATTGAAGAAACCCTATCACAATAGGAAAAAGAATTTGTACTAACAGGTTAATGATATTTTGGAGCGAAGACATGGTTTAATACATCGATTAGAAATAGATGATAATTATTGTACGGCAAATTTACAACAAGATATACAGGATGTGATTGTTGCAATTAGAAGAGTTTATGGCTATCTTTGTAGATATCACGATTGGGAGGAACAAGAATTAAGTTTGTAAAGTAGCCATGTCACAAAATTATAGAGTTTATGTATATATTTGGTACTGAGGTGAAAAAGTGAAGGCATTTATGTCATATAATAATTTAAATATTAATAATGCGAATTTCAGTCAGGAAGGAAAAATAGCAACATTATGGTTTGATAATTTGCTTTTAGGAGCGGAAAAAGGTAAGCGCTAAGTAATAGGGTATCTCTCTTGGAAAAGTCCGGGAGTTTCCCGGATTTAATACTCTATGACTTATTTACACAGCATTCCTGAACTTTAGGACTCCAGGGAGCCATATTTTCAAGTTCCTCGTCAGACATGTTTTGATTCGGTCTTGCTTCGAGAAGGTATTCCAGATATTTCTGAGGATTCAGACCGTTTGCTCTGGCGGTTTCTAGGAGTGAATACACCATCATGCTGGCATCGGCTCCATCTGTAGTATCGCAGAACAGCCAGTTGCGCCTTCCCACTGTTACGGGGCGGATGGAGTTCTCGCTTAAGTTGTTTGATATGCTGCAGCGGCCATCTTCCAGATAAGTCATCATGTACAGCCTCTGATTTCCTGCGTAGGTAAGGGCTCTGGCAAGACGGCTTCCGCCAGGAGCCGTCTGCTTATCAATCCATGCTAAGAAAGCCTCAACGACAGGTTTCTGGTCCTTGAGACGACGGCTGTATATCTGTTTGTAAGAAAGTCCTTTTCCACGGTAACTTCGCTCATATTCAAACAGTTTATTGCAATAGAGGAAAATGGTTGCCCAAGCTTATTTTTTCTTTATAATTCTTCTTGTAGGGAACTCGGTATACTACAAATCACGGGGAGATGAGTGGGCTGTCCGGCTTGCCGGATGACCGCATAGTTATATGTGTAGTCCGCCTTTTCAAGCACAAATAAGTGTGACTTTGAGCACATAATCTTATCTTTGTATAAACATCCTCGTTTATGGCTTAGGCGTTCAGTCAATGCCGTCTCTCCCTATAATCTTTAGCTGAACCTATCGGTTCTGAAAGGAGTCCCCATGGCTTTAAAAATCGTGTACAAAATCTGCTGTGGCATTGATGTCCACAAGACTTTTGTAGTGGCCTGCATTGCTTCTACTATCAGCAAAGGCGTAACCACTTATGAGAGCCACCGTTTTTCAACCTACACGAGCGGTCTGAAAAATTTGTTACAATGGCTTATCACTCGGAATTGCAGGGATGTCTGTATGGAATCTACTGGTAAATACTGGATCCCTGTCTACAACGTTTTAGAAAACGATTGTACGATTGTCCTCGCTCATCCTAAATATGTTAAGGCTATCCGTGGAAAGAAAACTGACAAGAAAGATGCGAAATGGATTGCTGACCTGTTTAAGCATGATCTTGTTGCCGGAAGCTTTATGCCGCCCGCTGACATCCGCCAGCTTCGTGACCTTATGCGTTACCGTTTCAAACTGACCTGTTTTAAATCAAGTGAAAAGAATCGTTTGCAGAACTGTCTCACGGTTTCCAATATCCAGTTGGGAAACGTTGTTTCGGACACCTTCGGCAAATCTGCTCAGGCGATACTGGATAAGATCTTGGAAAATCCCGCTGATACTTCTTTTGACCTTGAACCTCTCGTTTACAAAAGTTTGAAAAAGAAGATTCCTGAACTTCGTGACGCCATCGACGGCTATATCACTCCAGAACAGGCTGGCAAACTCAAGGTGATCAAAACTCATTATGAAGACCTTGAATCCCGGAAAGCAGAGCTTGAAGAACTCATTCTTGCGCTCGCCGCTCCCTATCAGCAGGAACTTGCCATTCTCCAAACCGCTCCTGGTATCAGCAGTACCTTCACTGCCATCGGAATTATTTCCGAAATCGGTACCAATATGGAGGCTTTTCCTTCGGCGAAACACTTATGCTCATGGGCCGGGCTTACCCCAACCAACAATGAGAAGTGCACTGCAAATAAATTTGCAGGGAAGAAAAAATCTGTCCGGGTATCCAAAGCCGGATGCTACATTAAACCACTGCTTGTGCAGTGTGCCAATGCTGTCGTTACCAGCAAAAAGCATCCTGAGATTCGTAACCGCTATCTCCGCCTCAAAAAGCGTCGCGGCCACAAGAAAGCAATCATTGCCATAGCAAGAATGCTTCTTACCGCATTATATCATATGTTGAAGAATGGAGAAAACTATAATGCGGAACTTTACCGGAAATCTGATCTTCCTCCCGTTGACCGAGAAATCACCGTGGAACAGGCAGTCATCATAGCAAGAAATCAGGGTTATAAGATCAAGTCAGCAACTGCATAACCTTAACATTCTCAATATTCAATTTTTGAAGCAGCCACCGAAAGATGGCTTATTTGTGATACGATTAAGGTAATGGATACCCTCTACTTTTCATTTTCAATCTTATAAAATCTCCTTTGTTTTCTGATGTATTAAGTCGCGAAACTCATATACATCATACGGGGAGATTTTATTTTGTCAAAGTTCAATTTTCATTCTCTATAGGAATGCTTGATGACCAGTTCACACGAACAACCTGAAATCTTCCTTTCGTTCCGTTATGCCTTATATCTTACATCTGTAGTATTTAAAAG
>ERZ808054.409-NODE-409-length-42642-cov-36.088782_pt1 | contig 42642 bp, 40 predicted proteins | sample MGYA00380201_ERZ808054 | MGnify/ENA primary metagenome ERZ808054 (study PRJEB31490, sample SAMN06133419) | mouse gut metagenome | isolation source: Z5_2 | host: mice | place: China: Chengdu | collected 2015-05 ...
AAGTAACCGCAGGGTCCCGTGAAGCGCCGCAAGGCGGCGCTTTTAGCGCTAAGGCCGCCGCAGGCGGCCCACGGGGGCCGCGCAGGCCCCGGGCTTTCGAGGAGAACCGGCTCCCCGGAGAAGGATCAAGGCTTCTCTTCGAGAAGCTTCGCCAACTCCGCCATAAACGTATGAATATCCTTAAACTGCCTGTAGACCGAAGCAAACCTCACATAGGCCACCTCATCGACCTCCCGCAGCTTCTCCATGACCTGCTCCCCCACCATATCGGTGGTGATCTCCCTCTCCAAACTGTTCTGGAGGTTCTGCTCGATCTCGTCGGTCATCCGCTCCAGCTCCGCCATGGAGACCGTCCGCTTCTCGCAGGCCCGGAGCATACTCCCCAGCACCTTGTTCCGGTCGAAGCTCTGGCGCCCGCCGTCCTTCTTGATGACCACCATGGGCAGGGACTCCATGGTCTCATAGGTGGTGAACCGCCTCTCGCAGGCCAGACACTCCCGGCGGCGGCGGATGCTGCTCCCCTCGTCGGCGGGACGGCTGTCCACCACTCTGCTCTCCTTGTAGCCGCAATAGGGACATTTCATAGCAAGGTCCTCCTTTTCAGATGTAAATATATGGACAGCGTCAGCGCCCTGTGGTACAATGGCGTATAAAACAACGGAGGTATAACTGCTATGCTTCATAAACCGCTTTATCTGGTGACAGATCTGTACGGCTGTCCCAACCGGTGCCGCCACTGCTGGCTGGGACATATGCCCAACCGGGTCATGGAGCCCGGCGCGGACGCCTGGCTGGTGGACTATTTCAGGCCGGATTTCGAGACCGTTGTTTTCTACAGCTGGCTGCGGGAACCGGACTTCTGCGACAGCTACCGGGCGCGCTGGGAGCGGGACAACGCCCTCAGCGTGGGCGGGAAGCCGGAGCGGTTCGAGCTGGCCAGCTTCTGGCGGCTGGTCCGGGACCCGGACTATGCGGGATTTTTGAAGGAGGTGGGCGTCAGACAGGTCCAGCTGACCTTCTTCGGGCTGGAGGAGCTGACGGACAGATACACCGGCCGGAAGGGCGCGTTCCGGGAGCTTTTGCAGGCCACGGAGATCCTCCTCCAGCACGGGATTATTCCCCGGTGGCAGGCGTTCCTCAACGAGGAAAACAAGGCGGAGGTCCCCGCGCTGCTGGGACTCATCAAGACGCTGGAGCTGGAAAAGCGATGCCGGGCGTTCGGGGAAGACTTCAAATTCTTCGTCCACGCCGGGAGCTGCGACGGGGAGAACCGGAAGCTGTACCCTATCCGTATCGAGAAGGGCCATATTCCGGAGGAGCTGCGGCCCTATTATCTGGATTATGACCAGGTGCTGACCGAGGCCCAGTGCTGTGCGCGGCTGCGGGACAGCGCCGCCCATGAAGTCCCCCGCAATGAGGACCGGATCGTGCTGAACATTGCCAACAGCTTCGACGTCTATTTCAACTTCACCCACATGACGGAGGGGTGGAGGATCGGCAATCTGAAAACGGACCCCCGTGAAGAGCTGATCCGCCGGATCGTGGAGGAGGACATTCCCGCCCTGACGCTGGCCCGGGAGATCACTCTGGGCCAGCTGGCGGAGCGGTACGGCGATCCGCTGTCGGAAAAGGCCTTCTTCCTGGAGGATTACCAAGGCTATCTGCTCAACCGGTACATAGAGGACCGGCTGGGGTAGTTTTTTCCATTATATCACAAATATCTCCCAAAGAAAAGCCGCCCGGAGAAATTTTATCCCTCCCGCCAAAGTACGGGCTCCTCCTCCCGGAAGGCATATACCACGCACCGCGTCCCCTCCACGCGCTGTATCCGCCCCAGGCAAAAAAGGGCCTCCAGCGGGAAGGGCCGTCCCTCCTCCAGGGGCAGAGCCAGCAGCAGGACGCTCCCCTCCCGCCGCCACCAGGCCCGTCCGATGGGCCGCAGGCGGTCGATGAGGAACCGGCCGTGGAACAGCTGGGCGGGACACCCCGTCTCCCGCCAGCACAGCCCGGTCTCCTCGAACCGGAAGGACCGCCGCGCCTCTCCCCGCAGGAGCCTCCCCAGGGCCGCCGCGTCCCGGTTGTATACCCTGCGGCACACGGCCAGCCGCCCGTCCTCCGGGGCCAGCACCCCCAGGGCCAGCTCGCCCCCCTCTCCTACCAGGAAGGCCCGGTACAGCCCATCGCCGGGGTCGTCCATGGACGCGCGGATCTCCGTCCGCGCCCCGTTGGGCCCCCAGAGGGCCAGGGCGACCTCCCCCCGGCGCTCTCCCTGGCAGTATAACGGCAGACGTTCCATGAGCGCACCCCCTCTCAGGCAAGCCTATGCGCGCAAAGGGGGCGGTATGATGGATCTCTGTGCAAAATTTTGGAGAATTGGAAGCTTGGGCACTTGTAAAGGCTGGAGATTTGTGGTACATTGGGCATACTACGAAAAAAAGGGGGCGATGCAATGGGAACAGCTGACGGGCGGCGCTCTGTCACGTTCCTGCTGATGGTCCTCCGGAGCCGTCCGGCCGGACCGGGCGGACGAATGTGACGCGATCCCAAAACCAAAATTCTGGAGGATTCAGTCCCATGGACAACAAACATTACTATATCACCACCCCTATCTATTACCCCTCGGGGAAGCTCCATATCGGCCACTCCTATACCACCGTGGCCGCGGACGTCATGGCCCGCTGCAAGCGGCTTCAGGGCTACGATGTGATGTTCCTCACCGGCACCGACGAGCACGGCCAGAAGATCGAGGACAAGGCCAAGGAGGCCGGGGTCACCCCCCAGCAGTTCGTGGACAGCATCGTCACCGCCCCCGGCGGGGTGCTGGACCTGTGGAAGCTGATGAACATTCAGTACGACCGCTTCATCCGCACCACCGACGATTACCACGTTGCCGCCATCCAGAAGATCTTCCGGAAGATGTACGAAAACGGCGACATCTACAAGGGCTCCTATAAGGGCAAGTACTGCAAGCCCTGCGAGTCCTTCTGGACCGACAGCCAGCTGGTGGACGGCAAGTGCCCCGACTGCGGCCGAGAGGTCGTTGACGCCGAGGAGGAGGCCTACTTCTTCCGCGCCTCCAAGTACGCCGACCGGGTCCGGGACCTGCTCCTGAACACCGACTTCCTGGAGCCTCGCAGCCGGGTGCATGAGATGGTCAACAACTTTATCGACTGCGAGGGCGGCCTCCAGGACCTGTGCGTGTCCCGCACCAGCTTCACCTGGGGCGTGCCGGTGGACTTCGACCCGGGCCATGTGGTCTACGTATGGCTGGACGCTTTGTTCAACTATATGACCGCTCTGGGTTATCAAAACGAAAAATATAACGATCTGGATAGATTCTGGCCCGCCGACGCCCACTTTGTGGGCAAGGAGATCGTCCGGTTCCACGCCATCTACTGGCCCGCGTTCCTCATGAGCATGGACCTGCCCCTGCCCAAGAAGGTCTATGGCCACGGCTGGCTGAACTTCAACGGCGACAAGATGAGCAAGTCCAAGGGCAACGTGGTGGACCCCTACCTGCTCTCCGAGCGGTACGGCGTGGATGCCCTGCGGTTCTTCGTCCTGCGGACCTTCCCCTTCGGGTCCGACGGCAACTTCACCAACGAGCTGCTCATTCAGACCATCAACACCGACCTCGCCAACGACCTGGGCAACCTGGTTTCCCGTACCACCGCCATGGCGGAGAAGTATTTTGGCGGCAAGCTGCCCGAGGCCCGGCAGGCGGACCCCGCGCTGGACGACGGTCTGATCTCCCTGGTCACCGGCCTCCGCGCCCGATACGAGGAGCAGATGGAGAAGTTCCAGTTCCAGAACGCCCTGGAGGAGATTTTCAAGGTCATCCAGCGGGCCAACAAGTATATCGACGAGAACGCCCCCTGGGCCCTGGCCAAGGACATGGATGCCAACGGGACCCGTCTGGCCACGGTGCTTTATAACCTTCTGGAGACCGTCCGGGTATGCACCGTCCTGCTGACCCCCTTCATGCCGGAGAGCTGCGGCAAGATCTTCGGCCAGACCCGCGCGGCCGAGTCCGCCCGGACCTGGGACAGCGCGGCCCAATGGGGCGTCCTGCCCGCCGGCGTGGAGGTCCACAAGGGCGAGAACCTGTTCCCCCGGATCGACATGGCCAAGGAGCTGGAGGAGTTGGACCGCATCCAGGAGGAGGCCAAAAAGGCCGCCCTCCCCGCCATCGAGATCGAGCCCCAGAGCGAGGAGAAGGTGGACTTCGACACCTTCTGCAAGTCCGACTTCCGGGCCGTAAAGGTCAAGGACTGCCAGCGGGTGAAGAAGTCCGACAAGCTCCTGAAGTTCACCCTGGACGACGGCACCGGCACGGACCGTCAGATCCTCTCCGGCATCGCCAAGTGGTACGCCCCGGAGGACCTGATCGGCAAGACCCTGGTTGCCATCGTGAACCTGCCTCCCCGGAAGATGATGGGCCAGGAGAGCCAGGGGATGCTGATCTCCGCCGTCCACACCGAAAAGGGCGAGGAGTGCCTGAACCTGCTGATGGTGGACGATAAGATCCCCGCAGGCGCCAAACTCTGCTAGGCAGCCGTTAGGCTGCCCGAGCGGTCGTTGGGCCGAGGGCCCAATGACGCGAGCCAAAGGTCCTGCGGCAAAGGCCCCGCCCGGAATATCTTCCGGGCGGGGCTTGCCGTTACAGGTGGGGCAGTCCCTCCCGGTAGCGGCGCAGGTCCGCCTCGCTGTACTGTTCGATCACGCGATCCAGGCCGGACAGCAGCCGCGCCCGGTCCTCCGGCAGACAGCCCTCCATATTCACCGCGTTGGAGGCCCCCAGGGCGGCGAAGATCACCGGGATGTCCAGATGCTCTACCAGTGTGCGGACCTCCTCCAGCTTTTCCTTTTCCCCAGCCTCCGTCCAGTTCCCCGCCCGTATCTCCTGATACAGCCGGGATTCCGGGAAGACCGTCAGCATGGAGGAGCCTACCCGGCGGGGGTGTGTCTGGTTGAAGACCTCCGCAGAACGGACGGCGCTCTCCGCCCCCTTCCCCGCTCCGGCGATGCCCGCCAGATAGAAGAAGTGGTAGCCGATCCCCGCCCCGTCCAGACGGCGGGTCTGAGCGATAATGTCCTCCGGAGCGTACCCCTTGTCCATAAAGGCCAGAGCCTCCCCGTCCCCGGACTCCACGCCGATGGTGATGCCGTCATAGCCTGCCCGGGCCAGACGGGCCAGCTCCTGGTCCGTTTTCCCGGTGACGTCCGTGATCCGTGCAAAACAGCCGATGGTTCCGCACAGCGGGAAATAGGTCCGGATCAGCTCCGCGATCCGTTCCAGCCGCTCCGTCTTCAGCACGAAGGGATTGGCCCCGGTCAGGAACGCCCGGCGGGGCCCCGCCGACGGGGACAGGCCCTGCATCTGCCGGGTCAGCCGCTCCATGGGCCCGGTCTGGAACAGCTGGGCCTCCCGGAGGTCGGCCTCGACATCCTCCAACGGAGACATGCGGAAGGGGAAGGGCAGATCGTCGTACAGGGTACAGAATTTGCAGCGGTGATGAGTGCAGCCGGCGGTGACCTCCAGAAGCAGGGAGTCCCACTCGTAGGGCGGCCGCCAGATGGTTCCGGTAAAGTGCATATGTATGCTCCTTTCAATGGTCGATGCCGTGATGGTACACCTTCCGGACCGGCGGCGCAAGTACGCAATTTAATTGGTAATAGTCCATTTTTTCGCACAAAAGGAGGTCGCCGGTATGCCGGAGAACAAATTCAACACGCCGGAGATGCTGGCCCGGTGCGTGCCCATGAGCCGCCTGCAAAGCGTCCTGGGCGGCAAGTGGAAGATCATGATCCTGTGGTACGTGACCGCCTACCGGGTCCAGCGGTTCGGGGAGCTCCAGCGGCGTCTGGACGGCGTCACCCAGTCCAGCCTCACCAAGTCCCTGCGGGAGCTGGAGCGGGATGGCTTCCTCCACCGGGAGGTCTATCAGGAGATCCCGCCCCGGGTGGAGTACACCCTGACGGACATGGGACGGAGCTTCGCCCCCATCCTCCACCAGATGCTGGCCTGGAGCGAAGCCCATCTGCCGCCGGAGCGGCGGGATGATAAAAATATTTAACAGGGAAACAGGCTGGTATGGCCCACCCCTCTGCGCATATTCCACAAATCCGAAAAATTTGTAGGAATTTCCTTGACATTTGGATTAGCCTATGCTAACCTGTGGGCTGTAGGTTAGTTGGCGCTAACGAAAGTGAGCTGCAATTACCAATATATAGGAGGGAGGCCTGTGATGCCGTTGACAATGGCGCAGCCGGGTACGCGCAATCTCATCAAAAAGGTGGGCGGGAAACCAGAAACCCGGCAGTTTCTGGAAAATTTGGGCTTTGTGACCGGGGGAATGGTTTCGGTGATCTCCCGTACCGGAGGCAATGTCATCGTGGAGGTCAAAGGGACCCGGGTGGCGGTCAACCGGGACATGGCCGCGAAAATTATGATTTGAGGGAGGGAGCACCATGGAAACACTGAAAAACGCAAAGATCGGTTCCACCGTTCAGGTGGTGAAGCTCCACGGCGAGGGCGCGGTGAAGCGCCGCATTATGGATATGGGCATCACCAAGGGGGTTGACATTTACGTCCGCAAGGTTGCGCCCCTGGGGGACCCGGTGGAGGTTACGGTCCGGGGCTATGAGCTGAGCCTGCGGAGGGCGGATGCGGAGATGGTAGAGATTCAGCAGAGATGCTGATGGGCCTTTGCCGGGACGGCTTCACTCCGCGCGCAGTGATTTTCCAGTGCGGAGAGCTTTTACCGGACAGTTAGCTTGCACTAATTCATAGCAGAAACTATGATATGGAAGGAGAAATTTCCCATGAGCATTACCATTGCCCTGGCGGGCAACCCCAACACCGGCAAAACGACGTTATTCAATGCCCTGACGGGCACCAATCAATATGTGGGCAACTGGCCCGGCGTCACCGTGGAGAAAAAGGAGGGCACCCTGAAGGGCCAGAAGGATGTGACCATCACCGATCTGCCCGGTATCTACTCCCTGTCCCCCTACACCTTGGAGGAGGTGGTGGCCCGGAACTACCTGGTGAAGGAGCGGCCCGACGCCATCCTGAACATCATCGACGGCACCAACCTGGAGCGGAACCTGTACCTGACCACCCAGCTGATGGAGCTGGGCATCCCGGTGGTAGCGGCCGTGAATATGATGGATGTCATCCGCAAAAACGGCGACAGGCTGGATGCCAAAAAGCTGGCCGGCACCCTGGGCTGCGAGGTGGTGGAGATCTCCGCCATTAAGAGCGACGGCGTCATGGAGGCCGCTGAGCGGGCCGTCAATGCCGCGGGTAAAAAGGCCTCCGCTCCGCCCCACCGGTTCTCCGGCAGCGTGGAGCACGCTCTGGCCCATATCGAGGAGCTGACCTTACATAACTTTCCCGACGAGCAGCAGCGCTGGTACGCCGTTAAGCTGTTCGAGCGGGACGAAAAGGTCCGTGAACAGCTGAATCTGGACAGGGAGACCATCGACCATATCGAGGGAGATATTGCTTCCTGTGAAAACGAGCTGGACGATGACGCGGAGAGCATCATCACCGCAGAGCGGTACAACTGGATCGAATCCATCATCGGCTCCTGCTTCCGGCGCAAAAATCAGGGACAGCTGACCATCTCCGACAAGATCGACAAAATCGTCACCAACCGCATCCTGGCCCTGCCCATCTTTGTGGTGGTCATGGCGCTGGTGTACGCCATCTCCATGGGCGGCTGGACCATCTCCATCGGCACCGCCGCCACCGGCTGGGCCAATGACGTGCTGTTCGGCGAGTGGGTCCCCGGCCTGTTTGATTCCATTCTGGGCGCTGCGGGCGTAGCCGAGGAGAGCTGGCTCTACGGCCTGATCCAGGACGGCATCGTGGCCGGCGTAGGCGCGGTGCTGGGCTTCGTGCCCCAGATGCTGGTGCTGTTCCTGCTGCTGGCCATTCTGGAGGACGTGGGCTACATGGCCCGTGTCGCCTTCATCATGGACCGCATCTTCCGCCGTTTCGGCCTCTCCGGCAAGAGTTTCATCCCCATGCTGGTGGCCACCGGCTGCGGCGTCCCCGGCATCATGGCCTCCCGGACCATTGAGCAGGACCGGGACCGGAAAATGACCATCATGACTACCGGCTTCATCCCCTGCGGGGCAAAAATGCCCATCATCGGCCTGTTCGCAGGCGCGGTGTTCGGCGGGTCCGCTCTGGTGGCCGTCTCCGCCTTCTTCATCGGTATTGCCGCTGTAGTGATTTCCGGCATCATGCTGAAAAAGTTCAAAGCCTTTGCCGGAGAGCCTGCCCCTTTTGTCATGGAACTGCCCACCTATCATGCGCCCTCCATAGGCAACGTACTTCGTGCCACCTGGGAGCGGGGCTGGAGCTTCATCAAGCGGGCCGGAACGGTGATCCTGCTGTCTACCATCGTGCTATGGTTCCTCCAGGGCTACGGCTTTACTGACGGCGTGTTTGGCCCGGTGGAGGACAACAATTCCTCCTTGTTGGCCGCTATCGGCAATGCCATCGCTTGGATTTTCTATCCCCTGGGCTGGACGGGCGATATGGCCTGGAAAGCCACCGTGGCCTCCTTCACCGGCCTGATCGCTAAGGAGAATGTTGTGGGCACCATGGCCACGCTCTACCACTTCGCCGGTGAGGTCAGTGAGAACGGCGAGGAGATCTGGGCCTTGGTGGGGGCGGACTTCGGTGCCATCACCGCCTACAGCTTCATGATCTTCAATCTGCTGTGCGCTCCCTGCTTCGCCGCCATGGGCGCCATCAAGCGGGAGATGAACAGCGCCAAGTGGACCTGGGGGGCCATCGGCTACATGTGCGGCTTCGCGTATGTCATTGCCATGATCGTCTATCAGATCGGCGGTCTTATCACCGGAGAAGCGCCGTTCGGAATTTTCAGCGTCATTGCAATCGTCCTGCTGGCCGGGCTGCTGTATCTGCTGTTCCGTCCCTACAAGGAGAACAACAGCGCGATTCGTATCAATGACCGCTCTGTGGCAAACGCGCGCTGATGTGAAAGGAAGGGATTCCCATGTTCGCCTACATTGCATCCCATATGGGCTACATCGTGGTAACGCTGGTTCTGATCCTGATCGTAGCCACCGTTATCGTGCGGATGGTTAGGGAGCGAAAGTCCGGCAAAGGCGGATGCAGCTGCGGCTGCAAGGGCTGCGCCAACGTTCCGTATTGCCATCCTCAAAACGTGAGCGATGCTCACGCTCCGGGGGCCTCTAAGATTTAACTTAAATTGTCCGGAATGGATCGCCCCAAGGTTTTCGCTTCGCGAAAACGCTTGTACGCGCCGTCCGGCGCGGAAGAACGGGTTTCAGCCCAAACAACAACTTACGTCCTCTCGCGGTTTCTCCCCGCGATTTGTCAGCCATACTCCTGAATGAATGATTACCAACCCCAAGGGGCCCCGGCCAAAAGCCAGGGCCCCTTGGGGTTGGGGTTTACGTCAGCTTTGCGGCGATCTCCGCCGCCGCGCCCTCCTCGCTGGCTCCGAAGAGATACCGCGTCCCGTCCTCCGCCGTCACCAGCAGCCACGGCCCCGTCCGGGGATCGATGCAGCAGGTCACCCGGCCCCAGCCGTCCGCGTTGAACTGCCCGGTGAGGGCGCTATCCATGCCCGTACCGGCCACCCGTTGGAGCGGAGGACGCTCTTCCAGCACCTCCACCGACCCGATATCCTCCAGCGCCACGCGCCACTCCCCGCCGTAGTGGGAGCCCACCAGTTCCGTCTCCGTCACCGCCAGCTCCACCGGGGCCCGCTCCATGCCCATGATCCATACCCCCATCAGCGGGCACGCCAGCAGCAGGACCAACACCAGCGCCATGATGGCCTGGGCGGGCCGCCGGGCCAGATTGGCGGTGGTCCCCACGCCCACCCGGGCGTTGACCATCAGGCGGGCGTCATTGGGGTCGTAGTAAAACATTCCCCAGATCCAGCGGTCGTCCTCGTCCACGTAGAACCCCTGCCCGCTGTCCGCCGTCAGCTTCTCCCGCAAACGCCGGACCCGGAACTCAATGCCCACCGCCTCCACGACGGTCACCGCGCCGAACAGCAGGCACACGCCCATGCACAGCCACACATGGTCCAGCGTCAGCCACAGGAGCAGGTTAAACAGCCCCGTGGACCAGGCCGCCATCAGCCAGACCTTGCCCCAGTTGTACCGCCGGATGCGGGTAAGGGCCATGGTCCGCTGGCTGTCGGCGTCCACCACCTCCGTCCGGTTCCGGTACAGATGCCGGTAGCAGAGGTAAAACACCGGGACCAGTGCCGCGCATGTCGTCCACGCCCACCAGACCTCCCGCGCAAAGGCCAGGGGCACAAGAGCGATCAGAAACGGCGGCAGGAACCACCAGGGGGAGAGCCACCGCATTTCCTCCGCCGCAGTCTTCAGGTCCGCGACCACCTGGGGCGCGTCCTCCGTCCGCCGCCACCCCCGGGCCTCCTTGAGCCGCCGCAGGGCCTTGTTGCACCGGATATACGGGACCGCGAGCACGGCGCCTATTGCGACCGCCCAGGTCACATAGTACGTCATGAACAGGCCGAGACTCCTGATAAACAGGCCGGGGACCACCGCCGCCAGCATCACCCAGCACATCCGCTTCAGTTCCTTCCCGTACCGCTCCAGCAGGGCAAGCACTTCCGCATCCCCCTGAGCCTCGTAGGGCAGGGTCACGCCGACGATGATATTCTTTTTCGGCTTGCACTCGTTTTTCTGCATGAAATACATGATGGGCAGTAGTGGCAGCATGACCGCCCATGTAATGATGCTCCAAAATACCGTCATTTCCCCGGCACCTCCCCGTCATACAGCTTTCCGCACAGCTCCAGAACTTCCTCCCGTCCCATCCCCGCCAGCCGCAGCTCGCACAGCCGCAGCCGCAGGCCCTCCAGGGTCCGGGGGTCCGGCGCGCCCGCCGGGAGGCGCACCACCGCCCCGTCCCTGCGGCCCGTGGTGATATACCCCTCCGCCTTCAGCAGCTGGTACGCCTTGCTGACGGTCATCATATTGATGCCGCACTCCTCCGCCAGGGCCCGGATGGTGGGCAGCCGTTCCCCGGGCCGCAGTTCTCCCGAGGCGATGGCGGCCACCACCTGGTTCCGTATCTGCTGATATACTGGCGTGTCGCCGGAGAGCTCCAATCGAAGCAGCATGGCTCCACCTCCTTTGCATTATCTATTATAATGCAGATGATGCAAATTGTCAATCCTTCTTTTCGAAAGAAATGATGCAAAAGTCATGCAGAGATGATGGGATATAAATACAAATCGGAAGAAAATAGAATACATTCCCCCCATATACTGGGTTTTATTACAAAAAGAAGGGAGAAATGGATATGAAGATCAAATGGTGGACGCTGCTGTTGCTCCTGCCGCTGTGCCTGACCGCCTGCGGCGGGACGCCGGAGACGGAAAAAAACCCGGAGCCGGGACCGGTGGAGACTGTCAGCGGGATGGTCTACGTGCCGAAATTTACCGGGGCGGCGTTCGACGCCAACTACGTCATGGAGGCGTGCGTCAGCGGCGGGAAGGTCTATCTGGTGGGAGATGCCGGCCAGTACAAAGAGATAGAGGGCCCCGATGGGGAAATGGTCACCGAGTTCTTCTCCGGCACAGCTCTCTTCCAAGGTGAGCCCGGCGGGACGGCCTTCCGGAGGATAGAGGGCTACCGGTCCTTCGATCTTCTCGATGGAAAGAGGGGACACGTCATTGCGCCCGCCTGCTGGCCCGGAGAGGAGGACACGGTCTGGCTCTGGACCTCCATCTCGTGCTGGGACGACCATGTATTCCCGGACTATGTGCAGCAGTTCGACGCCGAGGGAAAAGAGCTGGTACGGATCGAGCTGGACGCTCTGCCGGGGGACCTGGCGGAGGGAGATATCGACGCAAACAGCATCTACAGCGTCATAACGGACCGGGAGGAGCGGCTGTATGCCGGCACACTGGACCGCGTTTTCGTTTATGACCGGGACCAGCGGCTCCTGTGCAGTCTGGATGCGCAGGGGAACTGCGGGGGGCCGCTGGTCCGGCTGGCGGACGGCCGGGTGGCGATACAGGTCTTTGGCCATACCGCGCCGGACAGCCGGGAGCTGCTGGTCATCCGCCCGGAGACCGGGGACTGGGGGGAGTCCTATGCCCTCCCGATAGGGGACGGTATGATCTACAACGGCGGAGGCGGCTGGCTGTTTTTTTGCGATAACGGGGATTCCCTATGTGGATACAGCATCGGGACCGGGCAGCTGGAGCGGATACTGTCCTGGACGGGAGTGGGCGTCAAGAGTTATGAGGTCCGCTGCCTCGCCCCTCTGGAAGACGGACGGCTGCTGGCCGTGACCAAACAGTTCCACAGCGCGGAGACCGTCGTCCTGACGCCCACAGACCCCGCCGCCCTGCCGGAGATGACGGTGCTGACCTACGCCGCCCTGTCCCTGGACAGCGGGACGCGCTCGAAGATCGTGGAGTTCAACAAGGCTCACCCCGACTGCCGGATCGAGGTCCAGGATTACTCCGAGTACAACACAGGCACCGACCCGTCCGCCGGGCGGACCCGGCTCCAGACGGAGCTGCTGGCGGGGAACATCCCCGACCTGCTGGACAACGCCGACCTTCCCATGGGGCAGTATGCGCGGCGGGGATACCTGGAGGACCTGCTCCCCTGGCTGGAGGGCGACCCGGACCTGGGCCGGGAGGCGGTGATGACCCAGGTGATCGACGCGGCCTGCCGGGACGGGAAGCTCTATCAGGCGTTCCCCTCCTTCACCATCCTCACCGCCGCCGGGCGGACCGGCGCGGTGGGGGACCGGGTAAGCTGGACCTGGGCGGACCTGCGGGAGGCCATGGAGGCCCTGCCGGAGGGCAGCACAGTCTTCGGCGAGCTGGAACGGCCGGCGCTGCTGGACGCGATCCTGCCTGTGACCGTTGACGCCCTGGTGGACCGGGAGGCGGGGACCGTCCGGGAGGAGGCGGTGAGGTCCTTCCTGGAGTTCTGCGCCGCCGCACCCCTCCGGACGGAAGGGGTGGAGGACATCTACACCGCCGCCCTGGACGGGGAGCTGCTCCTGCTCCCGGCGGAATTGACCAGACTGGACTCCTGCGCGGAGGTCCAGGTGTACACCACCGCCTTCGGCGGGTCGTGCAGCTATGTAGGCTATCCCCGGGAAGACGGCGGCGCGGGCAGCTTTTTCCGCCTGTGGGACGGGATATCCATGGCCTCCGGCTGCAAGAACAAGGAGGCCGCCTGGAGCTTTCTCCGGGAGGCTTTCCTGCCAAAGTATCCCACGGGAATTTACTTCGGCCCGGCCCTCCCCATCAACCGCGCGGACTTTGACAGAATGGCGGAAATATCCACCGGTCCCATGCTGGACGAGACAGGACAGCCCATGGAGACAGCGGGCCCCGCCTGTGTCATGATGCCGGACAGCGATCTGGCGATCCCCATCCGCCCCGTCACCCAGGAGGAATACGGCCACTTCATGGTGCTGTTCAACGCCGTGGATCAGGTCTACGACCCGGACGAGGCGCTGACCGCCATCATACGGGAGGAGGCGCTGTCCTTCCTCGACGGAAGCCGGACGCTGGACGATACCGTCCGCCTGATCGAGAACCGCGGCAAGCTGTATCTACAGGAAACGCAATAACGCAGGAATGCCGCCCCGGCCAGCCGGGGCGGCATCCTTGCGCTATAGGTTCATATTAACGATGGCAGCCGTGCCGGTATCCGACACCGGTCCCAGCCACGGCGCAGCCGCCGCCGCAGTAGCCCGCCTCATGGTGGTTGCCGCAGTAGGTCACGCCGTCATGGATGTGGGGACCGGCGGTGGTGCAGCCGTCCACGGGGCACAGGGTCAGGCACTGGCCGTTGCAGTAGCCGCCCTCGTGGTGGCTCCCGCAGTAGGTCACGCCGTCATGGACGTGCCGTCCGGCGACCTCGCAGCCCTCCACGGTACACAGCGCCAGGCATTTGCCGTCGCATACGCCGTTGGCATGGGCGTAGCCGCAGTAGGTCACGTTGTTGTGGACGTGCCGCCCCGCGATCTCGCAGCCTTCCACAGCGCAGACGGTGATCTGGGTCTGGACCGGGGTCTGGGCGCTCCACCCGCGTCCGCAGCCGCCGTGGCGTCCGCCGCCATGGCCGTGGGCCATAGCCGGGACCATCAGGGCCAGCGCGGTGACGCAGGCCAGCACCAAAACCAGCGTCCGTCTGCGGAAGGGTTTGCGAGGTGCGGGTAAATTGCTGTTCATGGGTTTATCCTCCTTTAACATTATTTCAGAACGACCGGGCCGAAGTCAGGCCGTTATCTGACAAAACACGCTCCAGGTCCGCCATAAACTCGCTGGTCTCGGGACCCAGATCATGGGAGATCGTGCCGTCCAGCTGTTTGTAGGACCCGTCATCAAGGATCTGGAACACCAGATAGCTTCCGTTAGGATCGTAAAAGCCGCCCACCCAGCCGTCCTCGTCCAGATAGGCCCCGCCGGGCAGCGGGGTCACACGTTCCGGCGTGGTGGTGTGGACCTCATAACGAAATTCGTACACGGCGATGCCCACGCCGTTTTCCGGCTGTCCCGCCGCGAACTCCACGGGGTAGACCCAATTCAGAGTGGTCACGCAGTAGTCGTCCCACTCCGGCGGGGCCTCCATGCCCTTGCCGTAATTGTCGGTCCAAGCCTTGGCATTGGCCTCCGCCGCCTCCCTGGCGGCGTCCACTACCACGCTCATATCCTGGACCCCGGCCAGCAGATGGTTCGCCATCTCCCGCTGGCCCTTTGCCACCTGGAGGCTCTGACCGTTGAAATATATCTCCCTGTAGGCGGTAGCAAGGACGTCCGTCACCTGCCCGTCCTCGATCACGGGCACATCGGCGTAGACCTTCAGGTACTGATCGGCAACGTACCAGCCGAGGAACTGGAAGGAGGACGCCTCGGTCCAGTACTCGCTCAGCAGGCTCCCAATGTTGGCTTCATGGAGCTTTCCGTCCCGCTTGAAGAATATCTGCGCCATACCATTGCAGTCGGTCCCGATCAGCTCCATGGTCCCGTCGCCGTTCAGGTCCGCCACCTCCGGCACGCCGCAGACCCGGGCCAGCAGGTAGACGTCCGTTCCGGACGCGCCCTCCTCGAAGACGTAGTAATCGCAGAAGGAGCCATAGTAATCGGTCTCCGGGTCCCTGGCGTTGTAGTCGATCATCACGCCGCTGTATCCGAGGATATTAGTAAACGCCTCCTCACGATAATACGTCTGTTCCGGGATGCACAGGAAATAATCATCGGGGAAGGAGCTGAGACTGAGATCATGGGAGGAAACGTAGGTATTCCCGTCATAGCTCCAGGCAAAGGTGCCGCAGTTCTCCGTTGTACGGCATCCGCCGCCGGTATGGTGCCTGCCCTGACGGCGGTCTTCGTGTTCCCCGCTGTGATGGCCCGGCATCAAGTCGTTGGCGGAATAAGTCTCCACCTTCTCCAACTCATAGGACAGCGCGTCCGTCAGGGGGATGGTCAGCATATCCACCGGCCTGCCCTCCGGGTCAACCGGCTGGGGAGACTGCCGGTCAGAAGGTGCGTTCAGATTTTCCGGCGAGGCTGATGGCTCGTAGGGGAGATTAGAGACGAAATGATACTTCCCTTCCCCTACATCCCGCAGCGTTACGCACTTCACGCCGTCCCCATAGAAGGTATCGTCGTAAATCAGGCGGATCAGATCGCCCTCCCGCTCACCGGACTGAAAGATGACCTCTCCCCGGTAATTGGTGTCGCCGTGGCACCAGTAATAGGTATCATAGTCCTCCAAATAGGTCAGATAACCTTTTTCCTGCGCCAGCTCGTTGGCCTTTGGAAGCCCCACCTTATTGGTTTTTTCCAGCGGCACACCGGTGTACTCCAGCAGCAACGCGTCCAGTTCAGCGGAAGAGACCTCATAGGCGGCGCAGTCCGGCCAGTTTCCCTCGTAGACCCTCTCCAGGATAACAGCTTTATCAGCCCGGGGCGGCTTCTTCACATCCGACAGAAACGGGATGCCATTATAAACCAGCTCGAAGAGGTCTATATTCTCCGGCGTCTCGTACAGGGAAGACAGGAACATATTCCGCATGGCCGCAGGGCACAGATAGCCGCCGTCCGTATAGACCATGTCCGGCACATCCGGGTTGAAATACTCTGTGTTAAAGGAATCCAGCTCCTCCTGGGTCAGGGGGACCGCGCCGCGGCCATGGGCCACACACCCCGTAAACGTCACCGCGCATACCGCCGCCGTCACCGCCAGGGCGGCGCAGAGGGCGGCGGCCCTCATCTTCCGGTTCTCGGCAATGCGGGTGATACGCTCCGTCATCCGCTTTTTGTCGGAGGTCATGGTGGTAGCCGTCAGCAGCATCCCGCCCGACAGCTTTTTCAGTGGAATCAGCCGCAGCAGGGTCTGTCCGTAGGGTATCCGCTCCCCCTCGCCCAGCCGTCTCAGGGCGCTCTCGTCGCAGGCCAGCTCACAGTCCTCCCGGGCGGCGGCTGCCGCCCACCAGACCAGGGGATCGAACCAGTACACCGCCAGGCATACGCTCCGCAGCAGGGACCACAGCGGGTCCCCATGCCGCCCGTGGGTCTCCTCATGGGCCAGCACATGACGCAGGCCCTCCCCGCTCTCCATGGCGGCGGGCGTCAGATACACGGCAGGCCGGAACAGCCCGAAGAGGCACGGCGATACCAGCCCCTCCTCCACCAGATACACCGGATACCGGCATTCCGGCAGCTCCATAGGGATCCTCTTTTTCCGCAGCATGTGCCAGAACCGGAGGTTGGATACCGCCAGCCACAGCCCCATGCACCCCATGCCCGCAGCCCAGACCAGGCCCAAAGCCTCCTCCAGGGTAAAGGCATATTTCGTCAATACGGCAGGCTGGCCCTTCGCCTGGGTCACCTTGGAATAGCGGCCCTCCATGGGCAGGATCACATTGGGTCTTGCAGAGGAGCGCGCGATCTCCTGCGTAGATACCGGCAGCACATAAACCGGCTCCTCCTCCAGCCGTTCCTCCATCTGGACCCGGGCGGGCTCGGAGACGGACAGCACGCTGAAATCCGCCGCCGGAAGGTTCGCCGGCACCAGCAGCCGCACCAATACCAGCCCCCAGAGGGCATACTGTACCCGCCGGGAAATTCGCTTCCGGAAGACCTGCCGCAGGACCAGCAGGGCCAGGATCAGCGCCGAGGAGGTCAGCAGTACCTCTCTCATTTCGCACCGCCTCCCGCCTTCTCCAGTATGGCGGACAGCTCCGCCACATCGTCCTTCGTCAGGCGGCGGCTCTCCACCATGGCGCTCATCATGAGCCCCAGGCTGCCGCCGTAGACCTTGCCCAGAAAGTTCTCCGTTTCCTGCCGGGCGGCGTCCTTTTGCTGCAGAACGGGGTAATAGCGTTTGGCCCGGTCCTCCCGTTCACATCGGACCGCCCCTTTGCCCTCCAGCCGGGAGAGCATGGTAATAACGGTATTTTTTGACCATCCGGTCTCCTCGCGGAAGCGGTTGGTCAGCTCCATGATGGTCATCGGCTGTTCCCACAGCCGGTTCATCAGTTTCCATTCACAATCGGAGAGATTAACTTTTTCTCCTGCCATTGGCTTGGCGCCTCCTTCCTGGTATACATCCGTATACCTTTGTGTTTATAGTACACGACCGTCTACCCGTATATCTTAGCACGTTGGTAGACGGTTGTCAACTAGTAAATTTGAAAATTTTTCCGGGAGTTACTTCTGCGGCCCTGCGGGCCGCTCCCGCTTTTATCTATCGAATCGCTTCGCCCCTGCCAGGGCGGGGACGGGGGCGTACTTTTCGTGTGAACGAAAAGTACCAAAAGATCACTCAAGGAACTACGTTCCTTGAGAATCCTCCTTCATTACGGGGGTGATTATTTACGCTACGACCTTCAGATTTCCGGTCTATCGTCCGTGCTCTGGGCCGATGCCGGTCCCTACTTCTGCGCACAATTCTACCGATAGTGCTGGTTGCCTCGCGGCACTCGGCACGAAGGTCTGGTGTTTGGGGTGCTAATTTGCAAAATGTACCGTTAGACCGTGTGCCCCTTGCAGGCAGTACCCCTTTGAAAGGCCGGCAGGCGGAGTTCTACAAGCGCCAGAGCAGCAGAAGAAGGACTGCCAATTCGGAGGCTTCGCCTAACCAGAAATCCCACCGCACAGCCCTTTCCTCCCCCGCCGAGGTGGACGTCCGCAAAGGGCGGCCCCGAGAAAGGAGTCCAGAACCATTGGTTCTGGCGCGTTTTTGCCTACTTTTGCCGCGCGGCAAAAGTAGGTCCGGGGTCCGGGGGCGGACAGCCCACGGGGTAGCAATGAGAAACAACTCCCCTGCCGCCCGGAGGGCGGCAAAAAAATTATTGACAAACAATAATCTTTCTGCTATTGTATATATAAAATTATTGTTTTACAATAACCAAAAGGAGGACCCCCCATGGATAAACGAACCTTCTCCGGAGGAACGGCGGCAGCGTTCCTAACGGTCCCGCTGTTCCTTCTGCCGGCCGAAACGATCCCCCGCTTCGGGGAATGGCTCCGCGAGCTGTCCCTCTCCGGGGCCGCAGGCAACATCCTCGCATGGGTCATCGTGCTGGCCTTGTCGGCCCTTCCGGCACTGGGACTGCTGTGGCGTCCCAGATGCCAATGGGACTGGCTTCTGCCGCTGGCGGCGGCGGAGACCTTCGCCGGACTGTACCTGCTGGTCAACCCCTCCCTGGTCTCCAACGTCCCCGGCATCGACGGTGGAAAATTTATCGCCCTGGCGGCGGTGGGGAGCGTATCCTCCACGCTGCTGGCCTGGGCGGTCCTGCGGAGCCTCAAGCACATCGAACAGAGCGTCTCCCCCGGGAAGACGCTGGAGCGTCTGCTGTGCTTCTCGGCAGCCCTCTTCGGCTGGCTGGCCGCATGGACCACGGGAGCCGGGGCGCTGGAAAAGATCAGGAATGTAGCGGAGACCAACACCATGCCGGGGGTCTCCCTGGAGTGGACCAACTTCTCCATCGTCCTGCTGGCGGCCGCCGATCTCATCCCCACCCTCCTGGGCTGCGGAGCCCTGATCCTGGCGGGGCGGCTGGCCCGGATCATCGAGGCGGACCCCTTCGGCGAGGAGACCGTCCCCCTGGCGGAAAAGCTCCGCCGGGACTGCCGCGGGATCGCCGGGGCCTCGGTGCTGATCTACGCCGGGGGAAATCTGTTCCAATTCCTGTTTCTCCCCTTTCTGCGCCGCGGAGACCTCAGCGTATCCTTCCCCATGTTCCCGGTGCTGCTGGCGGCGGCGCTGGACCTGCTGTGCCGGTACTTCCGGCGGGCCAAGGCCGTCAGCGACGACAATGAGAGCATCATATAGGGGGGCGTCATGGCCATTACCGTACATTTGGACGAGGTGCTGAAGGCCCGGAACATGACCGGCAAGGAGCTGTGCGCGAAAATCGGCATCACCGAGGCGAATCTGTCCATCCTGCGCTCCGGGAAGGCCAGCGGCGTGCGGTTCCACACCATCAACAGGATATGCTACTATCTGGACTGCGGCGTGGGGGACATCCTGCGCTTTGACGGAAGATTGGAGGACGAGGATGAAGAGAAGTAAATGGCTGGCGGCGGCGCTGGCCGTGCTGCTGCTGGCGGGATGCTCCTTGGCACAGCCGGAGAGGGAAGAGCAGCAGGGAGACCGGTGGGTCGGTTTTTACGTAGTGCCCAGCCAGGGATACGAGAGCGATTTCTATGACAACCCGAATCTGGAGGAATACGGCTCCTTCCAGGCGGAAACGGACCGGTTCGGGACCCTGGCCTTCCCCCAGGAGGTGCTGTTCGCCGTGGAGGACGAGGCGGGCAATTACATCTTCCCCGGTCTGGAGAAGGGATACAGCCTGTTCGTCTACCGAGAGTATGGCGTCGGAGAATCAGACCATAAAGGCCGGAACTACGCCGTGGGCATCGCTTCCAACATGGGCCCCGGGGAAGAAGGGCCGCAGTACAAATATACAGACGAGGGCGTCTCTGAAACCGCCAGCGGAACGGTCTATTTCGGCCCGCCTCTGGGCGTCACGGACTGGGACGAGCTGACCAGCGGGATCATCTGGCGCTACTATAATGTATATCAGACCCAGGAGGGCCGGATCTACCTCAATGGCCATGGCGACTCCGTCAACGGCGCCATATCCAAGACCCAGACGGAGACCCGGAAAACCAGCCTGGACGGCAAGACCGTCCAGGAGGAGACGGTCTCGATAGCGGTAGCTATCAAGACCGTTCCCCGGCTGGAGAAGCTGGTGGCGACTCAGTTTGACGAGAACAACGCCATCCTCCGGTCCGACGATCTGAACCTGCAGAATGACCGCCCGGAGCTCTGCTGCCTGCCGGAGACCGCCTGGGTCCTGGTAGAGGAGTTCACCTCCGACGGCACGGAGCGCACCGTTTATGATCCCCCCGAGGGGGAGGACCCAGTCTCCCACGAGTACGTCCTCCTGGACGAGGAAGGTCTGGGGAGCATGGCCTATCTCAACATCTACGCCCACCAGCCGCCTTCCCAAACATAAAAATAACGCCGGACGGGAAGATCTTCCCGTCCGGCGCTTGCCGTTTTCAGTCGTAAACAGATTCCGATTCGAACTTCAAAATCGTTCCGTCCGCCGCGCTGATCTCCATCTCATACTCCATGGCGTTGTAGATGATCTCGATCTCATAAACCGGACGGCCATCATTCCGGTCCAGCTCCAGCTTGACGATATTCTCCTCCTTTGCGCCGGGGACCTTGGCCAGGGCGATCTCCTTGGCCTTTTCCATGGTAATAGTCCCGGAGGAGGCGGGAGGCGTGAAGGACTCGGCGTCGTAGTCCATCTCCAGCACCGCGCCGGTCCTGGCGTCGATCTCGTAGTCGTACTCCTTATAATCGGCGGTATAGAACTCGATGTCGTAGATCTCCCGTCCGTCATCCCTTTCCAGCTTCGCCTCAGTGAAGGTGACCTGGCTGGCAGTGAGCTTGGCGTCCGCCAGAGCCTTGGCCTTGGCCTCCTCCACGGTGAGAATAGGCCGCGCGCCGCCGGTGGGACCGGCGGGAGTCGTGGTCTCGCCGGGGACCGGCGTCTGTCCGGAGAAGGAATCCGCATCGGTGACGGTGCTGCCCGACAGGGTGACGGTGTTGGTGGCAGCGTCCCAGGCCACGGTCTTGCCCATCAGCTCGCCGATGGCCCGGACGGGGAGATAGGTGGAACCATTGTAGAGCAGGGGATAGACCGTCTTGCCGTTGGCGTCGGTGAAGGTCCGTTTGCTACCGTCCACGATCACGGTAAAATCGCTGCGCACCTCTACAGAAACATCCTGCGCCTTGGAAGCGGTATCCGCCGTACCGGGAACAGAGGCGGCGGTGCGGGCGCCGCTCAGGGCGACTGTCTTGGTGCTCTCGTTCCAGTCCACGTTCCTGCCCATCAGCTCGCCGATGGCCCGAACGGGGAGATAGGTGGTGCCGTCATAGGCGACGGGATGCACCTGCTGTCCGGCCGCGTTGTAAAAATCCCGCTCCGCTCCATCGATGATGATGGTGTAATCCGGGCGCAGCCGTGCCGTCACGGTATCCGCCGCCTGGGCGCACCCGATCAGGGGCGTCAGCAGCAGCACCACGCACAGCATCGGCAGAAATAGCCGTTCTGCCAGTTTTTTGAACCAGGTCTTGCTCATCATTCGCATCCTCCGTCTGTTTGATTTAATTTTGATCTCCGGCTTATTCAGCCAGCAGCCAGAAGCCCTCTCCGGGCTCCTGACGGAAATCCTCCTCCGCCTCCGCGAGGGCCGCCAGCAGTCCGGCGTACTCCTCTTCGGTCAGCTGGTATAGACGCCCGCTCTCCCAGTCCAGGCCCAATTCGTCCTCCACCCAGCGCCGGGCGGCCTCGCCTCCGGCGGAGAGGGTGCCCTGAGAAAGCGCGCCCGTTTCATCACTCTCGTATAACGCCGGGCCATTATCGCGTTCCATGCACGTCTCCGCATCCCCGGCGGGAGGCGCGGCGGCGGGGGCGATAGACAGCGCTTCATCCTCCAGCTTGGCTTCCTGCGGTTCCGGCTGGGGTGGGGGTTCATCGCTGGCCATGCGCAGCTTGGGGGACTCTTCGGGAACGGTCCCGGCCTCGCCGCCGTTCAGCGCCTCCGGGATACCGGCACCGTCTGGTGCCGCATAGGGCACACAGGCGGCTACAGCGTCCTGAGCGGCCTTCTGGTTCCCCTGTGCGTTCCGGAAACTCCACAGTCCCAGCAGCGCCAGGGCGCAACAGGCGGCCATGGCCGTCCACTGCCGCCAATGGGACACCTTGATCGCTTTCCGGGGCTTCTCCTGCTCCGTCTCCCCTACCCGGGCCATGAGCTGTTCCGCAAAGCCCTCCGGCACGGGCGCTTCCTCCTGATCCAGGGCATCGTGGATGGCTACCAGATCGTCAAAGTACCGCTGGCAGGACGGGCAGGCGGCCATGTGTTCCATCAGCTCCGCCCGGTCTTTTCCTGACAGCTCCCCGTCCAGGAAGGCGCTGATCCATGGTTCGTATTTCTCACAGGGGTCCATCACCGGCCGCCTCCTTTCTTTGCAATTTCTGTTGGTTTAGACGGCAGATAGCCGGATAGGTTCCCGCTTTCCTGCAAAATTTTTCGCAGGGCGCTCCTGGCACGGGAGATCCGGGACTTCACCGTCCCCATATCCACCTCCAGCACCGCCGCGATCTCCTCGTAGCTCAGGCCCTGCACCTCCCGGAGGACCAGGGCCTGCCGGTGGGCGTCCGAGAGGCGGAACAGCCCCGCCGTTACCGCGCCGCGCAGCTCCGCGGCCTCGGCCTGCTCCTGGGGGGAGGGGGCCCGGTCCACGGCGTCGATACCCAGGTTTTCATCGTCCAGGCTGGCTTCCCCCCGCTGGCGCCTGTTCCGGCGCAGCAGGTCGATGGCCGCGTTGCTGGTCAGGCGGTAGAGCCAGGTGGAAAAGCCCGCCTCCCCCCGAAAGGAGGGCAGTCCACGTCAGGCGGAGAGGAACGCCTCCTGGGCGGCGTCCCAGGCATCCTCCGGATCGCCGCACATCCGCAGGGCCAGATTGTATACCTTTTTCTCGTGGAGCGCCACCAGCTGGGCGAAAGCGTCCTCGTCTCCCCCGGCGGCGGCCCGCACCAGTTCGTCAACCATCATAGAGGTCCCTCTTGATCCCTTTCGTCACCCGGTACACGTCCTCCAGCGTCTCCATGCGGACGATCTGGTCCTTGTAGAAGGAGGCGTGGGGCACGCCCTTGAGATACCAGGCGTAGTGCCGCCGGGCGGTGAGGACGGCGATCTTCTCGCAGTTGTACTCCGACGCCAGCTGGATCTGGCGCACGGCGAGGTCGCACCTCTGGGCCAGCGGCGGCCTCTGGGGGATGGGCTCCCCGGCCAGGGCGGCCCGGGCCTCCTGGAAGATCCAGGGATTGCCGAAGCACCCCCGGCCGATCATGGCCATGTCCGCGCCGGTCTGCTTCAAAATGCGCACTGCGTCCTCGCCGGAGAACACGTCCCCGTTGGCGATGACCGGGATGGACACCGCCTCCTTGACCTCCCGGATGGTGGTCCAGTCCGCCGTGCCGCCGTACATCTGTACCCGGGTGCGGCCGTGGACGGCGATGGCGGACACGCCCACTTCCTCCAGCATCTTCGCCAGGGGGACGGCGTTGATACTGCCCTTGTCCCAGCCCCGGCGCATCTTCACCGTCACAGGGACGGGGGAGGACTTCACTACCGCCTCCGCCAGCCGGGCGGCCTTCTCCGGGTCCTTCATCAGGGCCGCGCCGTCCCCGGAGGAGACCACCTTGCCCACGGGACAGCCCATATTGATGTCCAGCAGGTCCGCCCCGCTGGCCTCAATGGCGATCTGTGCGGCCTCCGCCATACAGGGGATGTCGCTGCCGAATATCTGGGCGGCAAAGGGATGCTCCCCCGGGAAGGGGCGCAGCAGCTGGCGGCTTTTTTTATCCTGATAGCACAGGGCCTTGGCGCTGACCAGCTCCGTATAGGTAAGGCCCGCCCCCAGCTCGGAACATATCTGCCGGAAGGCGGCGTCGGTCACCCCCGCCATGGGGGCCAGGGCCAGCTGGGAGTTGATTGTTACTCCGCCGATCTCCATGGGGTCTCTCCTTTTTGCTTATGCTTATTGGACACATTATAACACAAACGCGGCCATTCAGCAATAGGAGGCGTTCTCCTGTCAGGGAAATCAGTTTTGCATCCGTAGGGCGCGCCGGGCCGCCGCGCCCTGCAAACGCGGTTTCATTTTCTCAAAATGGATTTCCCTAAGAAGAAACTGACATCATTTGACAACATGCGGCGCGTCCGGTATAATGGACATGCCCGCCAATCAGGCGGGACAGGAGGGACCGTCATTGGGCTGACGCCCAACGACCGGTCCGGCGGCGCACGCGCCGCCTTGGCGCTGTTACATATGGCGGTCAGCTCATTTCCTCGCGGATATGATTCGGGAGGAGGTGGTGCAGATGTGGAAAAGGAAGCTGTTGAAAGCTCTGCTTACCGTGATCTTCGCGGTGATGACAGCGATCTTACTTACCACAAAAGCGTGCTGACTGCCCGGTGGCACGAGCAGTCAGCATTAGGAAACTGATGTGAATTGTGAGAGCTGGCCGTCTTGTAACAGCGCCCTTCTGTCGTTTATTATACCCAACCGCTTCCGTTTTGTCAACGAGAGCGGTTCATTTTTCAGAGAAATCCATTTTGAGCCTGCGGCGCGCCGTTGGCTTGCTCTGCCCTTCAGCGGCGCGCCGGGGCCGTTGCGCCCTACGAATGCGGCGCTATTTTCCGCGTCTAGGCACAGGCTTGTTATTATTCCATTTTCAAGGAGCGACGCGACAGCCCTTTGTAAGCCCGGCTGCGCTGGTCTGGTACCCGACCTAGGCATCGACTTTCTTCCGTACGTGAAAACGCGGAGGTTTGTCTTCCCTCAAATGCAGCCCGAAAGCAGGGGAAAGTTGCCGGGGACGGGGCAACGGCGGGGGAAATTCTTTGCGGGCGGCTTCCACGGCACGGCCTGACGGGGGCGCGTCCGGCATGGGGGCGGAGAAAATCTGCCGCCGGTATTTCCCGCCTTCTTTACTTCCCTTTCAATCTGTGTTATAGTTGAGAAAACCAAAAAAAGAGGGGCTATTCATGAGCAAAAATTTTCACCGGGACTACGCCGAAAGCGTGGGCCACTTCTGTCAGAGCATCCCCGCCGGCCTGGGCATCTGCGCCCAGGAGATCGACACCTACTTCCGGGCCTGCACCCTCTGCCTCTGGGCCGTGGGCGGCGAGGCCGGGGGAAACCGGGGCGGCGACGTCATCGGCATCAACCAGATCTACACCGACCGGCAGGTGAAATTCTCCCCCGCCCAGTTCGACAAGGCCATCTCCTACTATCAGGCCAACCCCCACTACACCGTGGGGGTGCCGGAGTTCTTCCAGAAGCTGGCCGGGGCCGACGCGGCGGCGGGCACCACCTACAGCCGCACCTTCGCGGAGGTGCAGAAAAACCTGCTGATGCTCTGCGCGGCCTATGACGGCGCCTTCTCCTTCGCGGAGAGCCGCCGGATCACCCTGCTCTACGATCAGCTCGTCCAGTGCTGCGACGAAGCCGGCGTGCCCGCCGCGCCGGCGACTCCTGGGCCCGGGGACTATCTGGGCGGCGCGCCTCAGCCCTCCCGGGACGCCGGGAAGGAGCTCAATGACATCATGAACGAGTTCAGCAAGGTCCTCCACCGGGACAACAGGCGGAACGTCTATGACGACTTTTTCGGCGCGCCGCCACCATCGAAGAATCCCGGCGCGCCCGGGGACCCCATGAGCCCCCTGCCCGTGGCCGGAGGCGCCCCGGAGACGGAGAAGCCCCCGGAGGCCTCCGCAGGCGGCCCCGCCGCACCCGAGGAGCGGGAGGAGCCTCGTCCCACCCTGGAGGAGGCCCTGGCGGAGCTGGACGGGCTCATCGGCCTGGACGTGGTGAAAAAGGACGTGGACAGCCTGGTCAACCTGGTGAAGGTCCGGAAGCTCCGGCAGGAGCGTGGGATGAAGACCCCGGACATGTCCTTCCACCTGGTCTTCTCCGGCAACCCCGGTACCGGCAAGACCACCGTGGCCCGGATCATCGGCAAGGTCTACAGCGCCCTGGGCATCCTCTCCAAGGGACACCTGGTGGAGGTGGACCGCTCCGGGCTGGTGGCCGGGTACGTGGGCCAGACCGCCATCAAGACCCAGGAGGTGGTGGCGAAGGCCCTGGGCGGCGTGCTGTTCATCGACGAGGCCTACACCCTCGCCCCGGAGAACGCGGACAAGGACTTCGGGCAGGAGTCCATCGACACCATCCTCAAGGCCATGGAGGATCACCGGGACGACTTCGTGGTCATCGTGGCCGGGTACGCCACGCTGATGCCCCGGTTCATCGACTCCAACCCGGGGCTGAAATCCCGGTTCAACAAATACCTCTACTTCGAGGACTACAACGGGGAGCAGCTCTTCGAGATCTTCAAGGGCCGGGTGGACCGCAGCGACTACAGGCTGGACGAGGCCGCCGCCAGCGCGGTGAAGGACCACCTGCAGGAGCTCTACGAGGACCGGGACGGCAACTTCGGCAACGCCCGGGACGTGCGCAATCTTTTCGAGAAGATCGTCTCCGCCCAGGCCGACCGGGTGGCCCGGCTGGAGAACCCCACGGACGAGGACATCTCCACCATCACCGCGGAGGACCTGAAGGAGCTGATGGACGTGCCCCTGCGGACAGCGGAAGGGGAAGAAAAGGAGTGCGAAAATGGAGTTCCGGAGGATCAGGGACCTGCGGGAGGACAGTGACCGGACCCAGCAGGAGGTGGCGGACTATCTCGTGATGCACACGAACGTTTACCGCAGGTATGAGCTGGGACAGCGGGAGATCCCCGTCTGGGCGGTGATCAAGCTGGCAAAATTTTATCAGGTCAGTACGGATTATCTCCTGGGACTGACGGATGAAAGGAAGCCTTTGTAGGCTTTATCAGGCGAATATCCGGACAGGTTTGCGGGAGTTGGAACGATGTTATCTTTTTATCTGGCCGCTCTGGAGAGCGGCGGGGACCGGGAGATGTTCGCGGAAATTTATCAGCGTCACCATATCAAAATGGAACGTGCCGCGATCAAGATATTAAGGGATCAGAGCGCGGCGGAGGACGCCGTTCAGAACGCCTTTATGCAGGTGATCCGGCATTTTGAAAAAATTTATGAAATTCCATGTGAGGAATTGCCCTTCTGGCTCATTTCTATAGTGAAGAACGAAGCGCTCATGCTCCTGCGGAAGCGGGACCGGACAGCAACGCTGAAGGAGGAGCGCTTCCCGGGCGGGGCGGAGGACGTGTCAGACTACACGGCGCTGGTGGAGCTGTTCCGGTCGCTGCCGGATACCTATCGGAGGGTGCTGGAAATGAAGGTCCTTTTGGGATATACGGACAAGGAGATCGCCGGGCATCTGGGCATTTCGGAGACGGCGGTGAGCACCAGAGCCAGCCGGGGCCGCCAGCTTCTGCGGGAGATACTGGAAAAGGAGGGGTTTCAGCTATGACGGATCAGGAATTGGACCGGATCATGCGGCGGGTCCTGATCGACTCCATGAAATTGGAGGAGGAGGGGGAAGACAAGGGCCCGGTTTTTGAACCGTCCCTCCGGCACAGGCGGCGGATGCGGGCCATGCTGGCGAACCCCTTGGGCTGGCTGCGGGGACGGGAGCGTCCGCCGTGGCGGCAGGCAGTGCGGCGGGCGGCGGTCTTTCTTGTCGTCTGCGGCATGACCCTGGCCGGGGCCATGGCGTTCAGCCCGGCGGCGCGGACGGCGATGGTGCGCTGGGTGGTGGAGCGGTCTGGGAATGATATTGATTATATATATGCGGGGGAAGGGAGCGAGGAAGCCCTGCCGCAGTATGAGATCACGGCACTGCCGGAGGGGTTTGTGGAAACGGAGCGGAATACTGCGCCGAGTCTGGTGGATGTGATATACGAAAATGAGAGTGGAGATATCCTTTATTTGGACTATGTTTATATGCGCCAGGGAGCACTGACCAGTTTCGACACATCGGACGCGGATGTCTTTGACGTTACTGTCGGCCAACTGCCCGGTACATTTTTCAAGGCGCGTACTCCCGGAAATATGAGCACACTGAGGTGGATCGATCCGGATTTGAATCTACACTTTTCGGTTGGAGGATGCTTTGAGAAAGATGTGCTTTTGCACATAGCAAAGAGCGTTTCTTTGTGCAAAACGCCAAAGTAAAAAAATTTTGTAAAATTATGTGAGGTTCTCCACCTCTTCTGCATTTAGTAAGTGAAACCACAAGGAGAGGAGGTGAGATATCATGAAGAGAGTTCTTGCCTTGGCTGTTCCGCTGCTGCTGCTGTTAACGTTGTCTGCGCAGGCATTGGAACCCAGAGCGGTGAAAGTGGAACCCGTTTTGGACTTCAACGGGACTACGGCTACCTGTTCGGTATCTTTCAAGGCTGATAGCGCGACAGACAAAGTGGCGGCAACGCTAACGCTCTATCAGAGTAATACCTATGTGGACTCCTGGACTGATTCCGGGACCGGACGAGTCTTTATTTCCGAGAGCTGCAAAGTGGAGAGCGGAAAGAGTTACCGGCTGGTGTTGAGCTATTCCATCAACGGCGCAGCGAAACCGGCCAAGGAGGTCAGCGGGACCTGTCCGTAAGAGTTTTTGTCGGAGCTTGAATTGGGAGCTGCATATATGCAGCTCCCTGGGGGATATCCCCCAGGGAGTATAAGGTGATGTTGGATTAGTTGAGGAGGTGAAAATGGGAGAGGAAATTTTAGTGTCTCGATTTTAGTGTAGTTAATCAACCAAGAAAAATGAAAGGAAAAGTATTATGAAAAAGCGTGTACTTGTTCAGCATACGATAATGACTAAAAAACTGACAAGTTTGGTTTTGGCACTGGTGATGTGCCTGTCCTTGGGCGTCCCAGCGTTTGCAACGACCGAGGATGATGAAATTGTTGAATCTGTGCTTAATGAAGTGTTGGCGCGTTATACTAGCGACTATTCAATTTCTGACGCCGCAGCAACCATTGCCAATAAAACTATTAATGAGGATGGGAGTACAACCTATCAAATCAATGCATCATTTAATCGGACGTTGTTGGCATCGGATGCCCTTGATATTCCCGCAATTCAAGGTATGTTACAAGCGAAGGAAGAGCTTTCCGACCCGGAACAAATCGCTGTCGCCGAAAGTTACATTGCTGGGCGAATTGCCGATTTGAATGACAACTATATTGGAGTTGCCCAAAGGACTAACGGAACATACTATGTTACACGTGCACCATATTCGCTCATTGCGCTGGACAATGAAGCAATCCCTCTTGGTGAGGTTACGGTGCAATCCCCGTTTGAAGATGGTGAATCGGCACCATTAGCAACAATTGGACCGAGATCTGTTTCAGAACAGGTCCAATCTGGTGAGAGTTTGATTGCAGATGTAGCAGAGTGCGCTAATAATATGGTTATGCGAGCGGCTCCTCATAATGAGGCTATTAAAAAGTACGATCGCGTTGCAGCCAGAGAATATGCTCAAGAATGGTCTTGTAATCTGGGTATCAGTACCAAACACGCATCTTGCCATAATGCACCCAAATACGAGTTCTATGATGGTGATAAAGGCTCTGACTGTGCTAATTTTGTTTCCCAGTGCTTCCATGAAGGCGGGCTGGAAACCGATGATACTTGGTATATTAATTCTACGGCGTGGATAACGACAGGGAATAGAGGCGGCGGACTCAGACAGTGGATTGTTAACAATGACTTGTTCTTCCATACTACCAATGTCAATAAGGCATTTGCCGGAAGCTTAGTAAATGATTTAAAATATATAGGTGGGGAATGGGTTAATGGCGGTCACGTTGGAATTGTTGACCAAAATGATCTTACAACACAAACCCTCTGTGCACATGCTAATTGCCGTAGTTCTGTAGATATTACTGGGTGGACATATACTGATAAGAGTGGTGTGAAGCATAAGACCGATTATTACGTGCCATACTGGGATTCTCATTCTAATCAGTGGGTGACTGGTTAATTTTTACGAGAAAGCGGGCAGTAAAAGTCTGCTGCCCGTTTTCTCAATCTTTATGTCTTGGTCAATAGGCAAATGTTTAAGTTGGTAATATTGGAGGGAATCTTATGAATAGGCATTTTGTGTCCCTGCTTTTTTTGTCCGTTCTGGTGACGTCAATCACATCCTGCGCTGGAGCGGATTCTGCTTCATTGCACAGCGCAATCACTGCAGAGATCAATGGAGAGAGTACAAGCATTCCTGTCACGCTGTACAAAGGAAGTGATTACTCCATCTATATCCCTGATGAGGGGTGGGACATGAGCCGTCAATTAGATGAGGGCGATTACTGGGTCAACACAGAGAACGAACAAGTATTTCTTAATATTGTTATGCATCCGGGCCAAACACCAGAAGATGCTAGGGAGGACATTCTTTTTTCCTGCGAGGGTTTCACTTTCGAGGAGATGGATGCGAAAAACCATTTTTCAGGAGAAGACAGTTTCACAGAACAGATGGTTGACGTGTGGCTGCTGGAAACCCACTGCGGCACGTTAATTGTCTGGGGAGAATATCCTTTTTCAGAGATGGGAGGCTTTAAGTCTTATCTAACTGCCATTATTGATACGCTCCAAATTACTGATTGATATGACGCTGTTGACAGTTTTGGCTATGTGGACTCGAATCTAAATAGGGAGTACTTCGTAACCCGACAGAATGGGTAGTATCTTCAAAATTGGCAACAAAAAGAGAAAATATCCATCTACAGCCGAAATATCACTGGCCAGTGCGGGAAAATATTGCTGATTTCTTCTCCACATGCAGTGGTACTGTTTATCAAGTGCAAGGGTTTTGGGGCATCTTCTGTAAAAAACCTTGCACTTTTGACTCCCGCTCTTTTCCTGTAGCCGTTGCATCGCAATAATTTTGCGGTTGCGGAGTACTCTCTAAGTGGGGAGCATGGGGACTGTATTTGCATACGCTGTATAACTGTCCGGCAGATTATGGTCGAAATGTATTATTTTATCATGTAGCATAAATGAAATTAGTAAAGAGATTTTGGATAAATATAAAACAATAGAAGCAAATAATAGGAAGCCGTCCGTAAGGGCGGCTTCCTATTATCTATTCGGTATTGCGCCCGGTCCCGCCCATTTTCCCATAATCCCCATTTGCTTTCCCGCCGGTTTTGTGATAAACTGGTAACGATACCCGCCGGAAACGTGTTGTCCGGCGGGAGGGAGGGAAACATATGGAGAGCATCGACGTCAACTACGGCGGCCTCAAACGCTACGACACCGCCAAGCCGCCCCTGCGGCAGAGGAAGGTCTTTACCGCCATCCTCCGGGCCCTGTGCGGCCTGAGCATGATGGGGCAGGAGTACAAGATCGAAAAGATCAACATGGAGGGGCTAAAGCCCCCGTACATCCTGCTGTCCAACCACATGTACTTCGTGGACTTCCACCTCTGCTCCATCGCCACCTGGCCCCATTCCGTCAACAACATCGCCACCATCGACGGCTACTACCGCCGCCCCTTTATCATGGAGTGGCTGGGCTGCCTGTGCAAGCGGAAATTCACCACCGACATGGCCCTGATGCGCTCGGTGAAGAAGGTCCTCCAGGAGTACGGGGACATCCTGTGCATGTACCCGGAGGCCCGGTACTCCCCCATCGGCACCACCGCCATCCTTCCCGACTCCCTGGGGAAGCTGGTGAAGAAGCAGGGGGTCCCCGTGGTGGTGCTGCTCCACCACGGCAACTACCTCCACACCCCCTTCTGGAACTACCGCAAGCCCCGGAGGGTCCCCCTCTACACCACCATGACCCAGGTCCTGACCGCCGGAGACGTGGCGGAGAAGTCCGCCGCCGAGATCGGGGACGTCATCCGGCAGGCCATGGACTACGACGAATACCGCTGGCAGCGGGAAAAGGGCATCCGTATCACCGAGCCCTTTCGGGCGGAGGGGCTCCACAAGGTTCTCTATCAGTGCCCCCACTGTTTGGCGGAATCGAAAATGGAGAGCCATGGGGCCGTCCTGTGCTGCGCCGCCTGCGGCAAGGAGTGGGAGCTGGACGAGCTGGGGGTCCTTCACGCCCGGGAGGGGGAGACGGAGTTCCTCTATCCCCCGGACTGGTTCCAGTGGGAGCGGAGTCAGGTCCGCTCCCAGCTGGAGGCGGGGACTTACCGCTTCGAGGACGAGGTGGAGGTCTTCTCCCTGCCCAACGCCTGGCGGTTCCAGAAGCTGGGGACAGCCCGGCTTACCCATGACATGGAGCGGGGCTTCGTGGTGGAGGGGGAGCACAACGGGCAGCCCTACCGTATCCACCGCCCGCCCCTTGGGATGTACGGGCTCCATGTGGAATACGACTACTGCTACGTCCGGCCGGAGGACTGCGTGGACATCTCCACCGACAACGACAGCCTCTACTGCTACCCCAGAAAGCAGAATGTGGTGACCAAGCTGAGCTTCGCCACCGAGGAGCTGTATAAGATAAAGATGGAGGAGAAACGGCGTGCCCGGGTGAAAAAAGGATAATACTATCCCTTATATCTGATCGATATAATACAAGGAGGAGCACTTTTATGATAAAGCATATCGTCATGTGGAAATTTCAGCCCGGAAAGGACGCGGAGGTCCGCGCCTTCCTGGAGGGCCTGCGGGGATTGTACGGCGTGATCCCTCAGATCAGGGAGCAGGAGGTGGGCATGAACTGTGCCCCCGGCAACTACGACGCGGTCTTGGTCTCCGCCTTCGACTCCCTGGAGGATCTGGAGACTTATAAGAACGATCCCCGCCACCAGAAGGTGTCCGCGCTGTGCAAGGCCATCCGGACCGACCGCGTGGCCGTGGACTACGAGGTGTAACCCATGGCGGCGCGTTTGGACAGCTTCGCCCTGGCGGAGCTTGCGGCTCGCCCGGAGGACGCCTTCCGGCTGGCGGAGCTTGCTATGGCGGAGGGGAGCCGGATCCCCGGGTACGGCGGGGATCACTACTACTACCGCATCGGAGACGCGGCGGCGGTGATCCGCACCCGTCTGGACCCGGAGACCGGTGAGGAGGAGCTGCTGGGCATGGACACCCACGCAGCCTCCAACTGTCAATGGACCTGCCGGGTGGTCAAGGACGTGACGCCGGAGGACGCGGGGCCCCTCAGCCGCCGGGTGCTGGTCCGCCGGGAGGGGGCCGGGGACACGGCGGTAGTGGACCTGGTCTGCGCCGGGGTGCTCCCGGACCTCCGGGAGGGGGACGAGCTGCGGCTGAATATGGCGGGATTTCCTCTGCGTATCTCCTACGACGAGGGGGAGAGTACCGGCGTGGTGGAGGCCCAGGGGGAGACGGTGCTCCTCCAGGGCGTGGTCAAGGACGCCCGGGTGGGGGAGACCTATCTGGGGATGGAGCCCCTGACCAGATTTATCAGCGTCACGGTGGAGACCCGGATGGGGGACGTAGAATTGTGCCACCCCATGGAGCTGGTGGACGAGGGCCAGCGGGACCTGGTGAAGCCCGGCACGGTGGTCTCCGCGCTGTGCGTCCTGTCCGGGAACTGCGCGGTGGGCGAGTACGCAGGGGGCGTCGTGTTCGACGAGGCCCACGACTTCGCGGCCCTGGGCCGGTTCTTCCGGGAGGGCGGCGCGGAGCGTCTGGCGCCCCTGCTGCGCAGCGACTGCGCCTGTACCTTCCTGGAAAACCGGCAGGAGGGAACGGAAAACGCGCTGGCCTTGCTGACCATGGTCCAGCGGGACATGGCGGCGGCAGGGCTGAGGCGGTGCGTCCCCGGCGTTCTCACCGGCGAGGGGTCGCGGGGGCGGAAGTGCCTCCTGCTGGGGAACGAGGAAGGTTTTGCCTTCCTGTGCCTCCTGGAGCTGGACAGCCTGGGCCGGGCGCGGGAGGTCAGGATCACCAACGATCCGGGATGCGAGTTTGAGCCGGTGGAATGAGCGTGGGGGGGCTTGGAATTAAATTCCAAGCCCTTCGCTTTTTATGTTAACAATGGATTCATTTTTTCCACAATATGATTGCCTTTTCCCCGATTATCTGCTATACTTTCAATCGTATGGAATTTTTAAGCCCCTGGGGGCGTTCGAAATGGAGCACTGTTCATGAACACCTATTTGTCTATCTTCCTCATCACCGCCCTTACCGGCGTGGGCGGCCTCGCGCTGGGCGGCGGGCTGGCCGCCGCGGTCCACAGCCCGTCGGACAAAACCGTCAGCCTCCTGCTCCGCTTCACGGCGGGGGTGATGCTCAGCGTGGTCTGCTTCGACCTGGTGGCCGACGCGGCGGAGGAATCCAGCATCCTGCCGGTGCTTTGCTGGATATTGATCGGATACCTGTGTACCTACCTCCTCAACTGCTGGATTGACAAGCAGGCCCACCACACTCATTCCCACGGCGGGCGGGAGCATGGGCATCATGAACATGGACATCATGAGCACGAACATGAACACGGGCATGAGCACGGACACCACCACCTGGGCCATGACAACGGGGAGCTCTGCGCCTGCGGACACCACACCCTCCACACGGCGGGACTGGTGATGGCGGCGGCGGTGGCCCTCCACAACGTTCCCGTGGGCATGGCCATCGGCGCCACCTTCGCCGGAGCGGCCCACGGCGGCGGGGGCGTCCTGGCCGCCCTGATCATCGGACTGCACAACATCCCCGAGGGCATGAGCATCGCCGCGCCCCTGCTGGCGGGAGGCGGAAAGCCCGCCGGGGCCGTCGGCGTCGCCGCCCTCAGCGGACTGCCCACCATCCTGGGAGCCCTCGCCGGGTACGGCGCGGGGACCATGAATCCACTGGTGCTGGCCGTCTCCCTCAGCTTTGCCGCCGGAGCTATGCTGTACGTGATCTTCGGAGAGCTGCTGCCGGAATCGGAGCATCTGTGGCAGAGCCGCCTGTCCGGGCTGTCCACCATGCTGGGCATGCTGCTGGGCATGGCGCTGATCTTTACCCATATCCATTGAAAATAACAGGAGGAGTGTGTTGACTTATGGAGAAAGAGAGCAACCCGTCCGTGTCCCCCCAGAGTCCCAAGGAGCTGCTGCAGGTGGAGAAATTCAGCCTGCCCCGCACCATCCATCTGATCCCCCTGGACTACATCGACGGCTTCGCCGTCCGCCCCGGCTTCTATGAGATCAACGGCGCTACCGCCATCCCCGGCGGCGTGAACTTTACGATCTCCTCCCACGGGGCTACCTCCATCGAGCTGCTGCTGTTTCACCGGGAGGAGGAGGAGCCCTTCGCCGTGCTGCCCTTCCCCCAGAACTACCGCATCGGCAACGTCTACTCCATGATCGTCTTCAAGCTGAACATCGAGGATTTTGAGTACGCCTACCGGGTAGACGGCCCCTATGAGCCGGACAAGGGCAGGATCTTTGACAAGAGCAAGTACCTCCTGGACCCCTACGCCAAGGCTGTCACCGGTCAGAGCGAGTGGGGCAGCAGCTCCCCCCGGGGGCAGCACTACAAGGCCCGGGTGGTGAAGGACGACTTCGACTGGGGCGATCTGGAGTCCCCCCTCATCCCCATGGAGGACCTGGTCATCTACGAGCTCCACGTCCGGGGATTCACCAAGGACGGCTCCTCCGGCGTGAAGCACCCCGGCACCTTCGCGGGGCTCATGGAGAAGCTGCCCTACCTCAAGGAGCTGGGGATCAACGCCATCGAGCTGATGCCCATTTTTGAGTTTGACGAAATGCAGGACTACCGGGAAGAGGGAGGGCAGAAGCTTTACAACTACTGGGGCTACAGCACCGTCAGCTTCTTCGCTCCCAATACCAGCTACACCGCCAGCCTGGAGTTCAACCGGGAGGGCACGGAGCTGAAGAACCTGATCCTGGCCTGCCACCAGCTGGGGATGGAGGTCTATCTGGACGTGGTGTTCAACCACACCGCCGAGGGCAACGAGCGGGGACCCTTCTTCTCCTTCAAGGGCTTTGACAACAACATCTATTATCTGCTCACCCCCGACGGGAAGTACTATAATTTCAGCGGCTGCGGCAACACCCTCAACTGCAACCACCCCATCGTCCACCAGATGATCATGAACTGCCTGCGCTACTGGGTCACCACCTACCGGGTGGACGGCTTCCGGTTCGATCTGGCGTCCATCCTGGGGCGGAACGAGGACGGGTCGCCTATGAACAAGCCGCCCCTCCTCCAGGCCATGGCCTTCGACCCCATTCTGGGGGACGTGAAGCTTATCGCCGAGGCCTGGGACGCGGGCGGGCTGTATCAGGTGGGGTCCTTCCCCTCCTGGAACCGCTGGGCGGAGTGGAACGGCCGGTACCGGGACGACATGCGCCGGTACCTCAAGGGGGATCAGGGCTTCGCCCAGGCGGCAGCCCTGCGGATCATCGGGTCCAGGGACATGTACGACCCCAACGGGCGGAAGGACGCCTCCGTCAACTTTATCACCTGCCACGACGGGTTCACGCTGTGGGACCTGTTCTCCTACAACGAGAAGCACAACGAGCGCAACGGCTGGAACAACACTGACGGGGCCAGCGACAACAACAGCTGGAACTGCGGCGCGGAGGGCGAGACCGGGGACTACGGCATCAACGCCCTGCGGCGGCGGATGTGCCGCAACGCTTTTGCCCTGCTCATGTGCTCCAGGGGCATCCCCATGTTTTTGGCGGGGGATGAGTTTTCCAACACCCAGTTCGGGAACAACAACGCCTACTGTCAGGACAACATCACCTCCTGGCTGGACTGGACGCTGCTGGAGAAGAACCGGGGCATGTTCGAGTTTTTCCGGTATATGATCCGCTTCCGCAAGGAGCACCGGGTCCTCCGGGCCAACGTCAGCGACGGCTGCTGGGGCCTGCCGGACGTCAGCTTTTGCGGCGTCAACGGACACTGCGGCGGCTTCGGGGAGCACGACCGGTACGTGGGCGTACTCTTCACCGGCGGAGAGCGGGGCGTGGGGCCCCAGGCGGTCTACGTGGCCTCCAACGCATGGTGGGAGGAGCTGTACGTCCACCTGCCGGAGCTTCCCGCCTCGGCCAACTGGACCCTGGTGGTAGACACCTGGGAGGAGACTATACCCGCCCCGCGCTCCGTCTCCGGCGGGTTTACCATCAGGCCGAGAAGCGTGATGGTGTTCGTGGGACGGTAGGGTCGTTCTTTTCTTTGTGAACAAAGAAAAGAACCAAAAGAAAAACTTTTTGATTGCCCTACGGGCCTTTCGCGTCGGTGCATACGCCTATTGAAGGGTCCCTGCAAAAGGGAAGTGCCTGCGGCGCGAAGCATCCGCTTCGCGCGGATCGCAGGGGTCTAAATTCGGCCGCGCGGCTCACGCCGCGCTGGGGGGCCCGCCTAACGGGATTTTCTTCAAATTTGAAAAATTTTTATCAAAAACCGGGCGCAACCGCCTATAGTTGCGCCCGGTTGGTTGATTTTGGGGTGGGCTGCTGGTATCCTCGAAGCAAATCCACACCCAAGGAGGACCGCTATATGACCTATGGAACACGCATCAAGCAGGCCCGGGAGGACTTACGCCTTACCCAGGAACAGCTGGCTGAACAGCTGGACATCTCACGGCAGGCCGTCAGCAAATGGGAGGCCGATCTGTCCCGGCCCACCCGGGAGAAACTGGACAGGCTCTCGGAAATTCTGGACATCCCATCAGAGGCCTGGGCGGAGATCGACGCGGAGCTGAAGGCCGCAAACCGGCCTCCGGATACCTCCCGGCCATGGAAAATTGCCACGGCGGCGCTGGCGGCGGTTTGCGCGGTGCTGGCCGTTTGCCTGGCCGCCGCCCTCTGGCCGAAGGAGGTCCCCGCGCCGGAGGACCCGCCGCCCGCCCAGGAGGATGTCCAGATCGTTCCCCTGCCGGAGGAAGCCCCCGCCGTCCCCGAAGACCCCTCCGGGATCTATCCCGATGTCCTGCCTGTAACGCTCAGCCGGGACTTTGAGTTTGGGAACTGGCCTCTGGGAGAGTATGACCCGGCACTGGTGCCCTTTCTGGACGATGAGACCGAATTTCAGGAAAACGAACTGGCAAGCTTTATGTTCGGAGACACCGCAAACCGCGGACCGGGAGACGCACAGTGCCATCTGAGCATCGTCAAAGCCAACACCCGCACAGACGAGCGGAACACGGCCTATTCCGATGTATATCTCCTCTATGCCATCCCGGATGAAAACGGAGATTTGGAGTATCAGATATTGTTCCGCATGGCGGAGGAAAATCACTATGTCAACACCGATCCTGGCGCTGTAACAGTGGAACCCTTTTTTAATGTGCTGGGCTATGACGGCTTCAAAGTCCTGATTACTGTGGGCGCTTCCGGCAGATGGGGCTTTTATCTCACCCAGCGCCCCGATGGCACACCCGCCATGATGACCACCGCCGTCGGCACATTTCTCGAGGCGGATGTGGATGAGGACGGCGTGCTGGAGATCGTTGACAGCTGGAAGAACGACACTACCTGGGTGATTACTGACACGGAGGAGGGGCAGGAGGGCGCTTTCCTCTATACCCTCTCGACCCACGACAAAGATTTTCCCGGCGTACTGGCAAATCTCTGCTTTGACCCGGAAAGGGGCGGCTTTGTGGTGCTTGACGGTCAGGACAGCGTCCTGGCCCGCTACGCCTTGAAGGATGGGCTGATTGTGCGCCTGCCGCTGACAGACTTTTCTGCACTGGATTACCCCGATGTGGCGGATACAAAGGTGACCTTTATGACCGACGTGGAAGTCCTCTCCGACGGGCTGGGGCCGGACGAGCTGCTGCCCTACATGGATACCGTCCGCATTACCCACCGCCAGCAGGCGTATCTGGCCTTGCAGGAGCTGTATAATATAACGGGACTGAAGGTAGACGAGTGCTACTGCACTGCCAACGAGTACGGGGTGGTCTTCTCCCTCCTGCCGGACGGGTTCAACCAGCGCAACTTTTTATGCTTTGATTTTAATGCCCGCTACGGAAATGTGGACAACATCCCCAGCCTCCATATCAGATGGAAGGAACTGGACAACGACTGGTCTCCCCTGTCCCTTGCGGACGCGGTCCGTCCGGAGCCCAATATCAGGGGCGCTGAGGAAACCATGCTCTGGTACTACGACCGCATGAAGATTTTCAACACCGGAGAAGCAGACAGCTCCAACAGAGGCGATCCCTCCTATGCCAACCTGGGGGAACTCTGGCTGACGAATGGAGACCTGTACAATTACTTCATGGAGGACACCGAATACGGTCCCGCTCTGACGAGCATCACCGGACCCTACCGCGATGGCATAGTCAACCACTGACGCAAAACCCGGCGCAGCTTATCGCTGCGCCGGGTCTCGTTATATCAATTGCTTCCGCTCCTCCATGGCACGGAGGGCCTGACGGGTGTCCGCGTCCGCCAGCTCCCGGGCGGGGCACTCGAACAGCAGCAGGTCCTCCTCGTGGCGGCGGATGACGCTGCTGCCGCCGTGGTCCTCCTTCAGCGCCAGCAGCTCCGGGAACCAGGCGGCGGGGAAGATACATGGGTTCCCCCGGACGCCGTCGTGGCCCAGGCCCACCAGCTTGTCCGGATGGCGGCGGAAAAATTCCACCTCGCCCTTTACCGTCTCCCGGCGCAGCATGGGCTGGTCCGACACCTGGAACAGGGCCGCGCCGCACTCCCCCAAGGCCTCCAGCCCCAGGCGGATGGTATGGCTGATGCCCCAGTCGGGGTGGGGGTTATGGACGGGAATGAAGCCGAACTCCGACGCCAGGGCTTCCACCTCCGGGTACTGGGTCACTACGGCTACGGCGGAAAATTCCTCCGCCGGGACCGCCTCCAGGGCGCGGAGGATCAGCGGCTTGCCGTCGAACAGCGCCGCCAGTTTATTCTCCCCGAACCGCCGGGCGTCCCCCGCGGCCATAACTACACAGCCGATGCGCATATTTTCCGCGCCTCCTTTGGGTTTTTGTAGTGTATAGTATACCCCGCCGCGCGGGGTCCAGTCAACCGGAACGTTATTTAAAAATTAAAATAGCGAATAAAGGACACTTGTCCTATACAGGCAGGCGGAGTTGTGATATAATAATAAAAATTTTCAGCAGACGGAGAAAATTTTGTCCCTCTTACCAAATCCGTCCATCATTTAACAGATCGGAGGCTGACGCCCTATGAGCAAAAGCGTAGGTCAGAGCAAGATCCGCGTGGACGCCTTTGACAAGGCGGCGGGCCGCGCGCAATACACCGACGATCTGTGCGACCGGTCCGCACTGGTCACACGGATCGTCCACTCCACCATCGCCCACGGCATGGTGCGCTCCGTGGATACGGCGGCGGCGGAGCAGGTCCCCGGCGTGGCGCGGGTCTTTACCTGCTTCGACGTGCCGGACATCCCCTTCCCCACGGCGGGACATCCCTGGTCCACGGACCCCCATCACCAGGACGTGGCTGACCGGCTGCTGCTGAACCGGCACGTGCGCTACTACGGCGACGAGGTGGCCGTGGTGGTCGCCGAGGACGAGGTAGCCGCCGCCCAGGCGGCCCGTCTGGTGAAGGTGGATTATGACGAGTACCCCTTCGTGCTGGACGTGCAGAAGGCCATGGAGCCCGGCGCGCCCCAGGTCCAGGAGAACTACCCCGGCAACATCCTGGCCCACACCACCATCCGCAGCGGCGACTATGAGGCCGCCAGCAGGGAGCCGGGGCTCATCAAGGTGGAGGGCTGGTACGACACCCCCACCGTCCAGCACTGCCACATTGAAAATCACATCTGCGCCGCGCGGATGGAGGGCGGGCGGATCACCGTCACCTCCTCCACCCAGATCCCCCATATCGTCCGCCGGGTATGCGGACAGGCCCTGGGCATCCCCTGGGGGAAGGTGCGGATCATCAAGCCATACATTGGCGGCGGCTTCGGAAACAAGCAGGATGCCCTCTATGAGCCCCTGTGCGCCTGGCTCACCACACAGCTGGGAGGACGGCTGGTGAAGGTGGACTGTTCCCGGGAGGAGACCTTCGTGTCCAACCGGGTGCGCCACGCCATCCGGACCCATATCATCTCCTGGGTGCGGCCGGACGGGTCCTTCGCCGCGCGGAAGATCGAGTGCTTCTCCAATCAGGGGGGCTACGCCTCCCACGGACACGGCATCGTGGCCAAGGGCATGGGGGCCTTCCCCCAGATCTATCCCTGTCCCAACGTGGAGGGCGACGCCTACACCGTGTTCACCAACCGGCCCTCTGCGGGCGCCATGCGGGGCTACGGCATCCCTCAGGCCATGTGGGCCGGGGAGAGCCACATCGACGACGTGGCCCGGGCCCTGGGCCGGGAGCCTATGGAATACCGCAGGCAGATCGTGATGCCCAAGGGGTACGTGGACGGGTTCAGCAAGAACGAGAACTACTACGACACCTTCCGTGAGGTCATGGACAAGGGCATGGCCGCCATTGACTACGAGCGGAAGCGGAAGGAGTACGAAAATCAGACCGGCCCGGTGCGCCGGGGGATCGGCATGGCGCTGTTCTGGTATAATACCGCCGTGTGGCCCATTTCGCTGGAGTCCTCCTCCTGCCGGATGGTCCTCAATCAGGACGGGTCCGTCCAGGTGCAGACCGGCGAGACGGAGATCGGTCAGGGGTGCGATACCGCCTTCGCGCAGATGGCGGCGGACGCTATCGGTATTCCCTTCGAGGATGTACATATGGTGTCCAGTCAGGATACGGACGTGACGCCCTTCGGCACCGGGGCCTATGCCTCCCGGCAGACCTATATTGGCGGATTTGCCCTGCGGCAGACGGGCGGAATCCTGAAAGATAAGATCCTCACCTGCGCCGTGGAGCTGACCCGGCAGACCCGGGCGAATCTGGACCTGATCGATGGGAAGATCGTTCGTATCTCCGACGGGCGGGAGCTGATGACGCTGGGCGAGCTGGCCACGGAGGTCCTTTACAGTCTGGAGCACTCCCAGCATATTACGGCAGAGAGCACGTATCAGATCAAGAACAACGCCTATTCCTTCGGATGCACCTTCGCGGAGGTGGAAGTGGACATCCCCATGTGTCAGGTGAAGCTGTTGAACATCGTCAACGTTCACGACTGCGGGAAGCTCATCAATCCCGCCCTGGCGGAGGCACAGGTCCACGGGGGCATGTCCATGGGCATTGGATACGGGCTTTCCGAGCAGCTGCTGTTCGATGAAAAGAGCGGCAAGCCGCTCAACAACAATTTGTTGGATTACAAGCTGTCCACCTTTATGGACCACCCCAATTTGCAGGCATTGTTTGTGGAGAACCCGGAGCCCACCAGTCCTTATGGGACCAAGGCCCTTGGGGAGCCGCCGGCGTGCTCGCCGGCACCGGCCATTCGGAACGCGGTTTTGAACGCGACTGGCGTCGCGGTCAATGACGCGCCTATGACGCCGCACATTCTGTTCAGGGAATTTACTAAGGCAGGGTTGATTTAAGCTGTTCTGCCGCCCTTCGGGCGGCACGGAGGGCGGTTCTATTTGCCAACCCGGGGGCTCCGCGCCCCCGGACCCTGCGGTCACTTTTGCCGCGCGGCAAAAGTAACCAAAAACGCGCCAGAACCAATGGTTCTGGACTCCTTTCTCGGGGCCGCCCTT
>ERZ808054.411-NODE-411-length-42398-cov-8.978450_pt1 | contig 42398 bp, 36 predicted proteins | sample MGYA00380201_ERZ808054 | MGnify/ENA primary metagenome ERZ808054 (study PRJEB31490, sample SAMN06133419) | mouse gut metagenome | isolation source: Z5_2 | host: mice | place: China: Chengdu | collected 2015-05 ...
TGGCTCTCCTTATAGGTGGCTTGGATTGGCGCAAAGAGGGCATACATTTTTGACAGTTCCTTTAATCGGTTTAGTTTCTGCCCCTTTGAAAGATGCACTGTTTCCAACTGTTGGTATTTCTGTTCCCTATCCGCTGTGAATTTTGCAAGGCTCTCAAAGCTGTCTATCTTCCTTGTCGTGATAAATTTCTCCACATTATTGGCTGACTGCGAATCCAATGCAGCTGCATTGGATTTGCGGTTACGGTCGGATATTCTTCTTAGGTGCTTTCCGCTGACAATCGGCAAGTCAAGTCTGCCTTTGCGCTCCCTTACTTTTGCAATCATCTCCATGACTTCATTTTTCACGCTGACCGCTGTACTCTTTATCTTGGCGTACTGTGCGCTGTGAAGTTCCTGCTTGGCAAGCATGAGCATTTCTTTTGCCTGTTCCAACAGCATATTGTTCTTGATGATTTCACGATTGATGTTTCCCCTCTCGGTCTGTATGCCCTTGCGTTCTAAAGCGTTTGCAACCGCCCCGATATGCATAGTCGGCTCTCGGTCAATTCCCTGTTCCTTAAAAGAGCGGTGTTCCCAATGTACCACAATCCCCAACTGCTCATTGGTGGCATTGATTGTGTCGGCTAAATCTTTGCGCCACATTTTAGCGTTTTCTCGACTGTTCCAGTCGGTGCTTTCTATGGTCTGACATTTCCACTGTTTACGGTTGCGGTTATCCACTTTCTGCTGTCCTGTCTTTTTATCAATGAGGGGAACACGCTCCCCGTTTTCATCAAGTACATAAACCTTTTTTGTCTTTGCTCCCCATTCCCCATTTTCAGTGAGAGGGCGCATGGTAAGTAAAACTGGCGCGGTAATACCTGTTTTTTTCGGCGGATCTGTCTAAGGCTTTATAAGTCCTTAGCCTTACAAGTAAATCCAACAGACTTTTTGATTTTTTTCATGCCCTTATTCGCTTTCACTCCCTATAAAAATTTCAGACGTAAGCGTTGCGCCCAGTCTAAAGCCCTGTGCAAAATTTGCATATTCTGTTATGTCCTCGTAGCGAAAAATCATTTCGTTCCATTTTTCAAACCGTTCTTTGTCCTCTGCCGACAGTATTCCCCTAAAATACTCCCTTTCCCCGTCGATTTTGTTTGACAGGAAGCGGTACCCTGTGTCATGGGGAACGGCTTCTTCAACGGGGCATAGGTTTCCCATGTACAGTCGTTCCAAAACGCTCATTTTGTTCTCACCTCTTTTGTCTGCTGTCAAGTGTTTTGTCTGCGTGGTTTTATCCGGCATATCTCCAATGCCTGCCTTTTCTGCAAGGCGTTCCCGCATATCCAAAAGCTCCCGCTGTTTTTCCGGTGGCAGACATTTCAGTATGTCCTCATAATCCATTTCTTCCATTGGCGTGTCACACGCAATATCAAGGAGCTGCGTGTCAAGCCATTCCTGCCAAAGGTCATTTATTCTTTGGATATACATTTTGCCGCCGCAGTCAGCACAATACATCAGTCCTGTGAGTGGGTGCGCCTCGCCCCAACCATCGGGATAACGCCTTACCTGTCCTCTGATACGCTGAACATTATCAAAGGTTTCTTGGTCGATAATCGGCGCATGGGTGTCCTCAAAGATTAACCATTGGTCTTTATCGACATAATGGCTCTTTTTGTCCTTAAAATGTTTGCGTGTCTTGAAATTTACCGTATGCCCTAAGATTCATGTTTCTGTAAGATATGCGCTATGGTGGAACTCGTCCATTTGTAGGGATATTTAATCTCCCTGTTCTGCCACAATCCCACGCCCAACTGCGCTTGGTGGTAGGCAGGAATGGGGATATGCTCGCTGGATAGCTGTGCCGCAATCTGATATGGACCATAACCTTCTAATGTCATTCTGAATATCCGTCTGACAATGGGCGCTGCCACTTCATCAATTATCCATTTGTTTTTATCTTCGTTGTCTTTCAGATAACCATATGGCGGACTGCTCACAACGTGTTTTCCGCTTTCGCCCTTTGCCTTAAAGGTGGACTTGATTTTCTTGCTGATGTCCTTACCTTTGATTCGTTGAGGTTTATAGAATTGGAAATTTTATTCCGGCTTGCTATGAAAGGAATGGAACAGAATGATTATTATGTGGTGTTTGAATACGGCATGAAAGATGGTAAAAAACAAATGCATAATCAGGATGCGGGAATTAGTCCGATGGATAGACGTGAAGTATTTGAAGATATTACTTGTAAACTCACAGCGTATACAAGTGGCAGCAGAGCGGCAGTGCATGAAGCTGGAAATGATACGATTACGCAGACATTTTTTGAAGATGATTTTAGTTTAAAGACAAAAGAGAATTTACATATCAAGTTTAAGGAGATGGTGAATGCTATATGCGGTAAAAACAAAATGATCATAGAAGTTTGCTATAGCTCCGGTCAGGAAGTATTAAAAGACGCATTGATTCAAAAACTCAATGAACATTTTACAGATACGAAAGTAGAGATTAGTTCTATTTCTATGGGTACCTTAACGGAGTGTTTACCATACAGTGATGAAAGGAAAAAGGGTAATCTGGAGGGATACAATAAAAGGATATGTGAGATTAAAGACAAAATGGGAATGGTTAAAGAACCGACAATCTCTATTGTAATCATTCATGCCCCCGAATATTACAAATTAAGTGGGAGGGCAGATTGCATAGTTGATCCGAAGAATGCTTTGCGCGTTGGATTTGCGGATACAGGAAGACTCACACAGTTTGTTACGATTGAAAAATATATTGAAAAAGAGAACGAACGCTTGAAAAAGATTGAAAGTGGAAAAGTGTTAAAGAAAAATGGCGAGGTCAATAAGACCAATGCGGTGAATAATAGCATAAAAAGTACATTATTAGATGTATACAGACAACTTGGAATACATAATTGTCTGGTAGAATCAGAGAAAAAAACTACACTTCAAAATAAAATTGCAGTAGGCATTTACGTTTTCAATTCTAAAACCTTAGCGAACGATGTAACAATAGCACAATTCCCTCTGATTGTATCCTGCGATCTGGCAAATGATAGAATTATGGTACAGACAGAGTTCTGTGTAGTATCGAAGTTTACACATCATAAAGAATCGATAGAGCATATTGTCTGTGAATATAAAGAATTTCCGATTAAGCTTCGTGAAATTCTTGCAAGGATAGGAAGCGGAAAAAGAATCATTCCTTCTGATAGATTTTTATGCGATTGGTTTGAAGATCTTAAGGTACATAAACAGTATGAAGTTATGATCGTTGCAGACAGAACTTCGAGGAAAGTTGTGGAGGGAATTACAAATAAGGAAATTAGAGAAGTGTATGATGCGCAAAGCGGAAATGTTTCAAGCGTGGTGATAAACGGCAAAAAGGGATTTGTAATGAACTTAGAAAATTGCCCTCATATTGATTTCATTAGATTAAGGATTAATGATGAAGTTCCAGATTATATTCCCTGTCCTAACGATGAACAAAAAACATTTGGAGAATCAAGTGGTGTTTACAGATTTGATTCCATATATTATTCGAAAGATTCGAGAACACAGGCTGAATATAAGAATACGAAGCAGAATACCACAAAGTTGGAGGATGATAAAGCGTTTACGCATCGCAATATTATTGAGATTTATCCAATGTATATAAGGGACAAAGCAAGAGAACGGGACTGTATTAGAGATGTTCATAATCTTCGAAATGCGTCTATTCAATATGAAGCAGGAAAGACGATTTTACCCCTGCCGCTGCATCTGGCAAAATTGTTAGAACAGTATTTTATTTAAACAGAGATGAGACTATACTTGGTTTTAGAGTTTCGCTGGATTCCGTTTATTAAAATCATGCAGATTATCAATACCTGAGCCTGCACAAAGCACATGCCCAAAATTATACAAAAGATGACAGAACTGACAATACAAATAAAAAGCACCGTCCCCTATAATGATATCAACACAGATCAATCATATAACAGGGAGGTGCTTTTGATGCGTTATGGGTATTTTGATAATGATAACAAGGAATATGTCATTGAGAAGGTGGATTTGCCGTGAAGTCAATGTCTCCTGCCTGATAACGGCGGATTAACTCCTGATAGGTGCCAACAGGGGAAGAACCAGTGGCAAGCCCCAGCACACAATTGGGCTTTAAGGTAACTTGTGCGGCTATGTAGTTTGCCGCCATGCGGCTCATCGCGTTGTAGTCGTCTGTTTTGATAATGTTCATAAATCCTCCTTTGATGGTTGGTGTGAATGGTTTTGGTATTAGTATAGCAGTGAATGCAGGAGGTGACAAGGAGCGCGGAGGAGAATGACAATATCAGACAATATATGATAAAAAGAGACAATATTTGATTCGGCAGGACAAGGATAAACAAAGTACAGGATAGCAAGTGCTGTTACATATTGGTATGATGTGCCTGCTGGCGGTATTCTGAGGGGGTAACACCTGTATACTTTTTAAACTGCCTCATAAAATGCAGATCTGTCTCATATCCGCAGAAGATGCTTAACTGATAGATGCTCATATCCGTCGTAGCTAGATAAAATTTGGCGAGTGCTATTCTGGCAAGGATGATATCATGCCGGCATGAGCAGCCAAAGAAGCGGCTGTACAGGTGCTGGAAATGGGAACAACTTAAGCATAGTGTTTCCGCGAGCTGGCTGATGGACCACTCGGCAGCAGGCGAATTGTAAATCTGTGTGCGGAGCTTTGCAAATTCATAGTAGTATTTGGGCGATTCGGAGGAAGGGCTGGTTGTTTTTTTCAATTCTTCGTCCAGCGCAAGCAGAAAGATCTGCATAAGCTTGTCGATAATCGCCTCACGATATATTCCGTTCGAGTGAAACTCGTCAGAGATCATTCTGGCATAGTCAGACAGCCTGTGAAAATCACGTGGATGCAGGGCAGTATGATACGAGAAGGCAGCCGAATCAAGAAGTCCTATATTTGAGTCTGATAGGTCAAAGTGAATCCAATCATCATTGTAGCCAGCGGTATCACACCCATAATGAATCGGTGTATGGGGGCGGAAAAGCAAGACGGAATTAGGCGCCACAACACATTTTTCATCATTGGTATAAAGCCAGGCATTTTGTTTTACAAGTAGAAGGAGATAGTTGTTCAGCCCATTGGCGTGTAAGATATCGCAAGGCTTTTTGTGATGTGAGTCATGTCCGCAGTGAAATACTTTTATCATAGAAATCCCTCCCTGCCGCCTTTGGGCGGTGTATTTTTTTGTTGCAATGAAATGCCATATGTCAGAGCAGTTGACTGCGAGGACGCGCGGAATGTTGTAAGGACAAAAAAGCAGAAAACGTCAGTCAATCACATTATAGGTCATTGTCTGAAAGAAGTCAAAGACTTATAGTGAAAGGGAAATGATGATGTGGAGCAGGTAGGAAAAATATTACATAAAATGGAGGTTATGATATGAAGGAACAAAAATGGATTGTGGAGACAATCGAAAACATCAGAGAGAAAATGAGATGGGTGAGCGAGAAAAACAAAGATAAAATTCCCTACACCACGGATGAGAGCGGAAGCTATAATGACCAGGGCGATGCGGCGAGGAATTGGAACACGGATGACGGTTTAAACTGGTGGACGAACGGATTTTGGGGCGGTATCATGTGGCTGTTGTACCAGGATACCGAGGAGCAGCATTACATTGACATTGCGAGAAGCTGCGAAAAAAAGCTGGAACAGACTTTTTTGGATTTTTATGGTCTGCACCATGATGTAGGATTCATGTTTATGCCGACGGCAGTGGCGGACTACAGGCTGACAGGAAATGCCGAATCGCGCAAAACGGCGCTGCATGCGGCAAATCTTTTGGCAGGACGTTTCAACCCACAGGGAAATTATATACGGGCGTGGAATGACAGTCCAGACCATGACACAAGGGGGTGGGCGATTATCGACTGTATGTTTAATATTTCGCTGTTATACTGGGCTTCAAAGGAAACCGGCGACCCAAGATATCGTCATATTGCCATGCGTCATGCAGATCGTGTCATGGAATGCTTTATCAGGAAAGATGGTTCAGCCATTCATATTGGAGAATTTGACCCCGAGACAGGCGTGTTTGTGAAGAGTCACGGCGGGCAGGGCTATGGGGAAGATTCCGCATGGACACGCGGACAGGGCTGGGCGCTGTATGGTTTTGTGAACAGCTACGCAAATTCAGGCAAGAAGGAGTATCTGGACACGGCAAAGAGCGTTGCCCATTACTGTATTGCCAATATTCCAGAGAGCGGTATTATCCCTGTTGATTTCAGACAGCCAGCCGAAGCTGCGCTGGAGGATTCCTGCGGTGCATGCATTATTGCCGGAGGTTTGATCGAGCTGGCAAAGTATGTTCCTGATACGGATAAACAAATCTATCTGCGTCCTGCAGTAAAGATACTCAAAGCGCTCACGGAGACAAGAGCTGACTGGGGCAGTGACTGCGATGCGATTGTGCAGAATTGCTCTGGTGCATACCATGACAGCAAACATCATTTTACCATGGTTTATGCGGATTATTTTTATATTGAGGCAATCTACAAGCTCAATGATACAGGCATACGGATGTGGTGAGAAAGCGCAGAGGGGGAGTGATATACATGGCGATAATTGATCAAGAAAAGGTGCGGATTGGCATCGACATTGGCGGCATGTCCGTCAAGATAGGATTGGTGAAAAAACAGCGGATTGTCTCAAGAAGTGTGCTCTCTACAGACAATATCAGACAAGCGCCGTATGAGTTGATTAACCAAATTGCAGACTCCGTGGAGACGCTTTTGGCAAAAGACGGAATACTGTCCCAAAGCTGCAAAGGAATGGGGGTTGCCTGTCCGGGAACCGTGGATGCGGCAAATGGAACGGTTACATATTCAAATAACATAGGATGGGAAAATATTGCAATCCTAGATCGCCTGCGAAATCGAATCAAGATTCCGACGGCTCTTGCAAACGATGCCGATGCAGCGGCGCTCGGAGAGGTAATCTGCGGCGCCGCAAAAGGAAAAAACAGTGCAGTACTGCTCACCCTCGGCACAGGCGTAGGCGGCGGAGTCATTATGGACAAACGGATTTTTTCCGGGTTTTTAAAGGGTGGATGCGAGCTGGGCCATATGGTGATCGAGCGCGATGGAAAGCAGTGTACCTGCGGGCGGAAAGGATGCCTGGAAATGTACGCGTCAGCATCCGCTTTGATGAACCATGCGCGCGCGCTGGCAGCAGACACGCCACAGTCTTTATTATTGGAGCTGAGCCATGGGAAAATAGAAGCTATTGACGGGAAGATAATTTTTGAAGCTGCCAAAAGAGGCGATCAGGCAGCGAACAAAGCAGTAGGGGCATATCTAAAGAATTTAAGCATTGGCATTGCGAATATCATTAATATTTTCAGACCAGAAATCATCATACTGGGCGGGGGTGTATCGGCGCAAAAGGAATACTTGACGGACTTGCTCCAGAAACTTGTGAACGGAATGTGCTTTGGCGGAAGCCATGGAGAAATACCAGAGATTGTCACTTCAGCGCTTGGAAATGATGCCGGAATCATCGGCGCAGCATATTTGGCGGAGTGATGCAGAGATTAGAATGACACTTTACATAAAGATGGGATAGGGGATCACAATGGATTTATGTTTTAAGATTTTAGACGCCAATATGAATACGAAAGCGGTGAGCAAAGGGGTGGATGAGGTCAGTCTTGTCTACAGTCAGGCGTATGCGCAGGGAGATCGGATTATCCTAGAAATGTCCGGGGAAAATGTATTTGTCTGGCTTCAGATGGATGATGCGCTTGGCAGGGCACTGGTTTATATTACGGGAAATGTGGAGTATATCATTCCCTTTGGCGAGCAGCGCGTCAATTTATCACCCAAAGTTTTTTATGGAACCAGACACCTTTTATATGCCCGGATTGCAAAAGAGTATGATGTCGCGGGATATCGAAATCTTGCCGTGAATGTGTATGACCAACACCAGATGAGGGACTGTTATCCGCATGCTGTGGCCAATGTAGAGACACGGAGAGAGACTGTGTTTGCCGCGAGAAATGCGATTGATGGGGTTGTGGTAAATCATTGTCATGGTGAGTGGCCATACCAGTCGTGGGGCATCGGCAGACAGGATGACGCGTCGATTAAGATCGAGTTTGGCAGAATTGTGGAGGTTGACCGGATTGTTCTCTATACGAGGGCAGATTTTCCGCATGACAACTGGTGGAAGAGCGTAAACTTTTTCTTTTCAGATGAAAGTTCATATGAGATGAAAATGGAAAAAAGTGCGCTGCCACATGAAATAGAATTTCCGGCGAAGCAGATCAGATGGCTCGAGATGAACCATATGGTAAAATCTGATGAACTGTCTCCGTTTCCGGCGCTGACGCAGATCGAGGTGTATGGCAGGGAAGTGCACTCGCCAATAGTCAGAACGATAGAGATCTGAAAAATACGTAGAATATTCTAAAAAAAGTACCTGTTCTTTCCCACCGTAAGAGATAAGATAAAAAAGGTAATTTAGCTTTGCAAAAGTTAAAAGGCATTACAAGGATCTCAAAAGAAATGGAGGGAAAGATGTTGAAAAAGGGAAAAAGATTTCTGAGCCTGCTGTGTTGTATCGCGTTGATATCTTCGATGACGCTTGACGTGTGTGCGGCAGATGTGTCAAGCCTCACGGCGGGAGAGAACAGAACACAGGTGACGGCGGATGAGCGTGCAGAAAGCGAGATTTCATCGATCAGCCAAGCGGAAAAGGAAGAGACAACTAGCCGCAGCGAGACACTTCCAAATACCGAAGCTGCAAGTGAGTCAGAGAAAGAAGAAGGCAGTGAAAGTGAATCTGAAAGTGAAGCTGAGAGAAAAACTGAATCCGAAGCAGAAACCGGCACAAAAGTGCAGGAGACTGTGCGTGAGACAGAGCAAGAAAGCAGCGATCAAGTATTAGAAACCGAAGCGGAAATTCCGACGGAAACAGACAGCAGCACAGACGAAAATACAGAAATTCCAACGGAAACAGACAGCAGCACAGACGAAAATACAGAAATTCCGACGGAAACAGACAGCAGCATAGACGAAAATACGGAAATTCCAAGCGAGACAGAAACGCAGGAAGAAGAGCACCGTAATCCCAATGAGGACATCACGGACCGCGTATCGGTAAACTATATTTATGATGATGCGTTTGTGTCAAACTTTAGTGGTGCGGACAAAACAAACTATAAAGACAACCAGAATTTGATTGTCGGAAAAGGAAGACATATCTATCTACGGTTCGACTTGTCGGAGATCAGCGCAGATGCGGAGAAAATAATGTTTCAAGGCGTGAAGAAGAAACTTGATTCCGCAAATAAAATTGTCGTGACGGAGTGCAGCGAATATATGCGTCAGGATGACAACAGCGACGCAGCAGATATATGGACGACGGACAACATTACCTATGAAAACAGACCGCGAGACACAGAGAAGACCATATACAGTGAACTCGATTGGTCTTCCGGTAATTTGGAGATAGATCTGACGGACTTTATAAAGGCGAAAAAACAGGAGAATGCCGACACGGCGTGCGTCCATATTACCACGACAACGGTGGATGACGGCACGACAGGGGCGGCAGAGGTATACTCGTCGCGCGATACATCGTCACGTGGGCCGAAGCTCGAAGTATTTATGGCGAAGGTATCTGAGAATAATATTTTTGATTCGGCATATGTCTCCAACCAGTCAGGGAAGGCGGACACCAATTTCGGGACAGCAACGAAATTGACGTTTGGCAAGTACAGGCATGTCTATCTTCGGTTTGACCTGGCAAACATCGAGGAAACTTCCAACAGAATCATATTCCGTGGAATCTATATGGGAAGCGCCGGTTTGTCCAATACGATTGTCGTGAAAGAAAGCGGTGAGTACTTACGTCAGGACGAAAGTACTGACAGTACGGAAAAGTGGACGACAGACAATATTACCTACACAAACAGACCGCTTGACAAAGACAATGTCCTCTATGATGCGCTCGAATGGCATTCTGGAAATCTGGAGCTGGACTTGACGGACTTTATCAAAGCGAAGAAACAGGAGGGCGCTGAGACGGCGTGCATCCATATCACGACGGCAAATCCCGACAGTGACAGCGATACGGCAGTGGACATTGGCGCGCTGCAAAATACGGACAAAACCAAGAAGCCCGCATTGGTTGTAAAGACGTCTGTCAACAATATTTTTGACGATGCATATGTGGACTCAACGAAGGGAACTACAAATAATGCGTCTTCTGGCACGCTGATTTTCGGCAAGAGCAGACATGTCTATCTGCGCTTCGATCTATCGAATATTGACGCCGACGCCGATAAAATTATATTTAGCGGTACATATGCAAAGGGCGCTCAGAAACCAGTTGTCGTGACCGCGTGCAGTGAATATATGCGGGCGGATGACAGCACGGACAGCAAAGAGGAGTGGACGACAGGCAATATTACATGGAACAAGCGGCCATTAGATATAGGAGACGCCCTCTATGAGGAAGTGACATGGACGGACCCGAGCAAGCTGGAAATCGACCTGACTTCGTTCATAAAGAGTAAGCTGGAAAAAGGCGATAAGACAGCGTGTATCCACTTTACCACAACGACGGTGGATGACACTGCGATCAGTGCCGTGGAAATTAATTCCACCCGAAGCGATTCTGGAAAGCCGAAACTGGTCGTGTCTTCCCCGAATGACGAGAAGCCGGCAGGGCTGGAACGTGAAACGACAGTCGGCAGCTACTATGACAACGGATATGTTATCCAGAAGGTGATTCGGATAAAAACGGCGGACAACAAGTATTTGACAGTAGACGCAGACGGCGCTGTCAAGACATCTGAGACTGCCAGCGGTGCGAGCCTGTTTGGGCTGCACATTTATCAGTATGACAAATTTGAGCAGGAGAGCTGCGGCGCGACAAGGACAACCTACGCCTTTGAAAATCTGGCGGACGGAAAATTTCTGACGATTCAGAATTATTTTGCGGAAAATGACAGCAGCAAGCCGTACTGGAGTCAGGAGAGCAGCGGGAAATACATCATACAGGCGGCAGCGCCGCAGGTTAATTGGAACGAGCGCTTTGACGTGCAGTACTATGCAGACTCCAAATACTATACGATAGCAAGCCATTTGCAGACATCGCGGGACACTTCGAGCGCAGTCAGTCCGGTGTATGTAGAAAATGATACATTGAAATGCGGAAAGAGTGATGATGCATATCGTTTTTATCTGGAAGAAGTGGAGAATCAGGACAAGCTGAGAGTTTTACAGGAGGTAGATGGCTCCTCTGTCAGATTGTTCTGGAAACCCGTCAATCAGGATAAGACGCCGGCAAATTATACAGTCGAAGGGCAGACGGTATCATATGATGCCCAAAACGACGTACTGTATACTGAGATTGGGAATCTTGAACCGAAGCTGCATGACTTTACAGTGAACTATCAGAATCAGGAGGAAACTGTAACCGTCAGAATATTCAATCATCTCGCGCTTGCGCACAGCGAGGCGCAGCTTGACGCGATGAGGGCGCATGTTGCGAAGAAAGAGGAGCCATGGTATTCCGACTATCAGAGACTGGTCAATCAGGTTCCTTACAATATGTCCAATGCTTCCTATGAAGTAACCGCATATGAGGCAGTCGGCAGGGGCGACCCGGCAGGACACGGCAATATAGCAGCATATGAACGCTCCTCCAACGCGGCATATTTCAATGCGCTGCAATGGGTGATAACCGGTGAGGACAAGTATGCCGCAAAAGGCGTGGAAATACTCAACGCATGGTGCGGATTAAAAATTTTGGATGGCAGAGACAGAATTTTAGGCGCAGCCATCAGCACATACCGTATGAACAATGCGGCGGAAATCTTGAAGTACTATCATGGAGGATACAGTGGTTATACAGATGAGGACTTCAAGAACTATCAGGACATGATGCTCAATGTCATTTATCCGGTGATACAGGATTTGGGTCTGCCAATGATTGCGAACGGCAACTGGGATACGGCAGCCATGGCGGGCATGGTATCCATCGGCGCAGTCTGCGAAAATACAGAGATTTTTGAGCGGGCTGTCTATCTGTACCAGGATATCCATACAAACGGTTCCGTTGCGGTGTATGTGAGTGACTGGGGACAGTCAGTCGAGAGCTTCCGGGACCAGGCACATGCGCAGTTTGGCATCAGCCTGCTCGCAGACGTCTGCGCGATCGCGGAGAAACAGGGCATTGATTTGTGGGGTCTATATGACAACCGTCTGGCAAAAGCCTTTAACTGGGCGGCACAGTATAATCTATATGACACCGAGAACTTAAAAATGGAACCGCTCACAGATGTTTACGGGAGAAACAGATGGAGTTCCATAGACAGTGAAAAAATAAACCGCGGAGAACTGCGCTCTGTGTATGAGCTTCCGCTGGCGCATTACGCCAAGGTAAGCGGCGTTGATGTGACCTGGATGAAGATGGCGGCAGAGGCGATGCGGCCGCAGGGGTTTGTAAACAATGACCATTTGAATTTTGGCACCTTGACGACATACAACGGGGAACCGACCAAGGCAGCAGAGCCGTATTTCCAACTGCGGACGCGCTTGGAGCCCTGGTATCAGCGGACATGGAATGATGTCAAAAAGTACGGTGAGATACAGGATAACATACCAGAGACACTGGACTCTTACTTTACAGTGGAGGCGTCCGGCGCGGTGACGGTTTCTGCCAGAAAAGCGGATGCACCGTTTTTCCAGATCGAAAATCAGTCGGATGGAAGCTGTGCGATTCGCTGTGTCAAGACGAACAAATACCTGTCTGTCAAAGAAGATACGTACAGTGATGGAAATGCCGTCAAAGCGGATGCCGATACCATCGGTGAAAGTGAAAAGTTTGTATTGAAGGGAACAGGCGCCAGCTTCTTTTATCTGGAGTCAACAGCATATGAGAACAGGATACTCAACGTCAATATAGAGAACGGTGACGACCCGCAAAACGCAGTGCTGACACTATATTTAGGCACCAGGAAAACGACGGAGAGCGACACCGTAACGAACAATGAACGCTTTATTCTGGTCTACAACACAGCGGATGTCGCATTAAAGGATGCACCGTCGGTTGACACCAGTGCATTGGAGGCGTATCTCGACGAACTGTCAGAAGTAAATAATGAGGACGCTAAATATACTGCCGAGAGCTGGCAGATCTATTCCGAAAGGTTGGAGCAGGCAAAGACATGCTTACAGGACGCTAGGGACGGAACAGCCACGCAGGCAGACATCAACAATGCACTTCGAAACCTGCAAAATGCTTATGAAAATCTTGAGTTAGATCAGCCGGCGCAGGAGGTGGTATCTGCCCCGACTGCGAACATCCCATCCGGTGAGATTCTGGCAGAAACGCAGATCACGCTGACCTGTGCGACAGAAGGAGCGTCAATCTATTATACAGTAGACGGAAGCGAGCCATCCATAAAGGATGAACTGCGCTACATACATCCGATTGTGGTCAATGCGCCTGTGACCATCAAGGCAATGGCAGGAAAGGACGGCTGCCAGCATAGCGAGATTGTCACCTATACATACACAATATCGCAGACCGATTCAGATAAATTTGTCAATGCGCCGACCGCCGATGTGCAGTCAGGCAAGGTTGCGAAGGGAACAGAGATTACGCTGACCTGTGTGACAGCAGATGCATCCATTTACTATACGACAGACAAAAGTGAGCCAAGCGCATCAAACGGAACACTTTATGAGCATCCGATTCTTGTGAACGAGACAGTGACCATCAAGGCGATTGCAGTGAAAGGAGAGCATGTGAGTGCGGTCAGCACGTTTGTATATGAAGTTTCCAGCCCAGACCAGGGCGAGGAGGACAAACCTGTGCCTGTACAGGTGAGCGCGCCGACTGCGGACAAGGCATCAGGTACGGAAGTGCTGCTCAAAGGGACACCAATCACGCTGAGCTGTGCGACAGAAGGAGCGGCAGTCTACTATACAACAGACGGAAGCGAGCCGTCGGCAAAGGACGAACTGCGCTACAGAAACCCGATTCCAGTCAATCGAAATATGACCGTCAAGGCGATCGCAGTCAAGGACGGCATAAGCAGTGCGGTCGCGGTATTTACCTATACGGTCAGCACCGGTCTGCGGATAACCGTAGACGCAGTACCATATTATTGTTCCGCGGATAACACGATTGTGACAGACGCAAGGTACACGTATACAGGAAGCGCCGTTACGCCTGAGATTACAGTGATAAACAATGGTGAGCTGCTTGCGGACGGCACAGACTATACAGTGAAGTATGCGAACAATATCAAAGTTCCAGCGTCAAATGCGAAAAAGACACTACAGCCGCAGATTACCATCGTTGGGAAAAATAATCTGAAAGGAAGCGCAGTTCTGTACTTTGCGATTGAGCCAAAGAGTATTGCGGCGCACGAGGAAGGAGTCGTGGGCGCTGAGCCGCTTGTCGTTGTCGAGAACAAAAAGGCAGCGCCAGTCTTGCATTACAATGGACAGATGTTAAAGGCAGATCAAGACTTCAAAATGAGCGATGCCGATCAGAATAAAAAGTGGACGCTTGCGGACAGCGATCAAGAGATAATACTCACCGGAACAGGGAATTATACAGGAGAACGAAAAGTCAAAGTAACGGTCGTTGGGAAAAACACCCTGCAAAAGTTCACTGTAAAGATGGACAACAGCATGCGCAGCATTGTATATGACGGAAATGCGCATGAACCACAGTTTAAGGTTTATGATGCGAAGAGCAAACAGCAGATCAGCGCGGACAATTATTATGTAGTCATGAGCGGTGACAAGATCAGTGCGGGAACGAAAAAGATTACCATTGTGGGAACCGGCATATATGCAGGGTGCCGCGTGACAAAGTCATATAAGATCAAGCCCTGTACGGATGGCAGCTTTCTCAGGATTGACAACCGTGCAGTGCAGTCGAAGTCCTACGCGTATACGAAGCGGGGCGCTGTATTGGAAGACGGCGATCTTACGATTACCGCAGACGGTGCGCTCTTAGCGGAAGGGAAGGATTACAGGATTGTTTACAGCGGCAATAAGAAAGTGACAGATAAGGCGAAGTACAGCGTGGTCTTCCTCGGCAATTACAAAGGGGTTCAAAAAGCCGCAAACCAGAAGGGAACCTTCAAGATTGTGCCGGCTGATTTGAGCAAGGAGCGCTGTCAGGCAGCTGCGCTTGACAAAGTGTACACAAAACCAGGCATTTATAAAACCAAACTGTATGTGACGGTCGATGATGTGCTGTTGAAAGGTTCTGATTATACGGTGACGTACAAGCTGTCTGATGGTACCGAGATGAAAGGTAAGAATCGGCTTGATCTTAGCAGGATGGACGGCACTGTGACCGTGCAGATACAGGGAAAGGGAAATTACAGTGGCGCGATAGAAACCTCTTATACTGTCCGTAAGCCTGACAACATGTACGATCTTTCCAAGGCGAGAGTGACAGTTGTGGACCAGGGCGGAAGAAAACTTAAGAATGTACAGTTTGACGGAACTGCGCAGACAGTCTCCTTGAAGATAGAAGTGAAGGACGGCAGCAGATACAGGGAACTTACACCGGGGGAGTATCATGTGCTGGCACCATTTATTACATATGCCAACAATGTATATAAAGGAACAGCATCTGTCATACTCAATGGTGACGGGAAGACATTTGCAGGCGGCAAGGCTGTGACATTCAAGATTGTGTCCAAAAATATTACAACGAAAAAATAAAAACCAATCAGTCGGAAAAAGCGTGTGTTTTGTCAGAACCACGCTTTTTCATTTTGTAAATCTTAAAAAAACGTATATGAAACTAAAAAAACAATATTTTTTCTGCTTTTAAATCTTGTTATAGTATAGACACAACATAAAACACCAAACGCGAAAGCGCAGGAAAGTAGTAAAAACGGAATATGGGAAGGAGAATCATATGAAAAAGAAATTTGTATCAGGAATGATGGCTGTGGCAATGATGACGACATTACTGTCGGGATGCGGGAACAGCAATACAGACAGCACAGGGAATGCACCTGCGGCGGACACAGGTACACAGAAATCAGAAAGCCAGCCGGCGGCGGAGGCTCCGGTAGCAAATGATAGCCAGGCGGAGGCAGGCGGTGCAGATGCGATCGTGACAGAGCCGACCGAGCTTACGTTTATCTTTGCCGACGGCGATGACGGCGCAAAGCAGTCCATGAACACTATCGTAGACAAATTTAATGCTGCCTATGAGGATATCACAGTGACCATAGAACCCGGAAACGGAGGGGCTTACAGTGAGTTTATTAAGACCAAGGACAGTGTAGGCGAATTTCCCGACGTGATGGAGATGAGAGACACCGCGGTGTATGTGCGCGCAGGAAAGCTCGCGCCGCTGCCGGACGATATTGTGAGCCTGTTCAAGACGACAACAGCATTTGACGGTGTGACTTATACAGCACCGCTTGCAGGCGAGAATACCAACGGAATCATTTACAACAAGTCATACTTTGACGAGAAGGGCTTCGAGGAGCCAAAGACATATGATGAGTTTCTGACATTGTGCCAGAGTATCAAGGATGCCGGCGACATGTCGCCGCTGGTAGTGGGCGGTCAGGACATTTGGCATATGGGCTTCTGGTTCTATAAGGCATATAATGACCAGGTGTTAAGTCAGGATGAGGACTTCATCAAGCACTGCTATGAGGGCACAAAGACCTTTACGGACGACGCCATTAAAAATACATTTACCGAGTTACAGGATATATTGCAGTATGCGCAGGACGGATGGGTTTCGACACCGGATGCACAGATTACGACTTTTCTTGTAAATGACATGGCGGCAATGATGTATTCGGGCACACATATGTTTTCACAGATTTCGCAGGCAGACGCAAATTTTGAGATGGGATGGTTTGCAGTTCCAAGTCCTGATGGCAAGACAAGGCTTGTTGGCGGCGGCGGTGCCAGCGGACTTGCAATCTCAGCAGAGGCAGCGCAGGACCCGAACAAGAAAGCGGCAGCAGAGGAATTTATCAAATTCTTCTATGCACCAGAAAATTACAGTGTATACTGCCAGACGTTGAGCGCGATTCCGTCAACGGTGGCAGAACCCACACTTGATGTATCTTCTGTTTTTCAGGAAGTGATTGATGCGACAGCCTCAGCGGATAAGCTCTCTCCGATGTGGAACACGATGACAGGAGACAACGAACTTCCGCCTGATTTCAGAAACTTTACTTACAAGACACTGATCGAAGTATTGCAGGGAACAAGGGATATTGACTCCGCATGCGAGGAGCTGGTCAAGACATGGAATGTTGGAATGGAAAGCTTTAACCCCATCACGGGAGTAGGGATTGAATAAAATTTCAGATGATGGATTGGCAACACATAGGCGGCAAAACGCCGTCTATGTGTCTGCCTTATAGAAGTTTTCTGAGTGACAAGTGATCAATTGCTAGAACAAGAGAGGAGGATTCCATGAAACAAAAAAAAGGACTGGATAAGGTAACAATTGCATTTATTGCACCTGCTTTTATTTTTTTTACCCTTTTTATCATTGTGCCGACGATTTCCAGTGTATATTACAGCTTTACCTCATGGGACGGCATCAGCCCGAATGTGAAATTTATCGGACTTGCTAACTATAAGGAGATTTTTACCAGCGCACGCTTTGGAAACGCCCTGAAAAATACAGTGATTTTGACGGTGTTTATATCCATCTGTGAGAATGTCATGGCGCTGGCGCTTGCATTAATTGTAGATCATGTCAGATGGGGGAAAAATGCATTTCGAAGTGCATTTTATCTGCCGGTACTGGTAAGTGGTATTGTTTCCGGCTTTATCTGGAAGATTATGTACAATTACAATTTTGGCACATTCAACACGATTCTGAAAAATATTGGTCTTGAGGATGCAAGGCAGGATTGGCTTGGCAATACGTCGCTGACACTGATTATGATTGGTCTGGTGCTGATCTGGAAGGGCGCGGGGTATTACATGATTATTTATCTGGCATCTCTCCAGAGCGTATCGACAGATTTGATTGAGGCGGCGCAGATTGACGGCGCGACAGCGGTACAGCGTTTCCGCCACATTACAATTCCCATGATTTCAGGCGCGTTCACAATTAATTTTACTCTGTCCTTAATCAATGGATTAAAGGTATTTGACCAGATTAACGTCATGACAGACGGGGGACCTGGATTTACGTCGGAGACGCTGGTCTATCTGTTGTACAAAGTGGGATTTAATGAGGGACGTCAGGGATTTGGAACCGCAGTGGGAATCATGCTGCTGTTCATCATTATCATACTGAATACTTTACAGCAGAAATTCTTGAGAAGCAGGGAGGTGCAGATGTAATGGAGAGAGCCGTAAAACGTTTGAGACCCAGCCATATCATCTTGTTTGTGTGCACGATACTGCTTGCAGTCCTGTTTGTGTACCCGATATTTTTTGCGCTGATGTCAGCCTTTAAGAGCAATGGCGATATCCTGAAAGACCCTGTTGCCCTGCCGGCATCCCTGTACCTTCAGAATTTTAAGGACTTGTTTCAACAGTCGGACTTCCTGACAGCGATCATCCACTCTGTTTTTCTGACAGTTGTGTCAGAATTGCTGATTATCTGCATTGTGCCGCTCGCGGCATATGCGATTGAGCGCAGGAAAAGTAAGCTGACGGCATTTATCTATACATATTTTCTTGCCGGAATGATGATTCCGTTCCACCTGTATATGTTTCCGCTGTTTAAGGAGATGAAGATGTTCCATATTTTCGGAACGATGGCGGGACCGATCGTGTGCTATATCTCTGGTTCGATCGCCTTTGGAACACTGCTTTATGGCAGTTTCTTGAAAGGTATTCCCCTGGAGATTGAGGAGGCGGCACAGATTGACGGGTGCACACCGTTTCAGACATTCTGGAAAGTGACCTTTCCGCTGCTTGGACCGTGTACCGCATCGATGGTTATTTTAAACGGACTCAATATCTGGAATGACTACCTGATGCCGTATCTGGCGCTGCCAAGCGGAAAGGCAAAGACGATAACGGTGGAGATAGCGGCATTTGTAGGACAGTACTCAGCAAGATGGGATATTGTCTTTGCGGGAACCGTGATTTCGATTGTACCGGCGCTTGCGATATTCTGCATGTTCCAAAAGTATTTTGTAAAGGGAATTACGGCAGGTGCAGCCAAAGGTTAGTATGCAGAATATTGGTCAAAACAAACATTTCTTCGTTGGGGAGAAGTGTTTGTTTTGCTATTTTTTGGCAGTTCCAAGGTGCGGGTATTTTTGATATGATAAGAAAAGAAGCTGCGAAAAAATGGAGAGATTTTTATGAGAAAGAAATGGCAGGAATTGGGGCTGTATTATAAATTTTCTTTGACGATCATCAGTGTCGGATTGATTCCCATGCTGTTACTCACGACATATATTTCCAGTTCAATGATCAAGGATTACCGCAAGGCGCTGGAAATTCAGTATGAGCAGGCAACGAAGTATGTGGCAGACAGCATTGAGAGTATGTTGGAATCCTACAACAGCGTATCAAAAATGCCCTATTATTACAATATGTCTTCGTATGGCAGCACATATTCTTCCTTTATGTCCTTCGACAATTTCAGGAAGATCGTCTACGGGGAAATTTACTCGGAGGAAACGATGCAGCGCCAGCGCCAGTCCGACATGGAGAACTTTTTACAATATCTTGGCAATCTGGACAATTCTATTATCTGTCTGCATTTTATCGCGCAGGATTTGACGGGAGAGAAACTGGATTTTCACAAGGCAATGGACGGGACGTATTTTAATAATCAACCCTTGTTTGAACAGCTAGTCGGATATTCTGAGCTGGACCGCGACAGCAATAAGCTGATTCTAATACCGCCGCACGACAGCACATACAAGAATGGCATTAACCGCAAGGTGTTCAGCGTTGCGCGCAATTACTATGACCTGCGGGGAAATGTGGGGAACACGCCGTATGTGGGCACACTGTTTTTTGACATTGACACGAGACGGTTCGACAAAATATTTATGAATGTGCAGTATCAGGACAACGAGCTGTTCTATGTGACCGACATGGACGGGAATTGCTTTTACAGTAATGTAAAGGGCAAGGCAGGATGCAATGTGAAGGAATTTACGGATGGCAAAAAGGATTTTGTGCTCAGTAATGAGATGGAGGAGCTTGGATTGAAAGTAACGGTCGTGATGGATATGGAGAAGGCATTTGCAAAAATCCGTCAGACACAGAAGATCATTTATCTCATTATAGCAGCATCAATCTGTGTGCTTCTTGGCGGATCGGTATTTTTCTCAAAAAGGCTGACGAAGCCTCTCCGTGAGATCATGGCACAGATGGAGCAGATTGGGACAGGAAATTTCGATATCGTGCTTCCGGTGCGTTTCAATGATGAGATCGGCATCCTTGCGGGGCGCTTTAACCAGATGAATGAGGCGCTCAAACAGCACATCAACCAGTCTTATGTGGCGCAGATCCGGCAGAATGAAGCTGAACTGACTGCGCTAAAATCACAGATTTATCCGCATTTTCTCTATAACACGCTGGAGGTTATCCGAATGACAGCGCTGGATGATTCAGAGAAGCGGGTGCCGGAAATGATAGAAGCATTATCACAGCAGATTCATTACCTGATTGGCCCGATGCAGGATATGGTGCCGCTGGAAAAAGAAATGGATATTGTGCGCAAGTATGTCTATCTGCTCAACTGCCGGATATCAGGCAAAATCCAACTGAACATGAATGTACAGTCCGCAAGCAGCATGATTGTTCCGAAATTGATTCTACAGCCAGTCGTCGAGAATGCATACGTACATGGTATAAAGCCTAAAAAAGGTTCGGGATGCATTATGATTGAGGCGTATGTGGAGGACAAGGCGCTTCATATCAATGTGATGGATAACGGCGTGGGCATGGATGAGGAGGCGGTCGGCAGGCTGTATGGGATTATGAATGGGACGAATCCTGGTATTAAGAGTGAATATAACTGGCAGAGCATCGGGCTGAAAAATGTCAATGACAGGATTCAATATTTGTATGGGGAAGCTTACGGAATCGAAATCACAAGTACAGTGGGAATAGGGACGAACGTGCATATTATTATGCCGGTGGAGAAGTGACACGGAGGAGATTGGAATGACGATAAAAATGGTACTGGCAGACGACGAGGTCATGATTACCAAGGGAATACAGAGGCTGGTGGACTGGAGTGCGATGGGCATTGAGATTGTGGGCGTGTTTGAAGATGGAGAAAGCGCGTTTGAGGCAATTGTGAGAGAGCAGCCGGAGCTTGCGCTGCTTGATATTTCCATGCCGGGAATGACAGGGATTGAGATCATTAAGGAATGTCTGGCACTGAAGCTGAGTACACAATTTATATTTATAAGCGGGTTTCAGGATTTTGAATACGCGAAAAGCGCGATAAAATACGGCGCAATCGATTACCTGTTAAAACCGATCATACTTGAGGAGCTGCTTCACGCCGTGGAACAGTGCATTGCAAACGTTACGGGCATCAAAAAAGAACCAGAGCAGTTGTTCATTGAGAACAGGGAAGAATTTACCAAACTGATTGAAGTGGAGAAAACTTGTTACGTGCCTGTGCTTGCAGAGATTATTCTTGCGTCTTCCATGAATGAACAGATGGAGAAGCTGGTTCGTTTCTCAGTCTACAGCTTTATCGACGAGTATGTTGAAAATACATCTATCGGAATCACGTTTCGGCGCAGTGGGAGAATGGTCATTATATTGAAGGGAACGGAGCGCGAACAGTGCATTGAACAAATCCATACACTACAGGAAGCGCTCGAAAACAGCATTCGACAAAAGACTGTGTTTGTGGTCGGGCAGCTTGTAAACCATATGAGTGAGATTCCCGGCAGCTATGAAAAGTGCGCTGCGCTGGCAGGATATTTTTTCTTTGCAGATTGGCTGCCCTCGACGGTGCTCGACACGGAGGCAGCGGTATTTGGAAACAAGATTCAGATGGAACGTTTTCAGGATGTAAGGGACCAGATGATCAATACGCTTACAAGCAAAGATGCAGAGATGTTTGAAAAGAGCTTTTCACTTTTTGCGAAGCTGACCTGTAGGCTTTCTGACGGCAAAAAGGAAGATGCGTGTTATTATTATTGTACCGCGGTAAGACGTGCGGAGGATACTGTGGCAAATCTGGGAATAGAGGGTTTTGACGGGCATGACATGAAGACACTGCTTGAGATGGGGCGGGAGACTGCCACCTATACGGCGCTTGTGGCAATGTACCATAAAGTGCTGTTGCAGCTTCGTGAAAGTTTCCAGGATATCGCGTCTAACAGTGAAAAGCAGAATTACCTCAAAGCGAGGGCATATATTGAAAAACATTACGCGGAGAACCTTACCTTGAATATTCTTGCGGACGAAATTCACATGAATCCCTATTATTTCAGCGCATTTTTCAAGAAGAACGCAGGTATTAATTTCAAGGATTATGTGTGTAAAATCCGCTTGGAACATGCCGTTGCGCTGTTGGTATCGAGCGACAAAAAGACTTACGAGATCGCAGTGGAGGTAGGGTTTACAGATGCGCGGACATTTACAGAGGCGTTTCAGAGGCACTTTCATGAAACACCCAGCGCATATAGGAAACGGATAAAGGAATAGCGCTAATAAGATTTTATTTTATTGGGCAGGAGGTATTCGATATGAAAATAAAAAATCCAATTCTTAGGGGGTTTCATCCAGATCCGTCCATCATACGGGTTGATGATGACTATTATATTGCAACGTCCACGTTTGAGTGGTGGCCTGGAATACGAATCAGCCACTCTAAAGATTTGGTGAACTGGGAGACGCTCACTTATGTGTTGCAGAAAGAGGAAGTTTTGGACTTAAAGGGTGTCGGAGCGTCGCAGGGAATCTGGGCACCTTGCCTGACTTATGACAAAGGTACTTTTTATGTGGTATTTACGATTGTCAGATCGTTTTACTGCAATATGTATGATACGCAGAATTTTCTCGTGACGGCGGACGATATACTAGGGCCGTGGAGCAAACCCATTATGCTCAACAACTTTGGTTTTGACCCTTCCCTGTTTCATGATGATGACGGCAGGAAATATATGGTCAGCATGGTGACGGACCATAGGATTCCTAAGAAGTATGCAGGAAGAATCATCTTGCAGGAGTATGATGCAGACCAGCAGCGTGTGATTGGGCCAGTAAAGGAACTCTATGTGGGGGACAAGATTTTTTTAGAAGGTCCACATATCTATAAACGAAATGGGTGGTATTATCTATTTTCGGCGGACACGGGGACCGGAGAGCTTCATGGACAGACAATACAGCGATCCAGAGATATATGGGGACCGTATGAGATGTATCGGGATGCCTTTATGTACCGGACATCGGACAGCGAGGCGTATTCGATACTGACAACCAGACATCACCCAGACTACCCGATTCAGAAAGCAGGACATGCAAGTCTTGTGGAAACAAAGGAGGGAGAGGTTTATGCGGTGCATCTGTGCGGCAGACCACTCAAAAACAGGAATCCTTCGGATTGTGTGCGTTTTCCCGGCAGCAGACGCTATACGCTTGGCAGGGAGACGGCTATACAGAAAATGCGTTGGACGGCAGAGGACTGGCTGATTCTGGACAATGGGACAAATCTGCCGGATGCGGAGATGGAGATCGAGGGGCTAACGCCCTGGAAGTTTGCGGTCAAACCAGACAAGGATGATTTTGACAGTGCCAGCTTGGATGTGGAGTACCAGTCGCTGCGCGTGCCGATGACAGAATACCATTTGTCCCTCACAGAGCGCCCAGGATGGCTGCGTCTGTACGGCAGGGAGGGGCTGGCATCGAAATTTCACCAGTCGTTGATCGCTAGACGCTGGACGGAGTTTGAATTTACGGCAGAGACATGTATGGAGTTTGAGCCGGAGGTGTTTAAACAGATGGCGGGATTAATCTGTATGTACGATACGGACAATTATCTGTATCTGCACTGCTCACATGACGAGAATCTCGGCAAATGCATCAGCATTCTGCGCGCCGAAAATAAACAATATTCGTATCCGGTTGGATACAGATCAGTTGAGTGCGGGAAGAAGCTTTACTTTAGGGTGGTGGTCGATCATGACCGAATGCAGTTTTATTATGCCGTCGGGAGGGATGCGGACTATACAAAGATCGGAGAAGAGTTTGACTGTAGCTATCTGTCTGACGAGGCGTGTGACGAGGGCTGGTTTACAGGCGCGATGGTGGGAATCTGCTGTCAGGATTTGACAGGGTTTGGAAAATATGCGGACTTTGATTATTTTGAGTATGGTGTGAAAGGATCAAAGAGCATATCCGATCAGTAATGCCGGCAAAAGCCAGGGTTGTAGTCTGCTTCAAACAAAGATTGTAGAATACTCCTAATATTCCGGTCATCAAAGTCCGTGGAGGTAAATAAGCTCTTTTCATAAACTTCATATTGTTCGAGTCCTCGTAGCTCAGCTGGATAGAGACACGCCTCCTAAGCGGTAGGTATTCGATTGCCAGAGCAACGTAAAATCAACAATTTCATATAAGTCCTCGTAGCTCAGTTGGATAGAGCGATCGCCTCCTAAGAGATAGGTCGGACGTTCAAGTCGTCTCGGGGGACGCTGGAAAGCATTGAAAACACTGGATTTTTCAATGCTTTTCCTTTTTTGTCTCAAGAGAAAACCAAAAGTCAGAGGACTCGTTTTTTTGGATATTTGTTATCACCCATGTTGCTAACAGAGAATCGAACACAAAACTGCACTTTCAGAGCCGTTGCTAATAACCGTGCCAATTTTGTGCGGAATTGTGCCAATTTCGCGCCAACTGAAATAATGACAGAATATTTTTAGATCCTATGCTTAACATTATTAACGCTATATAGAAAACTTATATGGCAAGCGAATTGTAATTGAAGGTAGTTTATGGTAGAATAATCCTATTAGATTGTTGAAAATTATAGGGGAGGGAGGGGAACAGATGGCTTTAAAAGATATGATTTCAGAATCACAAAAGGAAATTGCGGGTTCTCGAACAAAAAATAGGCTTACTGTACAAATTAGTTATGCCATACAGCTAATTATGGATTTTTACTCAACAGATTTTCTGGTGATGATGGATTATATTGAAGATGTTTCCATAATTTGTAACCCAGATGCCCCATCAGAAATACATTTATATCAAGTCAAAACAAAGTCTTCTGACAAACAATATTCGCTTAATGTCATAATAAAGGATGAATGGTATCAAAAGCTATATAATAATGCTGAGAAGTACAAGGGATTTGTTGGAAGTGCGTCTGTTGTATGTAATACAGATGTAGTGAATAAGCAAGAGATAGTTTTTCCGAATGCAAAAACATCTTTAGATGAAGAAAGTATACAAAATAATATAGGCAAAATACGGAAAGCAATAGCCAAAGCACAAAATATGATAGAAGAGGATGTGGATTTATCTAAATTTTATTTTATTCGTTCCTCACTTTCTACTAAAGGACATAAAGAAGAAGTAGAACATGAATTTGAAAACTTTTTGTTGGATAAAGATCTGAACCTACAAGTTGCCACAGTAAAATCAATATATAAACTATTATATAATGAGTTAGATGATAAATTTAAAAATGAAATTGATGAAAAATGTACAGATATTGAAGAAATTTTTAAGCAAAAAGGTGTTAAAAGCCAAGATATAAAAAGTGTTATATCTTGCGGATTAGCAATACAGATTCCCACACTTGATAAGCTGTATTCAGATTTTAATATTTCGTCTGTTTCAGAACGTAGAAAATGTGCATTTCAATATTCACAAATTAAAATGGATATGTATTCGGATACTGCTGCATTTGTTAAAACCAAGCAGGTATTATCAAAACTGATTGAAAAGGTAAATGAATCTGGAGTTGATGATATGCCAAATATTTTGTTTGATGTATATGAACAAGCAAAATCTGAAAATGTAGTTTCTATGGCATATGCCGATGAATATTATCTTAAAGTGCTTATAATGATTTTGATACATAGATATTGTTATGGGGGTGAAATAAAATGAATTTAATTATTACGTCAATAACAATAGTCGATTTAACGAATAAAGAAGCAAAAAGAATACATTTTTCAGAAGATAAAAATTTGCTTACAAGTGATCGGAATCATTTAGGCAAATCTGTTATTATGAAATCAATTTACTATACTTTAGGAGCAGAAGTTTTTTTCCCTAAACCAATAAAGAGTGTTAATCTATTAACATATATTGATTTTATAGTAGATAATTGTGTGTATAGGGTTTGCCGTTTAAATAGAAGCTTTGTTTTATATAAGAATAGAGAATTTGTAAAAAAATTTATATCGGTTGAAGAACTCAGAGACGCTCTGGAAGATATTTTTAAACTTCAAATAAATTTGGTTGGCAAAGATGCATTGGGAACAATAACAAAGTGTCCTCCAGCATTTTATTATATGCCATATTATATAGATCAAGAGAATGGATGGTCCGTAAATTCTTTTTCTTTTGATAGAATGGGTCAATTTGATTTACCGCAACGAAAAAATAGTTATTTCTTTCATCTTGGTGTGTTTGATAATGATTATGTTCAAAAGAGTAAATTGCAGAAGGCTAATGAGCGGAAGATTACTCAATTATCTAATGATAATCAAAAATATTTAACGGTCATAGAAACACTTCAAAATGGATTAGATGATACACAAATGTCTTTTGATGTTACTTCATTGGAGCGTGCAATAAATACTCGTCAAGAGGAAATAAAAAGGATACTTGATGATATTGCAAAGTCAAGAAGTGACTTGGTAGAAGCAGAAGATGAGCATATACAACTAACTCATGATAAAGAAGTTCTTGCAAAGTATATTAAGAAAAAAGTTCCAATGGATAGTGAAAACGAAGATGAGATTGTAGAATGCCCACGATGTGGGATGTTTTTTGAGCGTTCTATGACACAAAAGCTTGAAAAAATGTATTTATTAGAATCGTTACATGATGACTATACAAATATTACTGTTGAAATTAACAAGTTAGAAAAAAGAATAACAAAACTAAAAAATAAATTTTTAGAAAAACAAAATTTATTACAATTTTATGAAAAATCTCTTGCGGATAACCAAGAGATATATAATGCGTATTTGAAATCCAAAGCAACTCAGCAACTATTACTGGAATATCAAACAAAAGTGGGTGCCAATATTGCGGAAATAGAACGATTAGGAAAAGAAACTTCGGATATTAAGAAACAATTGGCAAGCTATAATGCAGAAAAGACTCAAACAAATAATGTTTATCAAACTAATCTGTCAAAGCTTTTGATGGAGCTTGATGTTCCAAAGGATCAAGTAGAAGAAGAGATAGAACCAGGAACAGCAATCATTGCGAGTGGTGCTTATGGTCCAAGATGTAAAGTTGCACAAATGTTATCTTTTGTACAAACTCAAAAGAAAAAATGTCCTGATATGATTTCTTTTCCTTTAGTAATTGATTCTCCTAATGTTCTGGAACAAGATAAAGAGCATCTGGATTCAGTTATTCGAACACTATTGACATGGGAAAAAACAGAAAATCAGATTATTGTCGCATCAATAGAAGGTAAGGAAACAGCCAATAGCATTTCTGGTGTGAATATTATACTATTGGAAAATCCACAGAACCATTTATTTAGCAAAGAGGAATATGGCTCTTACGAGCAAGAAATCTCAGAAATATTTACTGTTTTTTAAAAGTATTATTTTGCAAAACAAAGTTTGTTTAGGACAAAAGCAGGATACCTTGTATATTTAGATATCCTGCTTTTATTTTCCCCAAAATGGTATTCTGAATAATTATGCTAATTGCAAGCCGGCCAGTTCCTCCACTTCTTCAATAGACAGACCAGAACCAATCGCAATTTCTTCAAAGGACAATTTTCCCAGTGACAAATATCGTTTGGCTGTTTCAACTTTTGTATCATGCTCTTTGCTTTTGACATAAGAGCGCATCACTTCTTCCTGATCATATAACTCCATCATTATATTGACAACCTCCTTTTCTTTGCTTTCGAGATATTCCTTCAGCACATTCCTGTCTTTGCAGATGCGGATTGCTTCCTGCATAGCCTTTCTGGTTCTTCCATGGATTGACACCTGTTCCTGGCATACTTTGGTAAATGTCACATACTGATGGATAATATCACCTTCTTTTCCATCATAAATAATCTTAGCTCTCGCATCTATACAAATATCTTCTCCACCAAAAAACTCTTCTGAAAAAGATATTTCTTTTGGCCGTTCTTTTCTGTTTCCCGTATATATGATATACAATTCAGGTTTGGGCATTTTCAATTTTGTACTGTTATAAATATCCTGCTCTGTTACTCTAAAATATTCCCGATATGTCTGTACAAGATACATAAGGATACGGAACAAAATATTTACTGTCCATGTGGCCTGAGCCTCAATCAATATCAAAATCCGGTTACCTACTGAAAATCCCAGATCATTATAGATATCATCAACAAGAACATTATTGATGGTGATATCTTTTATGTCATCTTCGGTAGTTTGTTTATCATTCGGGTGAAGTGCCTGATATAACTGTATCAAATACTTTTTATCTTTAAAAAGATTTGTAAAAACGCTGTCTTTAATAGTACGTTTCATTACAGGAATGGATTCCTGCTGTGTATTTTCTGAAATTTCTGCATTATATTCCATCAATGATGTCACCTGCCTTATACATATATTTCTCCATATTTATAATACCACAAAATCCCGTATGGTTCAATGGATTTCCTTTATCTGTATTCTTTCCGGTCATATAGATTTTTACCTCAGAAATCCCTGTCTGTCTGATCATACCATAAATGCCGCTGTATTACTGCGATATAGTTCAAAATTTGGATGAAAGCCTTGCTTTGGTTTTCCAATGCCTTTTGATATCCGGCCTCTGTCAGAAACAGCCTCATCCGTTTACCTTTATCTCCTATGGGAGATTCCCCCGAAATCACATCAAACACAACCATATGCGTTACTTCCGGGTCAAAGCGTTCCAGTGCCATGATGTCATGCCCTTCCAGCTTCTGGGCGCCGGACTCCTGCCGGGCCACAGCGATCATCTCTCCAACAGTCCTTGCTTTTCAGGGCAGATGATAATTTTTTCTGAATGTCACAAATCAGCTCTCTGTAGTCATTTTCTGAGTGTTCACGGAGTTTCTTTAACAGGTTTTCGGCAATGTTTCTTTTGTCATGGTCACAGGTATATTGGCAAAACACAGCAATCTCCTGTATCGCATCATATCTGTGGCAGCCTTCCAGCTGGAATACCATCCTTTTTTCATCCTCGGTCAATGTTATCATATATTTCCTCCAATCTGGCTTAATTGCTTTGTAAGTACCATAATAGCCACTCATTTTTCTTCCCCGGTATCCTTATCATCCGGAAAGAACCGCTCCAGAATATCAATACTATCCTTAGAGGTGTAGCCCCACAGGATAGAACTGAGTGCGTCAATCGCCTCCCGCCTCCTGCGGTAATAGGTGCGGAAACTGATATCCCGGATATGGGGGCGCAGTTTCTCTATAATTTCTTCCTGTATCCTTTTGACAAGGGCAGTTGTAGTCCAACACGGTATTATGTTTTTTCCAGTCACGGATCTTATATTTGACCATCTGCAGTTCATCTAGGATAGAAACTGCCTGACACTGAAAACGGGTACGGAACCATGTGGACAGTTCTTTCACGGTACAGATCCATTCTCCGGGATATACTGTATAGCCGATACCGTCTATGCGAAGATAAGAAGTCCGGAAATTTGCATAGGTGCAAAGTACCGTATAATAAAAAAGACCGGAGCCCCCGCTTGTGCGAATGCTCCGGTCTGCCATTAAGTTTTGGATAAACTGCCGGTAGATCCGGCACCGTGGATAGTCCACGATCTGTTTGATTTCTAATTGATACTCTGACATAGAACCCTCCATATATCAGCAAATCCTGTTCAGGAAAAATAAGTCCGCTTTTGTTGCCGGCCGGTGTGGGCTTATGGTAAAATGACATTATCTGATGTCAGATGTACACAGCAACAACAAAATATAGACTTCAATTTAAAGTGAGCTACTCAGATTAGTATAAAAATCAGAGGATGATTCTGCTAATTTTTTGCTAATCGACGTTCCCAAAAACAGCTTTTGCTAATTTTCTGCTAATCGACGTTCCCAAAAACAGCTTTTGCTAATTTTCTGCTAATTTGATGAAAGTGAATAGTAGTAGATGAAATTGTGCAATATGCAATAAAAATGCACAATAAACTGGGTTCTACGAGGACACTTTAGACATGAAAGAACATGAAAAGAGGTGTAAGGTAACCGCAGGGCAAGGTATAAGTTTTCCTCCTTGTATTACGAAAAGTTTTCAAGTATGATAGTACATATATTTTGTTTTCAAAGGAACGAAGAGGAGAGAAGCAGATGAAGATTCATAGGAAAAGTAGTTGTCTCAACAAGGCATGGCGCAGGGGGATTGTATTGCTGACTGTTTTGGTGTTGGCGGGCTGCGGAGAGAAAGGGCAAGCGTCTCAGCCTGCGGCGCAAGTGGTCGAAGGCGCGATGAAAGCGGAGAATATGCTCCAGGAAGCTCGTATTCCAGGGAGTACAGAGGAATCGGCTGCACAGGAAACGACTGCACAGGATGAGGAGCGGGAGGAACGAACCGAAGAATATGAGATTGTGACCAAGTATGCGAAGGAGAAAGTTCGAGTCAGATCAGAAGCCAATACGGACTCAGAGATAATTCAAGTACTCAACAGGCGGGACCCGGTTGACGTTGTCGGCGAGGAGGGCGACTGGTCAATTGTCTTGATTGACGGTGAGACGTATTATGTGTCAAGTCCGTATTTGGTTATGGAGGACGAATTGCCGTCGGGGAAACTGGTTGTAATCGATGCTGGACACCAGGCAAAAGGCAATAATGAACGGGAGGCGATCGGTCCAGGCGCATCAGAAATGAAAGCGAAGGTTTCTTCCGGCACAGCTGGTAAAACAAGCGGTCTGGCAGAATATGAGCTGACACTTATGGTTTCGCTTAAACTAGAGGAAGAACTCTTAAACCGTGGATACCAGGTTCTCATGGTCAGGACCACAAATGACGTTAATATAAGCAACAGTGAGCGGGCACAGGTAGCAAATGATGCCAACGCAGATGCATTTGTTAGGATTCATGCAAACGGGTCAGAGAATACTGCGGTCAATGGTGCGATGACAATCTGTCAGACAGCTTCTAATATTTATAATGGTTCTCTGGCGGGGGCAAGCAAAAGGTTGTCAGAAACGATATTGGATTCTTTATGCAGTGCCACGGGTTGCAAAAAACAGTATGTGTGGGAAACAGATACGATGAGCGGTATAAACTGGTGTCAGGTTCCCGTCACGATTGTAGAAATGGGGTATATGACAAATCCCACAGAAGATTTGAATATGGCAACAGATGACTATCAGTGGAAAATCGCCAAAGGTATTGCAGATGGGCTGGACGGCTATTTTTCCGAATCTTTAAGCGCTGATCAATAATTTGTTCCCAGATCGTTTCTGATCCCTACTCGATTGTTTGGATTTAGAGAAGGACTCTAAATCGTATCATATTTTTGTCTGCGCGCTCCGCGCGGATTTTTCCGCCGTGTGTCTCTGCGATCGCCTGTGCCATTGCAAGCCCAATTCCTGTTCCGCCAGTGTTCGTACAGCGGGATTCATCCACGCGGTAAAAGCGGTCAAACAGCCTGTCCAAATCCGCCATATCCTGCAGTTCGCATGTATTGGACACCTCTATACAGACCTTTCGCCGCCTGCGATAAAGATCCAGCCGGATTTCACCCAATGCGGGCGTGTATTTGACCGCGTTGTCAAGCAGGATGGAAATCAGTTGCTGTATGGAATTGCGGTCGCCAAAAACCGTCAGATTTTCGCCTATATTCTGATCATAACGTTTCCCTTCTGCCCGTGCGCGCACAGCAAACGGCTCCGCCGTCTCCCAGGCGGCATCGCTCAGGGAGAAGCTGCTCTTATCGGGGAATGGGATTTCCTCATCCATTCTTGATAACGCCACAAGCTCGCTCACCAGACGGGTAAGGCGCGCAGTCTGTTTCTGAATGTTGGAAATCCATTCATCGTCCTCGTATTCCATCGCCGCAATATCAGCGCTGGTCGCGATGGAGGTGATGGGCGTTTTCAATTCATGCCCGGCGTCCGTGATAAAACGCTTCTGACGCTCCATATTTTTCATATAAGGTCTGACTGCGTACTGTGAAAAAAATAGAACAAGTACAAAAACGACCAGCAGACTGGAAAAGCCGATTGCCAGTGAAATCACAAACAGGGATTTCACAAAGCGAAGCTCGGAGGTCACATTCAAAAATAGTACAGTACTGCCTGCCTCCTCTTTCTTAATCTGAAAACGATAGTCTCCATAATACCCTTTTTCTCTGTTTTTACGAAGGACTGCTGTGGTATATTCTTTGGCGGTTTCCTCATCAATCGAGTAGATAAAGTCCCTGGAGATGACCTCCATCTCCCCGGATGAAGCGCAATAAACAGCAAAAAAACGGATGGTAAAGCGTGCTTCTGGACCGCCTCCCGGCAGTTCTGTAATCGGCGGGAAATCTGGTTCGGACTGCGCAGAGGATTTTCGCTCCTGTTCCTTAGACTTTTTATCCGGCGGCACAGATCTGCGCCTTTTGTGTTCATGCATCCGCCGCTCATATTCCAGCAGACTTTCAGCCATGCCGTCCTGCGTGGAGGTCATCCTGCCATAATTAACCACATTGATGCCCACCACCAGCACCAGCATCACCATCCCAAAAGCCGCCATCGCAGCGATGATAAACCGTCTTTTCATCTTTCTCAGCATAGGATTACCTCATGATTCTTCCAGCGAATATCCGGCGCCGCGCACAGTCCGTATCTCAACACCGCTTCCGATCTGTCGGAGCTTTTTGCGCACGAAACCGATATAGGTCCACACGACATTCATGTCCGCCTCGGAGTCTTGTCCCCAGATCTTATCCATCAAATGATTGGTCGAGAAGACAAAGTGCGGGTGCTGCATGAACAGCTCCGCCATCTGAAATTCCTTATTGTTTAGGCGCACTGTATTTTCCTTGCAGGCAAGCTCATATTTGTTGCAGTCCAATTGCACGTCACCAAACGATAAGACAAGGTCCGCATACCCCGCATTTCTGCGAGAAAGCGCTTTTACCCGCGCGATAAACTCCTTCGTTGCAAATGGTTTTGGAAGATAATCATCCGCCCCCGCTTCCAGTCCGGCTACGCGGTCTTCCACCTCCGCTTTCGCGGTCAGCATGAGAATAGGAACCGCTGATCTGCGCTTTCGAATCTGGCGCAGCACTTCCAGACCATTGACTTTGGGCATCATGATATCCAACACCACAACATCATATTCTGAGCATTGAAAACAATCCAATGCGTCTGCTCCATCGTGAACAATGTCCACGGTGAATTTATTTTTTTCCAACAAGAATTTTAGTCCCTTGGCAAGCTCAACCTCATCTTCAGCAATTAAAATACGCATATCGCACCCTCCTGTTTCTATATCAGAATATGCTATGATGTTGAAATGTACTTAAAAAACCAGGACGATACGATTCCGCTTGGGGAAATAGATTTGCAGTCCCAGCTTGCAAAGTTCAAAATAGCCCAGGAAAGGGTTTTCCTGATTGGTTTCTAACATGGGCCACTGTAGGTAATAGGACAGATTATAGTCACAGCTGATATGGTAGAGCGCTTCACGCATCAGATGGATATCTTCGCATCCCTTTCGGTAGGGTAGATCATGGTACCAGTCTCCTAAGTCTGTATCTGGCACATCTTCCCCGATTTCTCCATGCGTATACGCCTGAAAAACCTGCTCCTGAAAGTCCTGTCCCTCCTGTCCAGAGAGAAACTCAATTTGGGCGTCCTCATCCAAGGGGGCGTCTTCGTCGAACACCTCCACAAATATGCGGTTGATCGCATGGAGATAGGCGCGGGCGGCATTGACAGCATCCTGCTTGTGTTCTTCCGAAAATCGGGCATAGAAGTATGCGGCATAGGATGTATCTCCATTGGGGTGCTGAGTTTCCGCGGTATCTCTGCTAGCCTCGTCAATCTCCAGTAAGCCCTGATACATATGTAGGCCGGAATCGCCATAAAGGTTCAAGATGGGGCGCAGATGCTCCAGCTCACCGTCTCGCAAGTCCTGAATCAAGAAGGGGGGAACTGCCTCACAGTCCAGATCATACTCATGTTCGTGAAAGACTTCCAGTAGTACAGGGTCCTTTTCAATGATCTCCACCCAGCTGGCTGGAAGATATTTTCGACATTCTTCAATGGTCATCAATAAAACCTCCTCATATTAAATTATTTTACATAGTTAGCGCTTGTCAGGTAGACAAATCCATGTCGTCCCACGGGCACATCTTGTCGCATGATCTGTATTAGACTCTTGCACTGGCGCAGGTGGTAGAACAGATTGCGCTTGACATTGCGTCTTTATTATTATACCGCTGCATTTTACAAAATGGAACTATGTAAGGACATTAATATTTTGTAAATAGATCTAAGAATTGATGGCATTGTAGATGCGTCTGTGATAGAATAATGGGAGCTTTGACCAAGGGCGTGTGAAATGAAAGCTATCTTGGCATTTGCGACGGTGTCTGGCTTTCGTTTGGAAAAGCCGGCGGGAGAAGATTAGACCGAAAAATTCTGCCGATCAAGGCAGTATGGGGGGACAACGATGAAAGAGAACAATCACAAGGAATTTATTCACAAGAAAGAATTTTACAGAAATCTGGCAAGACTTGCCTTCCCGATTGCGCTCCAGAGCCTGATGCTCGCTTCGGTCGCGGCGGGCGATGCGCTGATAAATGGCACCGCTATAAGAAGCGGTGCCATTTTGCTAATCGACGATCTTTCTTGTGCCCTTTTTCAGGCGGTGCATTGCCCTTGCAAGTGATGCCTGTGACACATGGTACTCCTGAATACTCTGTTTTTGCTGTAATTGTTCGAGCGCGCGTTCGTATGCCTCGCGAGCGCGCACCTCGTCAATGTCCTCCGGCCGCTCTGCCGTGTCCACAAGCATTGTCACGCGGTTGTTGGCAATATGTACAAAGCCGATGCCGACAACTGCCGTGTGCCATTCGTCGCTTTGGTCATCTTGAAACCGTATGTCGCCAATTGTCGTGGCGACTACCATATTCTGATGGTCTGCCATCACTGCAAGCTCTCCGTCGAGCGCGGGTACGACAAGCATTTTGCTTTTTCCATCATAGAACACCTTGTTGGTCGCCAGTATTTTCAAGTCAAATGTACCCATATCAATCCTCCATATTTTTCAGACACCAGAGGCTTATGATTGTTGTGATTGCAGCAGTCTCAGCGACTTTTCAATCACCTCATCCAACGTGCCGACATTGAAGAAAGCCGCCTCCGGGTAGTCATCCATCTCTCCGCTTATAATCGCCTTGAAGCCGCGGATTGTCTCGGCAATGGGAACGTATTTTCCTTTGATGCCGGTAAAATTCTCCGCCACATGGAACGGCTGTGACAAAAACCGCTGCACTTTTCTTGCGCGGTACACGGTAATCTTGTCCTCGTCCGAGAGCTCCTCCATGCCCAGAATTGCAATAATGTCCTGTAACTCCCTGTATTTTTGAAGCATTTCCTGAACTGCCCTTGCCGTTTCGTAATGTTCCTTTCCCACGACCTCCGCCTCTAGGATTCGCGAGGAGGATTCTAGTGGGTCAACGGCGGGATAAATCCCCTGCTCAACAATTTTTCGTGAGAGCACTGTCGTTGCGTCCAAGTGTGCAAACGTTGTCGCGGGCGCTGGGTCAGTAAGGTCGTCTGCCGGCACATATACTGCCTGCACGGAGGTCACGCTTCCCTTGTCCGTGGACGCGATGCGCTCCTGTAGCTCACCGACTTCCGTGGCAAGCGTCGGCTGGTATCCTACCGCGGACGGCATACGGCCCAACAGCGCGGAAACCTCGCTGCCCGCCTGCACGAAACGGAAAATGTTGTCAATAAACAAAAGCACGTTCTGGTGTTCTTCATCACGGAAATACTCCGCCATTGTAAGACCCGTTTCCGCAACCCTCATACGCGCGCCGGGCGGCTCATTCATCTGGCCGAACACAAGCGCCGTTTTCTCCAAAACCCCGGATTCCTTCATTTCAGACCAGAGGTCATTGCCTTCTCTTGAGCGTTCGCCGACGCCCGTAAAAATCGAATAGCCGCCATGCTCAGTCGCAATATTTCTGATTAATTCCTGTATCAGTACAGTCTTGCCGACGCCCGCACCGCCGAACAGACCAATTTTCCCGCCCTTGGCATAGGGCGCGAGCAGATCAATCACCTTGATTCCGGTTTCCAGCATCTCCACGACAGGACTCTGCTCCTCGAAATGCGGCGGTTCTCGGTGGATGACCCAGTGCGGCTCGCTGTCAAGCGGCTCGCCGCCGTCAACAGGTTCGCCCAGTACGTTAAACAGCCTTCCCAGTGTCTTTTTCCCTACTGGAACCTGTATTCCCTTGCCCGTAGCGGTCACTTCCATGTCCCTGCAAAGTCCCTCGCTTGCCGCCAGCATGATGCAGCGCACCGTATTGTCGCCAATATGCTGTGCCACCTCCATCACGAGGCGTTTTCCCTCGCAGGTAACTTCTAAGGCATCTTTAATATAAGGAAGCTCATTGTCCTCAAATGCAACGTCTACGACAGGTCCCATGACTTGTATGATTTTTCCCTTATTCCACGTTTCCTTATCCAACGTTATTTTTCCTCCTTTTTCTTCGCCTTCTTCTTTTTCTTCTGCGCCTTCGCGCCTGAGATTACTTCGGTAATCTCCTGTGTAATCATCGCTTGGCGCACCCTGTTGTACTCGATCGACAGGTCATGAATCATCTCCGCGGCGCTCTTGTTGGCGGCTTCCATAGCCATCATACGGGCACTCTGCTCACTGCAAAACGCTTCGATGAGCGCGCCGTAAATATACCCCATCACGCAGTCTGGAAGAATGTTGTCAAGCACGGCATTCGGGGACGGCTTTAGCAGCAGCTCGCCGTGGAACATTCCATTGTCGTCTCCCTCCCATGGCTGTACGCTCTCCACGCCGTCCTGCTTAAAATTTTCAGGCAAAAATGGGAGAAGCCGCGTCATTTTCGTCTCCGTTGTCATGCTGTTTTTCATATAGGTATAAATAATATAAATTTCGTCAAGCTCTCCAGCGCGGTACTGTTCCATGACTGTCTCGCTGATAATGCGCGCGCGGTGCAGTGAAGGGTTCTGCGCAGCATAGTGGAAGTGACGCGCGAGCGGTATGCCTCTGTTTCTCAGGTAATGCCTTCCCGCCCTGCCGACAACGAACAGCTTGTAGTGTTTCCACTGACTGATCTGGTCCTGCGCAAACTTTAATATGTTATGGTTGTATGCCCCCGCCAGACCTTTGTCCGCCGAGATCACGATATATCCCCTTACCTTGTCCTCCGGCTTCTTGTTCGTCCGCTCGCCAAAGAACTCATGTTCAACATCGGGCAGGCGCTGCATGATGTTGGTGACAAGCGATTGCAGTGTGAAAAAGTAAGGCTCTGTCTCCTCCAGATTTGCCCGCGCCTTGCGCAGTTTTGTGGAGGAAATCATATACATGGCATTCGTGATCTTCATGGTATCCTGAATACTTTTCCGGCGGATTTGTATTTCCCGTGTACTAGCCATTTTCTGCACCCCCGCTACGATTCATAGTTTTTCTTAAATTCAAGCGCCGCATTGACAATCTCCTGATTCAGTTCATCGTCCAGCACGCCGGTTGTTTCGAGCTTTCTCATAAGCCCTGAATGCGTTTCTTTCATATATGCCAACAGCTTCATTTGGAAATCCTTTACCTTTTGAATCGGTATGGAGAGCATGATCTTTGCATTTGCCGCGCTGAGCGTAATGACCTGCTCCGCCATGCTGAGCGGGCGGCACAAGGGCTGTTTTAACAGTTCCATCAGCACATGACCGTGCATAAGCTGTTCCTTCGTGGCGCTGTCGAGATCGGAGGCAAACTGCGTGAACACTTCCATCTCACGAAACTGGGCAAGGTCAATACGGATACTGCCCGCCACTTTTTTCATTGCCTTGGTCTGGGCGGCGCCGCCCACGCGCGACACGGAAAGTCCCACGTTTACAGCCGGACGCATTCCAGAGAAGAACAAGTCGCTCTCAAGGAAAATCTGTCCGTCTGTAATAGAGATCACATTGGTAGGAATATATGCGGACACATCGCCCGCCTGCGTTTCAATGATTGGAAGCGCCGTAATCGAGCCGCCGCCCTTCTCGTCGCTAAGACGCGCCGAACGCTCGAGCAGTCTGGAATGTAAATAAAATACATCGCCCGGATAAGCCTCGCGCCCCGGCGAGCGCTCCAGCAGAAGGGAGAGTGCACGGTACGCAACCGCGTGCTTTGACAAGTCATCATATACAATCAGCACGTCCCTGCCCTTGTGCATAAAATATTCTGCAAGCGCCGTCCCAGAGTAGGGCGCAATATACTGAAGGGGCGCCGGGTCGCTTGCTGTAGCAGACACAATGACAGTGTAGTCCATCGCGTCATTGCTTTTCAGGGTGTTTACCAGCTTGGCAATCGTCGATGCCTTCTGCCCGATTGCCACATAAATACAAACCACGTCCTTGCCCTTCTGGTTCAAAATGGTGTCGATGGCAAGCGATGTTTTTCCCGTCTGGCGGTCGCCGATGATAAGCTCGCGCTGTCCGCGTCCGATCGGAAACATGGAGTCGATCGCCAAAATTCCCGTTTCAAGGGGAACACTTACGGATTTTCTGTCAATGATCGTGGGTGCGGGCTGCTCCACAGGCATATAGCCCTCCTCCTTGATGGCGCCCGCGCCGTCAATCGGCGCGCCGAGCGCGTCAATCACCCTGCCAAGAAAGCCGTCGCCCACTGGAACGCCTGCGCGTTTGCCTGTCCGCGCCGCCCCCGAGCCTTCGCGGATTTCCACGTCGCGGCCAAACAGGATACAGCCGATTTCGTCGCGCCGGATATCCTGCACCATTCCTTTGACACCGCAGTCAAAAACGATAATCTCGCCATATGCCGCGTGATCAATCCCGTCAATATTGGCAATGCCGTCACCTACCCAGCTCACGGTGCCAATTTCCTTATCCTGTGCTTCCAGCTCAAAATTCTCGATCTCGGCGCGCAGAATCGAAATAATGTTCTCGGTGCTTGCCGCCGTCTGGGCGCCTGCATTAGAGAAGCGCTCCTGAAACTGCTGTAAACGTCCTTTGGTACTCCAGTCATAGACCTCGTTTCCCGCCTCGAGGATAAAGCCGCCCCCGATCGAAGCGTCCTCCTCCATCTCAAAGGAAATCTCGCCGCTGTCCTTGTACTGTTTCTGCACAAACGCTTGAATCCCTTTGAGCTGTGCTGCATCTGGCGCCGTCACATATCTTAATTTTACCGAAAAACCGTCTTTTTTCTCCGTGGCAGTGTTTCGGCGTTCTTTTAAGATTTCCCCCCAGTGCTGCATATCGCCATTGTCGCATAATAGTTTTAAGAAATCACGGATTTCACTGGGAAACACCATGTCAATCACATGATGCTTTTTCTCGAGCGCCACGGTAGGATTTTCGAAATCCTCCTGTATCTGCGGCACTGATTTTAAAATATCCTCCGTGCGGAATATGATATTTTCCGCAATCCCCAGCTTCCGCATTGTTTTTGCATACTCTGATACCGTATTTATCACCGTTGTTCACCCGTCTTTGCTAAAAATTGGTTATAAAGTTCCCTGTCCGCGGCCTGTCCCTGTCCCGAGGCAACCACGCGCGCCGCGGCTTCCATGACAAGCCCGGCAATCTCTTCCTGTGCCTGCCTGATACTGCGTTCCTGCTCGCCCTGTGCCTTTCTCTTGGCGTCGGACACAATTTTCTGAGCCTCCGATTTGGCTTCCGCCACGATTCTTCCATATTCCTCGTCGGCTTTTTCGCGCGCCTTGCTGACTGCCGCCGCTTTTTCTTCGTCAATTCCCTTCACGCAGGCTTCATACTGATGTCGCAGCGCACCTGCCTGTGTTTTGGCTTCCTCTGCCTCTGCATACTGCTTGTCAATCTCCTCCTGCCTTTTTGCCAGTATGTTTTTCACCGGCTTGAACAGGAATTTGCTCAAAATAAAGTAGATAATCAGCAGATTAATTACGGTAAAAACAAGATTTATATCCAGTTTTAACATAATGTACCTCCCAGCCGCTTATTTCACAAGCATGATAATCAAAATCGCCACAACAAACCCGTAAATCGCCGTTGCCTCGGCAAGCGCGCCGCCGAGCAACAGAAGCTTTGTGATCTTTCCGTCAGCCTCCGGCTGTCTTGCCACCGCCTCAACTGCCTTGCCAGAAGCGATTCCAATTCCAATTCCCGCTCCAATACCTGCCAACGCTGCAATGCCTGCTCCAATTGCTACACCCATAATTTACCTCCATTCCGCCGTAAGGACATACGGCGTTTTTCATCAAAATATGTTCATTTCATCAATATTCAGTTGTTTTTGTTTGCCTTAGATTAACGAATATTTATTCGACTGCCTCTCTGATGTAGAGCGATGTCAGGAACACGAACACGTATGCCTGTATCAGCCCGTCGAAAATGTCGAAGTAAAGGCTGAAGGGAACCGGCGCGACAGCCGGCATCAGAATTTTAATCAACTCCATGATGACAAAAGCGCCAAGTACGTTTCCGAACAATCGCATACACAGCGAGAGCGGTTTGATGAATAGTTCAAGGATGTTGATCGGCGTCACGATCGCCATCGGCTCTTTAAAGCTTTTGAGCCATCCGCCTGCGCCCTTGCTGTGTATGCTCGCATACTGCACGAGCACAATACTCATCAACGCCAGCGCCGCCGTGACATTCAAATCCTTTGTCGGCGGTTTGACGCCAAACAAACCAATCAGATTCGCAAAAGCCAGATAAATCAACACGGTACTCAGATACGGTACATATCCTTTTGCTTCCTCTCCAACCATGTCCGTGATAAACCCTTCAATTTTTGTCACAAGCATTTCCGCAAAGAGCTGGCGCTTTCCGGTCGGATGCACCTGTAGGTTCCTTGTCAGAAATAAAGAGAGCAGCAGTACGAGCAGCAGAATCACCCATGTGATCACTGTCGATTCGTAAATTGGAATTTCCCAGCCGCCGATAGTTACGGTGAACACCGCCACACATTCTAGCTGCTCGACAAGCTCATTTGCCAATTCTTCCATCATTTTCACCTCCTATCATTCAAATTTTTCATGACTGGCAACAGATACTGTACGCCAAAAAAACCTCTGCGATACACAGGTTTCAATATATTGTAAAATCCAAATGGAGTTCTACCATATTTATTTTTTGCCGTCCTTGTTGTGGATATAATTTAACTCGATGGCTTTCTTGCGCAAGATTGGAATATGCGTCCATTTTACCGCCACGATGAAATAAGAAGTGCTGAAAATCACAACAGCAATAACCAGCAAAAGCAGCCGGGCCAGAGACCTGCTGTTTTTGCCGGTTGAATGCCGTACAGTATCGTTGATCAGTTCTATGGCGCTGCGTGCTTCAAGCATCTCTGCCGAACTTGCAACGCCATCGTTTGCATTGTAGCTGATTGTTTTATTTTGTGAAAACTCGTGCCGCGCAGTATGGGGCATGTGTTTCTGTATATAAGAGAAATCCCTATTGGCACTGCCAAAACAAACTCCAAGAAAAATGGACAGTATTAAGAGTAAACTAATGCCAAATTGTTTTTCTTTCGTCTCCACGACCCTCACCTCTGTTCTATATTCTATCATGGTCGTGATAAAAAATCCAGTAAAAGTTGTATCAGAGTATTAAATTACAGCTTATGTGCTGCTTGTTGTATATGGGTGATTCACTTGATTTTATGGTGCGCCTATGATACTGTATACTAGTTTAAAATTTTTATACGAGTCATTTGCTAACATAATAAAATCTGATGCAAATATGGAAGAACCATCATTTGCTTCAGATTTTTTATTTTCGAGCGTATAGAAACGGCCTGTTTTTTGCAAATAAAATTTCGCAGATTCAAATAGTCTGCGAAATATAAAAAAGTATGTTGCTAATATGTAATCTATATCGGTAATAGTGTAACACTTTTTAACCCCTGTGACAATTCTTTTTTCCAAAAATCATGATTTTTTTATATTTGCAGGAAAAATCAGTGGTAAATGAAGCAATAATTGGGCACGGCATGAGCTTAGGAACTGTTCAGAAATTACTCATGACAATTACTTGTCTAAATGTCCATCTGCGTCATCAGAAAATCTTGACATAGC
>ERZ808054.413-NODE-413-length-42307-cov-27.549183_pt1 | contig 42307 bp, 69 predicted proteins | sample MGYA00380201_ERZ808054 | MGnify/ENA primary metagenome ERZ808054 (study PRJEB31490, sample SAMN06133419) | mouse gut metagenome | isolation source: Z5_2 | host: mice | place: China: Chengdu | collected 2015-05 ...
TTCTTTTGAAAAAATGGAAAACGGAGGGTGTGTTAAAGTCGCCCATTTTTAAGGACACGGCGGTATCCGGGAGGTATCGTCATGTCCTTTTCTTATAGTTTGCTGTCAAAAAAAGCCCACCCTCTCTAAAGGGCGGGGTTCGTAAAACAGTATTTTTGAAAAAAGCTGAAAATGTAGTGTTTTCAAGGGACGGCGTGGCTTCGGTCACGCCGTTTCCCCTTTCATCAGCTCATCCAGAGGGATGAAGCCCAGACCATCATACTTGATGTGGATATTCTGCCGCCGCTTGCCGCTGGACTTGTCCGGGGCCTCCACATAGATCGCCCGCACCAGTTCCCGGAGGGCGTACGGGTCAAGCGTATCAATAGATACATACTTCTGCGCCGTCTGGATGAACTTTTCAATATTCTCGCTCTGTCTCGCCTGTACCTCAATCTCCTGCCGCAGACTGACAACCTCGGCCTCAAGCTGCTTCTGCTCCGTCTCGTAGCTTTGACTCAACATATCAAACCGCTCGTCGCTCAGGCGTCCGCTGGCGTTGTCCTCGTAAATCTTGATGAACAGCCGCTTTAGCTCGGCAATACGTTTTTCGTCCCGGTTGAGTTTCTTCCTGCTGGTCAAAATTTTCTCGGTGCTTTCCAGTTTCATCTGCTGTTCCATGACCATACGGAAGTGGGCCTCGTACCGCAGAATGTAACCTGTCACCAGTTGGATATGCTTCAACACCATGCGTTCCAGAACCTTGACCCGGATAAAGTGCCCGCCGCATTTCTCTCGGTTCTTCTTGTGAAGGGAACAGTCGAAGAAATCCTGGGAGAAGTCACCGTTGTTGGACGAGCCATACTGCATCTTAGAGCCGCAGTCGGCACAGTAGACCAGCCCGGAAAAGATACTGCTCCTGCCAGTGCGGGTCATGCGGTGTCTCTGCTGACGGATCACCTGGACCTTCTCAAACACGTCATCTTCGATGATACGCTCATGAGTGCCGGGGAAGATTGCCTGCTTCTCTACCGGATTCTCCCTTTGCTTCTTATCCCAGATAGAATTGGAGTAGGTCTTGAAGTTGACAGTACAGCCCGTGTACTCCCGGCGTTCCAGGATTTTGACAACCGAACTGTCACCCCAGCCATAGGGGTTCTCCGGGGTGGGATTCGGTGTGCTGCGTCCCTGCTGCTTCTTGTAGGCGGTGGGGGTCAGCACCTTGTCGGCCCGAAGTTGGTTAGCGATCTGCTGTGGACCTCGTCCCTCCATACACATCCGGAAAATACGCTGTACTACCTGGGCAGCCTCCGGGTCAATCAGCCAGCGTCTCGGATTCTCCGGGTCCTTCACGTAGCCATAGGGGACATTGACCGTCAGCGGTACCCCCCGTTCCCCCTTCGCTTTCTGAACGGCCCGGATTTTGCGGCTGGTATCCCTGGCATAAAATTCGTTGAACCAGTTCTTTATCCCGGCAAAATCATTGTTCACGCTGTTGGGGTCGATGGTATCATAGTTGTCGTTGATGGCGATAAACCGGACGCCGTTCTGCGGGAAGGTGAAGTTAGTGTAGAGCCCGGTTAATGCGGAGTTCCGGCCCAGCCGGGAGAGGTCCTTGGTGATAGCGACAGCCACATTCCCCGCTTCAATCTCCGCCAGCATTGCCTGGAAGCCAGGGCGGTCATAGGTCACACCACTTACACCGTCATCCACAAAAAACACCGGGTTTGGAAAATGGTGGTCTTTAACGTATTGGAGTAAGATGGCCTTTTGATTCTCAATCGACAAGGATTCCCCCGACCGCTCATCCTCTTGAGACAGTCGGCAGTAGAGGGCGGTGATTTTATTCGTTGCTCCAAACATTTCTGTATCCTCCTTCAAGGGAGCAACTGTCAGTACAGGATTGGTTGACTTCATTATAGCAGAGGCAGGGGCGTTTGTCATTCAGAATCCTCCAGCTTTTCGGCAAAATTTTTAGCGGTAATACGCTCCAGCTTGCGCAGAAAGCTCTCGGTCCCCTCATAGCTACCCGTGGCCGTATAGGGCGTTCCGGCGATGACCTCTGCGGCGGTTAGTTCAGGAATCCAATAGGCTGAAAGGTTTTTCACATGGATATGTCCGTTTTTATTGATTTTCAAAGCGTCATTGCTCATAGGCTCTCCTTTCAAATCTTCAAAATTGTTGTGAAATCAAAAGTGCAAAATGCACTTTTGATTTCATGGATACAAACGTGGGGTGTAAAATGCACTTGGCGTTAAAATCAGAATTGCAAAGTGCAAGTCTGATTGAAATTTTGGCGGTGACGTTAATGCGGCCCAGTGGTCGGCGGCATTCTGACGCAGACCAGAACGAAAAGTTTTCGTTCTGGTTTCAAGATTGCAAAATGCAATCTTGAAATTGACTGTATCAGCATACGCAAAATCAAAGGCGCATTTCGCCTTTGATTTCTCAGGGAGGTGGCGGACATTTTGACCACCACCAGAGCCGCTAAAGTCAAACTGCGCCCAGCGCAGTTTGATTTGGTGAGCCGCAAAATGCGGTTTACCTACTGTTTTAACGTGGTGGAAAATTTTTCCGCCACGTTAAAAAGGATGATGTCAGCGGTCATACTCTGCCTCCCGCCGTTTCTGCCGGGTCTGCTCCTGCTGGCGCAGCGCGGTGTCCACACAGCTTTTCACCTGCCGCAGCTTTTTCAGATCGTCACGCAGAGGCTTGTACCGCTCATACTCAGCGGGATAGTTCCGCTGTATCTCCGACAACTCCTGCCGCCACGCCTGGACGGGGATTTTATCCTCTGGGGAACGGTGCTTGTCCAGCTTCCGGCGGGCCATGTGGAATGTCCGCAGCTCGCCCTCATGCTCCAACTCGAATTTCTCCCGCTGGCCCTTCCACTTGATGGCTTTCCACTTGTCGTAGATGGGTTTGGTTTCCCGGTAGAGGTCAATCAAATGAAGCAAATCCTCTATCTCTTTCTTCCGGGCCGACATAGCTTTCAGAGAATCGTTGACGGCCTCCGTCTGCTCGTTGCGGAGAGTAAGACGGGCCTCCAAATCTTCCAGGGTAAGCAAATCATTCTCTGTCAGATAATTGACCACCTTGGCAAAACTTTTGAGATTTCCAATCCGGGCATTGTGGCTCCACGCGACCGCATTTCTGGCGGCGTAGTAGGCGTTTAGGAAGTCGGCAAGGGTTGGGGCCTGGGGCTTGCTCAGCTCGTCCTTTACGGCCTTAATCCAGTCGGTCAGGCCAGCAATTTTCTTCCGAAGATCGCCCAGCATTTTCCGGGCCGCTTTCACCCAGCGGTTCCAATCGCCCTTGTCAGTGGTGATGCCCTTGGCCTCCATCTGGCGGACGGCCACACCTTCATGGACAGTGGGCAGCAGATCGAGGCCCTGTCGCTCATAGGAGCGGTGGTCGACACGACAGGTCAGCCCCTTTTCCTCAAACTTGGCGTTCACCATAGCGGCCCACGCTTCCCGCCAATGCTCCAGCGTTTCCGGGCTTCCCCAGTCGGTAGTGGGGACAGCGTCAAAGAGTGTCTTGCCGTCCTCGCCCATGATGCGGTTCCCGTCCTCGTCCAGACGGTAGACGCGCCTTTGCTTAAAGCCCCATTTGCCGCTTTCCTCGATGGGCCGGATAGGGCAGAGGACGTGAAAGTGGGGGTTCGGAATACCGCCGTCCTCCTTGTCCGGCTGGTGGATGGCGAAGTCGGCAACCATGCCCCGGCTCACAAACTGCTCGGACACAAATTGCCTTGCAAGAGCGATGTTTTCTTCCAGAGAAAATTCGTTCTGCAAGGCAATGTCAAAGCTATATGCAAGCTGGGCTTTCTTGCCGCGCTCGGCCTTCTCTACGGCGTTCCAGAGGGTGGCGCGGTCCTGGTACTCGGCGGGGGCCTGGGGCGGCAGGAGAATGCCGGTACAGACCACGCCGCCCTTGTGGGTGTAGTCGCTGACTTCGCCGTAGTATTCGCTGTAAAGTTTCTCTCCGGCCCGGTAGGCGGCAGACGTGACAATAGACTGTCCCGCGCTCCGTTTGACCTGGGTAACGTGGAGATGGAACAAGGCCAATTATCCACCCTCCTGCTGGTCAATCATGCGCCTGACCAAAGCGGAGACTTCCGGCAGGGAGAAGATTTGCTCTGCCAGCTTTCGGAAAGCTGCTTGGCTCATGCCGCGCACTTCTGGGGCAACGCTTTCCACATCGGCCCCACGGACGATAAGCCTGTGGTTTCGTTTCTTCCGCTCGCCCTCGGTGTAGTAGCGGACACGGTTCTCCAATCGGCGTTGCTGGTGCTGGTACTGCTCCCGTTTGGCAATGGCCTCGTCCCGCTCTTTCTCCAACTGCTCTCGTGATTTTTTCATGCTGTTGACCTCCTATCAGCTTTGAATTTTGGAAATAAAAAGGCCGTTTACCGGTATCTGGTAAACGGTCAAGGGGTACAATATTGGGTTTTACCTCGCTGGAAAGGTCCATCCGGGTCGCGGGTGTACCTTTCCAGCGAGGGTGCAGGGATAGCCGCGAAGCGGCGCAAGGGGTGCAGCCCCTTGTTCGGAGTGTAGCGACGCAAACGGCCCGGATTTTCGGAAGTCCGGGCCGTAGCCTCGCAGAGCGCACGATACATGGCCGCAGGCTATGTATAGAAGTGCGCCGTTCCTCTCTGCCGCTCGGAAGGGATTAACTACTGCGGATAAAATCTCGACAAAACGATGCGACTGTAGGGCCGCAAGCAAAGATAACCTGGGAATTTGCAATCATTTCTCAACAATATACCCACAGCTGCTGCACTTATATGTAACTTTCTTTTTGCCTAAAGCACCAGCAGCGATGCCCACCGGGCCGGCGATCACTGCGCCCAGAACAGCTTTTTTACCACTGAATCCGCCAGTACGCTCACTGACTGCATTGAGAAAACCCATTCGGCATTTTGGACACATATCCATAATAAAACTCTCCTTTAATGATAGATATCTTCCCGCAAGTTATTGATAAAAGTCTCTGTTTCTTCAAGGACAGATTGATATTTGCAATCGTGCGAGCATTCAGAAATATTGTGATACAACTCGCGGATTTTTTCCCGTTGAAGACGGTTCAGCAGCCACAAGCGGGGTTCGATCTCCCGCCAGCGCCTCTCGATTTCATCCCAACACATATCATCGGAACGGGGCGTGACACTGTTGATTTCTTGACTGATATCAGAATCTTCTCCCACAAAAGCCAACAAAGCATAGAGGAAGGAAGCAACATCTCCGCATAAAACGTACTGCTGATCCTGTAAGGCTTTTCGTCTCTCATGCTTCCATTCAAACCGCCGGGTGATAACGCTGCTCAAAAAGCCCAGGATAGCGCCAATAATTACCGGCAAAAGATTAGAAATAATTTCTGGCATATCTCAAATTCTCCCGTATTTCGCTTCAAATTCCGCTCTCTGCTTACGTCGGGCTTCCCCTAATTGTTCTTCCTCTTCTCGTTGCTTTTTCCGTTCTTCCACCTTATGTATCGCCTCTTTCAGTTCCGGGGCTACATATAGTCCGGTCCAGTTGTTTGCCTCAGCCATGCGGCCAAGATTCTCTCCTTGAATCATGAGTGTTCCATCAAGCCGGATGCCTGCCCAATATTTTTGGCCCGGAAAAGGCATGTCCGCAATTGTGACGAAGTCTGAGCGGTTCTTTTCTTCTGAAGCACCCCCAAGTACTCTATGGTTGATAAGCGCTTCTCCCGATTCGGTCAATTTAGTGTACATGGAGCCCACGACGAAATTTGAGAAAATATTATCTTCCGTTATGATTCCGGCCTTGCGGATCATACCATCCGCACGAACGCCAATAAGTGTATTGAATGGTGCGGAAATTGATACAATGCGTTCCCAGTGCTTTACATCACACTGCCCGTCACCATTATCTCCAGCAGCGATTACCGTACCATCTCGTCGCAGTCCGAAAGAGTTGCGGGAACAGGCGGCAATGGAAATAATGTCATTCCATTCCGTGACGTCACACTTTCCGTAGTCATTTTTGTCTGCGGAGACAACTGTTCCATCCCTTCGCAAACCCAAGACATGGGTCGTACCAACGGCTACCGAAATGATGTCATTCCAACCGTTCACTTCAGGAAAGGCTGCGATGGTCGGGCCCGCCATCACAACGGTGCCGTCAGAGCGGACCCCAAACAGATTGCCGTTGGTGGCTCCCGCACTCACGGCGACAATATTCTCCCAGCTGCTCACATCGTATTGGGAACCATCGGTGCAGGCTATCGCTACCGTTCCGTTGGTGCGGATTGCCGCCACAAAATCCTTAGAAACTGCCAGAACGGCATTTTGCTGGCGCTGTGCGGCCCATTCTGCATCGCTTCGAATGCTGGGGAGCTTTTCGCCAATCTTTTCCACACCCATTTTAAAGCCACTTGAGGACATCCAACTGTAATCTTGACTCCCATCAGGGCCGAAATACCACCCGTCGTCATTCCGGGACACAAATGGATTTCCAATTTCCTGCATCCTCAGTTTAAACTGTTGCCATGTCATGTCGCCGTTGAGCGTTTTCACAATCTCATCGCCTGTCATCGGTTCGCCAGACATAACGGAATAAGCCGCATGGGCAAACTCCTTCCACACCGGATCATCTGGACAATACTTGTCCACAGCGGCATGAGCCAGAATGCGGCACCGTTCCACATATTCAGACCGAAGAGCGGCAACCTCCTGATCGCGTCGGCGATAGGCATCTTTTGCCTTGGAAATAGACGCATCTATCTGCTCACCGAGGCTGTCGATGTCCGCCTGTACAGTCTTCTTCTCAGAGAATTTGAAAAATCCCAGTTTACTCAACGCCTGCGCCTTTGCCTCTTTTTCCTGTTCTAACCGGCTGATTTCGGATGCTGCCGCCTGTATTTCCTGGTCGTATTTTTCTTCTATCTGTGCTACGTTGCGTTCAACCGCCTCTATGTCAACGCCGATTTTTTCCCGTTCCTCCGCACGATGCACATACCCTTTGTTTCTAAATTCACCCATGTGATAGCCCTTCCCTAACTTGTGAATCAATTCCGGCTTGGGAATACGGGAGGCATGGAGCCGAGCGTACTGCTCATATAGTACGCCGAACTCCTCTGCCTCCTGGGCTGTCTGCGCGTCAGTTTCAATCTGATAACCGCATTTTTCACATTGCAGTATCACCAGTTTCTTCCCCAGCGCACCGGCGGCCACGCCCACCGGTCCGGCCACCACCGCGCCGACCACCGCCTTGGTGCCGCTGAATCCTCCTGTACGCTCGCTGATTGCTGTCAGCCTGCCGTGGCATTTGGGACACATTGAAATAGAACCCATTTTCAAAGCTCCTCTCCGATTTTTAGATTTGTCGTAATGTGTACTTTCCTGTAAGCTGATTTCTCTCCTGGAAAATATCGTATGAGGTATTTAAAACTGCCAACTTTTATGATATTCTGTTTTTCGCTAAGGAAAAGTGCATTTTACAGGAAGGTACACGTTCCTGTAAATTTGCTCTACTTACAATAACTTGGCCTTTTCGTAAATCTCCGCCCGGTAGCGGAAGGTGGACAGCGGCATCCCACACTCCCTTGCTGCCGCTGTGCCGGTGATCGCTCCGGCTTTCCACCGCTGGTAGGCACTGTGATAGTTCTCCGGCAAGGGCCTGGGCGGTCTGCCAAACCTCACACCCCTGGCCTTTGCCGCCGCAATGCCCTCCGCCTGCCGCTGGCGGATGTTGGTGCGCTCGTTCTCCGCCACGAAGGACAGCACTTGCAGGACAATATCGCTGAGAAAGGTCCCCATCAGGTCCTTGCCCCTGCGGGTATCCAAAAGCGGCATGTCCAGCACCACAATGTCGATGCCCTTCTCCTTGGTCAGAATCCGCCACTGTTCCAGAATCTCGCCGTAGTCGCGCCCCAGCCGGTCGATGCTCTTGATGTAGAGCAAATCGTCCGGTTTTAACTTTTTGGCCAGCTTCTTGTACTGAGGCCGGTTAAAGTCCTTGCCGGATTGCTTGTCCATAAAAATGTTTTGTTCCGGGATAGACATTTCCCGCAGGGCGATGAGCTGCCGATCTTCGTTCTGCTCTCGGGTGCTGACCCGGATGTAGCCGTATGTATTGGGAATGGTTATCGTACCTCCCTCCGGCGCTGCCAGACAATATCATATCCCAGCGCGTCAGCCAGCTCCACGGCCTCCCGGTAGCGCAGGGAATCCCGGCGCAGTTTGCCGGACAGATTGGGGACGCTGGCGCTCCATCCGTACTGGTCGGCCAGCTTCTCTACAAGGTCAGCCATGGTCATGCCCTCCCGGACAATGTACGATTTGATTTGGTTTCTGGTGTCCATGTTCATCCTCCTTCAAATTGAAATATTTTGGTGCTCGCTTGTGAGCGTATCCCGTTCCCGCAACAGCGGATTTGGTGCGCTGGCAGGTGTGACTGATTGATGTGCGTCCATCCGACAGAGCCGCCGCCCGTGAAGCCCTGTCCACGGGGACGCACTTTGCATTTCACGGTTTGGCGTGACTTCATGCTGAACCGTGAAAACCCAAACGGGACGGCGTACTGTGTTCACCATTGGGCGCGTCGCTGTTTCGTATGGATTGCAGTACAAAAAGTTCCGTTTGTTCGCTGTTTTCACATGGATTGAAAACAAGTCTCGATTTTAAGGCTGATTCTTCTGCCGTTCTCCCCGAAAGCCGTTCCTGCCCCCATTTCCGGCGGCGTGTGGTCCCCTCTGGTGCGCTCGTGCCTTGCGGCAGTTGCGGCGCACTTCGCCGGGGGACATATCCCATTCAGACGGTCATGCACTTGTCAATGTTCACATCTCTACCAGACACTTAAAATTATAGCGGTTTTATGCCCCTTTTCCCGTATATCCAAGAGGTAGGAAATCGGACCCCAAACGGGCAAATTTCCACGCTCTTGGAAATGCCGCCTTTCTTCGACAGAATATTGCCGGAAACTGTTGTAAAATGACGAAAGAGACGGTATGATTGCAGGGGAGGGAATGATATGGATGACGCAAAGCAGATCATGCACGAGCGTTTTTGGGAATTGCGAAAGGATTGGAAGCTGACGCTGGAACAGCTTGAGAAGCAGACCGGCATTTCAAAATCCGCGCTGGGCAGCTATGAAGCAGAAGGCACAAAAGACATCAGCCACTGGGCTGTTGTCAGACTGGCGGAGTTCTATGGTGTGACTACGGACTACCTGCTGGGCTTGTCAGTTATGAAAAATCACCCAAACGCAGATTTGAATGATCTGCGTTTGAGTGATGAAATGATCGAGCTATTAAAAAGCGGCAGGATTAACAACCGGCTGCTCTGTGAGCTTGCCGCCCACGGTGACTTCCGGCGGTTTATGCTTGACCTGGAAATATATGTTGACCGGATTGCCAGCATGCGCATCCGCAATAACAACACCGCTCTCAAAACCGAGCGCAAAGTATTGATGGAACGTGCGGGCCTGGATGACAATGATTTGAATATGCGCACGTTGGAGTTGGCCCAGATAGATGAGGATGATTACTTCGCTCATGTGATTTTTGAGGATTTGCGGCCCATCATTCGGGATATTCGGGAGGCGCACAAATCCGATGCCACTACCGCTGACGCTGATACGGAGTCACCGGCAGAGAAAGCAGTACGTCAACTGGAAGATGCACTCAATTGTGAAGGGAGTAAGGAGGAAAAAATAGTAAGAGCACTCCTGTCGCAGCTTGAGATTGACTATGATACATTGACGAAAGAAGAATTTGTGATTTTGATAGGAATTCTGAACAAGTCCGAGCACATGAAGAAGCATATCAGCAGGCGGGGCAAGGTTCCTGCCCCGCAGAGGCGGAAGCGAAAAAAGAGGTAAACAGGCGGCTAAATGTAAAAAGAGGGCGGAGAATGGATGAATTCCCATTCTCCGCCCTCTTTTTGTTCGCCCAATCCTGCCTGACAGATGCCGTGAATGTAATTTTCTCGGATTACTGTTTTACGGACACCTACCTAAAGGGAAGCCCTGGCCATAACTGCGAAAATTGTAATATCCTGTCGCCCCGGTACGTCCGTATAGCCTTGCGCTATGCGGGCGTTTTTCTATCCAGGCGGTGCTTCTGGACACCGTGATATGCTCCTTAAAAGGCATAAAAGCAAATTCTTTTAGACAAATTAAAACGTCTTCTTCATTGATTCTGAACGGTTTTGCGATTTTAGAATTTGCAATAAGTCATTTGGGGCTTTCTAGGTTACTAACAAAAAACAATCATAAAGACCGGGGGCAATTTTGCCCCCGGTCCAATTTTACAGCATATCCAGCTTCCTCATCACATTATCATAAGCCCTGCGGTTCACGACCTGCAATGCGTCCAGCAGGTCATCTATGACCAGCAGCACCTTCTCCGGGTCTTTCCCTGCCGCAGCCCTGAGAAATTCGCTGTCGCCATACTGGCCTAAAACTTCCACTTCCGCTGCCGCCGCTTCCGAGTAAGCCGCTATCGCTGGCCCGGGCTGAGAATACCCCAGCATATGATCCCGGCAGATATGCAAGGCGGCCAGCAGGATATACCGGTTCTCAGATGTCTCCTGTTCCTCCAGATCGGAGATCGCCCATTCTATTTCCTTCAGATTAGGCTTTGTCATGGGCGGTCCCTCCTGTCAGGCGTTTTCCAGCTGGCGCATGAAGCGTTTGATGGTCTCCCGGTCCTGGTCGCTGGCGGAGTCCAGAGCCATTTCCAGATGCTCCATCATCGCGCTGCGGCCATCGTCCCGGCTGTAGCGGCCACGGCTGTCCCGGCGGGTGTTCCGTCCACCGCGATGATAGCCGCCGCTCCCCCTGGCGTAGCTCATGCCGCGTCCATAGCCATCGTCTCGACCGTCCTCCTGGCTGTAGCCGCCCTCTTCCTCCAGCATCTCGATCTTGCCGATGTTCTTGATGGTGTCGGTGAGCTTGTGGATCAGCTCCAGATCCCCGGGGCCCATGTCGGGCTTGCGGGCGATCTCCTCCAGCTCCTCGCAGAGCTTGTCCTTCAGATCATACAGTTTTTCCATAATACTTACTCCTTTCAGGCCACGCGGTCAACGATCACGTTGACATTCTGGACCGTGATCGCCTGGGTGCTGGTGTTTTTCAGCGCAACAGTCAGGCAGCATCCCTTAGGCACATCAATGATCGCCTCTGCGTGGATGTTGAACAAGTCACCCACAGCGGCGGGGGTAACGATGGCCGTGGCACTGTTCAGCGGTTCGCCGGTGATCGCCAGGGAGACGGAGATCGCCCCGGCGGTGCCGCCAGCAGCAACGGCGATATTGCCATCTGCGCTGACGCGATAGCGGGCACGGCACTGGTTTGTGATGCCCCGCAGGGTAATGATGCCGCTGCCGTCCCGGTGACAAACGTAGCCACGATTGCAAGGAATAGGGGTTTCGGTCAGAAGAACATTCTGTCCTGCCGCCACAGTCTGCGGCGCGTTTGCAGTATATTCAGGCATTTTATCGATCCTTTCAAAAAGATGGCGGCGAGGGTGCATTACCCCCGCCGCTATGGTATTTTCCGTTTTGGAAACTACCAGTCAAAATCGGCACGGGGCCGAACATTCCGAAAATATCGGAAAGTTGCTCGTTATTGGATTTTAGCAGCTGCCGCATCCGCCGCAGCCGTTACCGCCCCAGCCCGCAAACTGTCCGCAGCAGTTGGTGGGGAAGTTAACGGGCGTGGGGGGCTGAACGATGTACGCCGCAGAGGGGCAGTCGTGTCCGCTCCGGCGCAGAATCTCCGCTTTGTTCGCGTCCATAGCAGCCATCAGCACAGCGTTCTGGTTGGCCTGGGAAGCGGAAAGCTGGAGGGCCTGAATCTGAGCAGCCTGAGCGGCAATGCGCTCGTCCTTAGCCTCCAGCCGCTGAGCAGTTAAGGCATCGAGGACAGCCCGGGCGTTGGCGTTCTGATTCTCAATTAGGTCGCGGGTATTAGACTGCATCAGATTGCGGGTGGCGCAGTCTTCCTGGGCGATGGTGAACTTTACGCCATCAATGGAGCGCTGAGTTTCGCAGCAGCAATCTTTCTGCTGATAGCCCAGGTTACACAACTGCTGCATCAGCGCGGCCTGCCTCTGAGAATTGGCAATCTCAGCCTGGTAGGAATACTGCATCATGTTCGCGCCCAAGCCATTGACGGCGTTGCTCTGGGCATAGAAGCCGTCACACAGACCCTGGGTCACGCCATCCAGCTTACCAATGATGGTCTGGGTGTCCAGACTGCGCTGCAGGATGGATTCAGCAGGATAAGCGCTGCCGCCCATGCCGCCGAACCCGCCGAAGCCGCCCATGCCGCCCCAGCCAAACATACCGAAGATGAGGAACAGGATGATCCAGGCTCCCCAATCGCCGCCCCAGCCGCCGCAATTTCCGCCATTGTAGGCGGTGCCGGTGGGCGTCACGTTCATGACGGCAGGAACGCCGCCGCTTTCACTTCCAAGAGACATTTTTGTTCTCCTTTTTTGATGTATTTGCAAAGTCTGGCCAGACTATATGCACGATTTAAAATCCAAACATGGAACGCAGTCCACTCAACGGACCCTCCATCTGCTTTGCCATCTGCTGGGCCTGGTTGAGCTGCTGCTGGTTGAGCTTGCCGGAAGAAAGAAGCTGCTGGATCATCTCGTTCGGGTCCTTGCCCTGGTTCTGCTGCATGAACTGTTGAAAAGCCTGCATCATGTTACCGGGGCCTCCCTGGGGGGCGTTTGCACCGCCCATAGCAGCGAAAAACGGATTAGCCATTCTCTGTATCCTCCTTTACTTTAGCGGCCTTTGCGGGCCGTTTGAACCGCTCCGCAAGGATGTCCTCCAGCTGGTCGATAGTGACGTACTGGCTCAGGTCGATTTGTGATGTGAGCGCCATATCTTGCTGAGCTGCCACTGATATGTCCTCAAAGACCCTAAGCGGCGAAGGAATTCCGTTTGTGTCGCGGCTTTTGACATATATGTACCGATTGTTCACATCCCGCATAATGACAGAGTGACCTGGAGCAACAAGCCAGTTATTTGCTTCTTCTTGACTACTTACCCAGTTATTGTCATAATCCTGTACTCCAGAAGCTTGAAATGGTGGAGCGCCCATAACTGTTTGTGTTTGGTTGGATGGCTGGATTTGACCTTGCTGTATCATTGGCTGAGATTGCTGCATCTGCTGCTGCCGGAGCTGAGCCAGACGGTCAGGCGCAGGTGGGGCATATCCCCCTTTCTGTTCGCCGGGATCTGGAATGTAATAATATTGTCCCATTTCTCAATTCTCCTTCGTCCAATAGTACGCCGGGACCTCCCTGCCGCTGTCCCAGCTGTCGTGCCACTGCCCGTCCTGGACGCACAGAACATGCCGCCCGGGCATGGAAAGAATAAACGTTCCCCGGGGATGATCCGCCGCAAAATCGGCTACCGTGTAGCAGTCCGGGCAGGCATCGGGAAGCAAATACCGCGTAAAACCGTGCTTGCGCAGGTACGGCCCCCATACGCTGTCCGCGTTGGGCAGATCGCCCCGGATGAATCCTTCCAGCGCCAGTCCGGCATAGGTCTCCTCCCACGTCTGCCCCAGCGCCTTTGACAGGGCACGCACGGCGCAGTCTCCTACGCTGCGTCCCGCCGGGTTCGGGTTGTAGTAGGCGTAGCTCATCGACCGCGGTTCGGGCAGTCCGGACAGTTACCGGTACCGCCGCACTTGCACTCATGGCGGTTTTCCTGTTCGGAGACAAACTCCGTGAGGGCCCCCTCCCGCCGCATGGCGCAGCAGTTCGATATGGCGTCCTCCAGCGGCATCCCAGCCGCCATCAATCTGCGTTCATCCGTCATTGCCGACCTCCAAAAAAGCGGAGGAGAAAAGAAACATTAAGCCGCTGGCGCACCGGTCCTGCCGGGTGTTCTTTTCTCCTCCTGATAATTCTATGATAACAAAAAAGAGACACTATAAAGAGTCAGAAAAGACTCAATATAGTGTCTCAAAAGTGTCAAGGAAGCTGCTCCGCGATCTTCCGGAAGCCGGATTTCCTTCGGCGCTTTACGGTCTCCTGGGAGACGTTGTGGGCGGCGGCGATCTGCTGGACGGACTTGCCCATCGCTTCCCGCTCAACAATGTACTGCGCCTCGTCCGCCTGAAGGTCAAAAGCCCGGATGTAACCCTCTGCCCGCCGGGGCCCCATTGTGGACAGCAGGGCGCGGACGGCTTGACTGCGGCTGTCCAATGACTGTCACCGCCTTTTCTTCGGACGGTTCGTGGGCTTTCTGGGCTTATTCGCCCGCTTTGCGCCGGTCCTCATGCGCTGACGCTGCTTTGCCAATATCAGCCACCATTCGTGGCCCCCTCAGTGTAGGACTGCGTTTGTCGCTGTTCGGTCAGGTCCTGCTCCTGCGTCATCTCCGCCGGAGTCATGTACGCAAACCATACCAGCATCCCAACGATAAGCGCCCATAAAAGGTTGGTCACGCACAGTGCAATGATCAGCTTGTGGACTGTCTCCCGCCAGGGCTTAGACATCTTGTCGGTAGCATCGACCATATCGCCGAAGCTCTGAATCTTTTCCTTATCATCCATTAGAGCCACGCTCCTTTCCTTTGTATTTTATCACATCGCGGACAAGTTTGCAACGCTCAATCCAGCTTCCCCAGCCGGTCCAGAACGGTGAGGGTCCGGCACAGGTCCTCGGAGACGTTGATCTCCTTGCTGCTGGTGCCATTCAGAGCGTCCTTGTCCATAGCCTTCTGCACCGCAGCCTTGTAGTAGCTGGGCACATCGTTCAGCGTCTTGTAAATAACCATATCGTCCTCCTCTTTTTCTTTGTCGAACACGGGCCGCACGGCCCCTACGATGTACTTTCCGGGACGGTTCTTCCGGCAGACCATGCCGCCGTTGGATTGGCTCCCGGACTGGCTGGTGTTCCCCTCGACGGCCTGCACGCCGTAATCCGGCAGTTCCGTCTCCACGATGCCGCAGTGGTCCGTGGCCGCGCCGCCGGGGAAGTCGTAGATCACCACATCCCCGGGACGGAAGTCGGTAGTTACCCAGCATCCGGCGGCCTTGGCGGCGTTCATCAGCGCGCCGCAGCTGGCCGTCCGGACCGGCAGTTTTACGCCCGCCTGGGCGAACACCCACTGCACGAAGACCATGCACCAGGGGTAAGCGCTGCCCATGACCTCCCGGCCATAGTACCAGGTGTTATAGCGCACGTTGTTGCTGCTGGGCGGGTTCTCGCATATGCCCAGCTGCTTCCGGGCGATGGTCAGGAGTTGGTTAGCCGTTGCCATTGCCGCCGCCCTCCATAACATCCTGCACCTTCTGGCTCTGGGTGCCGAAGTAGAACGCGATGATCACGGCGTAGATGGTCATGAAGTCCTGAGAGATGGCCCCCTTCAGCGCCATGACCGCAAACACGCCCGTCAGCACCAGCGTCACCAGGCTCTTGACGCTCAGCAGGTTCCCCAGCCGTTTTTTGATAGTACTCTCATTCATATGTATCCTCCCTTTCCCCCGTGGGCCAGCCTTCGGCTGGCTTAGGGCTGGGGCCGCCTTCCGGCGGCCTAACGCCGGGCTTGTCCCCGGTCACTACCTTCGATATCTTGATCCCCGCCAGCAGCAGGGCCTCCACGCCTCCAGCGCCCAGAGTGTACTGGATGAGCGTATCCGGCACCGCGCCCTTCACACAGAAGATCACGGTCATGGCCGCGATGAACGCCAGCAGGAACAGGCCCATCAGGCCCAGGATCACATTGGACGTCTTCACTTCCCCACCCCCGGCATTCCGGACGCCAGCCAGACCAGGAACGCACCGACCAGCGCGCTGATGATGCAGCTCACAAGGGCCTCCCAGCGCTTGGCGGGTTTTCCGGCCAGGTCCTTCGCGGTGGCGGTGAGTTCGTCCAGCTTTTCGTCCATGCTGTCCAGCTTCTCGTTAAGGGCGGCGCGGTTCTGCTCCAGCGCGCCGATGCGCTCGAACATCTGGCGGTGGGTGCTGGACGAATTGGCGCGGTAGGTGTTGAACTCTTCCTTCAGCGCCTCCACCCGGGCCGATACCGGGCAGTCTTTGGGGTTGCAGGTCTCAGGCATGGTTTTAGCTCCTTTCAAAAATAAAATCCGCTCCCGTTGACAAAACGGGAGCGGTTGGGTATAATGATAGCAGAAGGGCGCTGTTACATGACGGTCAGCCCCTAACCATCAATCATGAGCAAAACTCATGCTGACTGCCTGGGGTCCAGCCGGGCAGTCAGCACGCTTTTGTGGTAAGCATCGCCATCACTGCCGCCGCGATCACAAGGACCCGCAACAGCTGAAAAAGCTTCTTTTCCCACATCAGCCTCACCCCCTCTCTTGGGGGAGTAGCTAACCGCCATATGTAACAGCGCACCGTTCTGACCGTCCTGGCTGGACGGCTTTTTTATTATACCGGACGCGCCGCGTTTTGTCAAATGATGTCAGTTTCTGTTCGCAATTATTTCAGGATTGCAAATAAAGCACTATCAAGAAAAAGCGTGTTGTTGATAGCTGGTGCAATATTTAGTTTAAAATTACCCTTTATCTTGATTACAATATTACCTGTGCTATCAAATTCGGCAGTATATGTCATATTAAATGTAGGTTTCTGGAAAGTAGTAACATAGACAGCCGTAAACATGCGAGCATTGTTTCCGTTGAATTCCAACACTTTGGCAGAATTGTTTGATAATATTTCCAGTATACCATAACCAGTAATTTTTACCGAACCGGAATATACCATAGGGGCTAATGTTTTGATACCACCTTTCGCTATGTTGACCTTTCCCTCAAAACTGTTTGTTTCGTTTTTGACCGTCGTATACGTAATATTATTATCCGCATATCCGACCAGCGTTCCTATCCCTGGCTGCGCGCTCTTGATAGCTGCGATCTTCTCCGGATAGGAGCTGAATGGGGCCGTGTCTTCTATAGACTGTCCCTTCGCAGCAATAGCTTGCCGGATCGAAGCTTTGGTGTTCTGGAGAAGTGCTAACTTATCTGCAACAGTGCCCATTATACGACCTCCCCATTTATGTTATCCAGCAGTGCCCCAATATCCCCCACCAGCTTATCCACATAGCCCTTGTTGGTGGCATCGTGGTCTGTTTGCGGATCAGAAACACCACGAATCCTGGATTGCGCCGCAATGTCTCCGCTCCATGTAGTTAAGGCAGGCATGACCTGAACGATAGCCTCTGAATTAGGCCCATATGTAGTCTTAAACATAACGCCGCTATTCAACATTTCAGCAGGATTATCAGCGAAGAACTTTAAGCCTACGTTAAGTTCGGTCTTAAGCCCCGGCTGTACTCCAAGCACACCGGCCATCGTCCCGCCCCCCAGCGGCAGCCACGGCCCGGTCCCCATCAGCGCCTGGAAATCCTCCTCCGTCCCGGCGTACCCGCCATCCACGGCGTACTGGTAAGCCGTTTTCCCCGTCGGTCCAGGCGGCCCTTGTTCACCATCCGCCCCCGGCGGCCCCTGCGCTCCATCCTGCCCGGCAGCCCCGGGAGGTCCGTCCTTTCTATCCGCACCGTCTCTCCCCGCCGGTCCCGGAGGCCCCTGCAGGCTTCCAATATTCTGCCACGCCTGGGTATCCACATTCCACAGGTAGATGTCGTTGTCCTCCGCGCTGCCCACAGCCCAGGCGTCTCCCTCGCTGCCCACCGGGTGGGCCGCCTGCAGAGCGTCCAGCGTATCGTATCGCCCCAGGACCGTGAAGGACGTCCCGTCCGCGCCGTTGTAGACGGTAAAGGTGCTTGTGCTGCCGTCAGTCAGGGTGATGGTATAGGTATCGACAGTCCCCGGGGAGCCGTCCCCCGCAGTGCGCTCTACGCTCTGAACGCCAACGCCTTGCTCTCCCCGCTCCCCCGTGTCTCCTTTTCCGCCGGGAGCCCCAGGCGCGCCCGTGTCACCCTTCCCACCCTTTTCCGCCACCAGCATATACTCCGGTCCCGCCACTGGCGTCACGCCGGTAACGCCGTCCGCCAGCACCAGATAGCTGGAACCCTCGTATTCCACGATATCCAGCCGGTTATAGACTGCGGAGGCCTCATACGCCCCCCGGGGCACCAGAGACACCCGTCCCAGCCTTGTGCTTGTTTCAGCCATGATCCAATACTACCTCCAAATATCCGTTGACCAGCCGGAACCCCGGCCCGGTGTATTCCGCGTCCGTGACCATGTACAGGTCTCCGGTGGATATATCCACATAAAACGTGGCGTACATCAGATTTCCCCGGGCCGCCTCGCCAGTGTCCACGTACTCCTTGCGCACGGCGTCCCACGTCCACCACGTGCCGTCCCGGATGACCGGCGGCTTGCCGGAGTATTCCTTCGCGGACTGGGCGCTTCCCGCCGCGTCATCCGCGCTTCCCGCGGCGCTCTCCGCCGACTTTGCCGCCGCCGCAGCGCTGGACGCCGCCGCTCTCGCCGCTTCCTCCGCGCCGTCCACATAGCCCTCCACGCTGGCCTGCGCGTACTTCTTCCACTGCCTGCCGGTCATGTGCATGGCCTCCCCCTGCTGCTCCACAGGGAGGAGCGTGTCATCGTACAGGTCCGCGATGCTGGGCAGGCTCCCGATGGCGGCCTCCTCCACGGCGGGAAGCCCGCCGGTTGTTTTATCCGCCATTCTCCTCCTCCTTCTCCGGAGCCGCCAGCCTGTACGCCTCCCGCAGATGGACCTTCACCGCCGCCATCACGTCCACCACGTCTCCGCTGACGGACAGCGAGGCCAGCATGTCCAGCGCCGCCCTGATCTCCTTTTGCGTCTCGTTCATGATGCAAACCTCCCTTCCAACCTGGCCACCCGGGCCGTCAATTCCTGTATCCGCGCGATGCACATGGGGATGAACTCCCCGTACCGCAGGGCGTAGTCAAACCCGCCGTCCTCCCTGGGTGACTTGACGAACCCGCCGAAATCCATCCCGGACAGTCCCGCCTCCTCCAGCGCCCGCTCTACGTCCTGGGCCCCCAGGCCCAGATGGACCCGTCCGCTCTTCCCGTTCTCCAGCCGGTACCGGATCGGCCGCAGGGCGTCGAAGAACCGACCATAGGCGGAGAGGTCCCCGGACACGTCCTTCTTTTTGGTAAGGTCGGAGGTCACGATGGCGTCGTTGTCCGCGTACACGTCCGACCAAGGGAAAGCGGAGCTGCCCAGGGCATACTGGCTGCTGGACAAAGGGATCACGTCCGCGCCGCACATGATGCCCATGTCGTTGATGCCGAACTCCCCATAGTATGCGTCCAGCCAGATGTTTCCATAGGCGCTGATCCGGATGCCGCCGGTGTTGGAGGACAGCTCGATGCCGTAGCCTGTGGAAGTGTAAGCGATGGAGATACCGCCTACTTCCCTCTCCCGGCTGTCCAGGAGGCCCACGTAGCCGCCCAGCAGCTGGGAGGCCATGACGGTGCCGGTCATCAGCTTGGACCCGTCAATGTAGGTAGTCCCCCGATACGTCCAGCCGCTCACCGTGTTGTCCAGATCGTTCACTGCGGTCTGGGCGTCCTCCGCCATTGCGTAGGCGTCGTTGATGTCGTCCTGGACGCGGCTGGACAAATCGCTGAAGGTGATGGAACCCGTCAGGTCCAGCCGGTTTGCGCTGATGAGGCCGGTCCTGATGCAGGCCCCGTCGATGGTAGTGGTCCCATTGGCAAGACCGGTGAAGGTCACCAGCCCGTTCATTTGAATGGTCTGGCTGGCGATAGTCGCACTGCCGGACTTCAGCGTGATGGTGCTGGAGGTGGAACCGTTGGAGACCGACAGCGTGATATCGTCCACAAACTGCTTGATGGAAGATATCTGGCCGTTTGCGGCGGTGATCTGAGATGTCAGACTGGAAGCCGTCAGCTCCAGCTTCCCCTCCAGTCCCTCCACCTCGTTCTCCACCAGCAGCGTGATTTTCTCTGCTGTTTTGATAATCTGGCTGCGGACAGAAGATATCTTTCGGCTGAACTCCTTTGTCAAAGGACCGCCGGTGGGAAATTCATCTTCCAGCTCCGCCTCTCCAGGAGCCGCGATACCGGCATATCCACTGCCGTCATCGCTCAGTCTGGAGATCACAGAGTATATACCGCCCGCCGTCACACCGTCCCCCAGCTCCGCAGACGGGTCCAGAGCGGCATCCTCCGCGCTGAACATCTGGTATCTGTATCCTTTTACCTGGGCCAGTATGGCGTTTGCCATTTCCTGCGTAGCGTGTGGACAGTCTGCCAGAAGCTCTGTGCCGGTATCGTCTCCGGCGGTAATGCTGTTCTCATCATCCAGCAGAAAGGTGACGCGCGATACAGGCTGCTGCAAGCCGTTGTTTTCTACGCTGGTCAGGTCGAGACCTACAAAAAACTTATCAGACAAGGATCCTCACACCTCCCAACGTGATGGCGTCGCCATGCTCCGTAACAAGATAGTTGGTCTCTTCCGGTATGGACAGCAGAGGGACCAGCAGCAGTTTCCCCTCGTCCGTGATGATCCAGTTTCCGGCGTGGGCTGCGGCGATCCACTGTAACTCCTGCCGGATGCTGTAATAGTCCCCTGTGTCGCTCTCCGGGTCGCTGGCGGGGTAGTCGATGGTATATGCCGGATTCAGCTTTGTCCGCGGGTCTATCTCCACACCCATAATACGGGCAAACTCGGACACCGCCTCCGGCATGGGCAGCGGGAACTCAAGGCTCTGGTCCGGATCCCAGGGCTGTTCCACTTTGCGCATGGCGTCAAAAGCTTCTACCGTCCAATACCCGTCCTCTTCGCTGCGCCGGTTGACGAAAAACACGCCTTTGGGGATCCATTCGCTGATCTGCTCTCCATTCCGCAGGCGGATATACCTCTTGACGGATGCCGCCCGTGGGATACCGGCAGCAAACAGGGATATGGTCAGCTTCGCTGTGGCCGCGCCGCCGATACCGAACTGTTCATAAAGGCCGCTGTCCACACTGTGAGTTACCTCAACGTCTGGGCCGTACATCTTCCCGGCAATATCGAATTGATATTCTCTGGTGGTTCCCGGCGTGCGCCACAGGGTTTTCCACAATGCGCTGGTTGTCTGTGCCATGTCACACCTCGATCATATCGAACGCCGCCCCGCTCCACTCGCCATCCCTGCTGTATGCGCTGTCCTGCGTGGCGGAGAAGGAGGAACAGTAAAATTTCCGGGTCTGTTTGCCATGCAGGTCCATGTATGTGGCCGTAAAGGTGGCGGCACTGAGAGCATCGTCAAGGACCGCCAGCTCCTCCCGGGTCATATGGACCAGCTTGTAAGACAGCTTCCGCTTGGTGGTGATCTTGTCCCGGCGCAGGGTTCCGTTCTTCACCCGTTTTGTCTTTTCGCTGTCCACATCGTTCCGGCTCCAGCCGATCCCTTTTGCTTCGATGTGGGCGGAGTAGTCTACGCCGTTGATTTTCAGTACTTCTTCCATGTGCCCACCTCAGAGCTTCAGCTGTTGCCGCCCGGTTGCGGTTGTGATGCCGTTGATTGTGCGGATAGCCGTCCGGCCAAACACCGTCCCGTCTACCATAATGACATGCCCGTCTTTTACGGCCTCCAAAAGGGATTGCAATAGCATAATAACGCTTTCGTTTGCACCGCCGGATTCTTCACGGAAAATTTTACGAATCAACCCCTCCGGCGCTTCCAGGTTGTTTCCGCTGCGCTGGTCCCCCAGCACCGCAAGGAACTCCCGGTTTGGCGGAATGACTGCTCCTCGGGCAAGAGCAGGGATGTTGTAAGTGGCGATCTCCGGAATGGAACGGGATGACACGCGGGGGCTGCTGTTGTAGTTTCCGGCGGAAGATTTTGCATCTACATCAACAGAAACTTTCCGGTTCCCAAAAAGATTGTCCCATACGCCGCTGAACCAGCTTGTCAGGCCATCCCATGCGTCTTTCAAGCCTCCTAAAAGTCCGTCTATAACTTCTATCCCCTTTTCCTTCCACCAATCTGCCGTTAGATATTTTGAAACATTTTGATCCCACCAATTCTGAAAATCTTTCCATATTTCCCCGATTTTTTTCTGAATAAACCCCCAATCTGGAGAAATTCCAGCAACAAGACCAATTGCACCTGTAGCGATTAGCCCAAGAGCGAGCGGAAGACTGCCGGGAACAAACAAAAGAATTAATCCAAGAACCAGCAAAAATGTGCCAGCAATTTTAGCTGTCTCTTTCAGTACAGTAGTTATTTTTTCTTCAATTGTTTTTCCGTCATCATCAGATACTTTCGCATATTCAAATAGTGCAATTCCTCCAACCAGAAGCATCAGCCCAGGAAGTACGTGACCAGTAGCAAGCAAAAACAGACCAACAATAGCAATAATCGGGCCAATTGCTTCTGCCGTCTCTTTTAATGCAGTTACTATTTTTTCCTGCATGGTTTTTCCGTCATCATCAGATACTTTCGCATATTCAAATAGTGCAATTCCAGCAATAATCAAACCAAGACCAAGGAGGATATGGCCTGTAACAAGAAGGATAAGCCCAACAACAGCGATTAGGCTCCCGATAATCCCTAACGCTTCTGTCAATCTGGAGCGTATATTTTCTACAAAGTCTCCGTCTTCTTTTCCCGCATTTCCAATCTCAAACAGTGCAATTCCCGCAATGATAAGGCCAATACCCAAAAGCAAGTGTCCTGATACAGCAAGGATAACTCCAATTATTGCAATCATTGGTCCGATTATTTGCAGAAGTGTTAATAGGGCGTTTTGAAGCTCTGCGCTCATACTTCCCCAGTTCAGCGCAACCGCCGCTGCCAGCATTGCCGCGCCAACTACCATCAGGCCAAGTCCAAGAGGAATGTTCGCACCAGTAAAGCACAAGATAGCGCCAATCACAAGTAAGGCACCGCCAAGTATAATAAGCATTCTATTGACAGCATCCCGCACTTTACCATCAACAGCGCCCCAATTTTCTGCAATTTCCTGTGCGAGAACAGCCGCTCCAAGAACCATCAAGCCAAGTCCAAGGGGAATATTTGCGCCAGAAAACAAGAGAATAGCACCGATAACCAGGAGCGCTCCGCTCAGATAAACCATAAGCTCATCGATCATATCTTTGTATTTACCAGGAGAGAAATCAAAATCCGGCATGATCTCATCTCCGGCCCCTCCAACACCTCCTGCGCCCTTCGCATTTTCAGTGTTAATGGTGTTGATTTCATCAAACCCAGCCAGAGACCCCGCCGCCTCGTCTGCAGCTTCTCCGACAGCGCCGATAGCGTTGGCCTCCTTATGGAGGGCCTTTGCGCCGTCTTTGGACTGCTTCAGCGTTTTTCCGAACAGCATAGATACAAACTGAGCCACGGCGGTGATGATTTGAGTCAGGATGTTTACCAGCAGCGTAAACGCTGGGATAAGCACCTCAATGAGCGGCTGGGCCAGGGTGAGCAGCGCCCCCTTCATCTGAGCGATGGCCTGCCGGGCCCCATCGTTGGTCTTGATATACTTCATGGTCAGCTGCTGGAGGGAGGTTAGGGCCCGGGAGATTACATTGAAGACAAGAGCGCTGGCGGCAAGGTCAAGGATGCGCTTGCCGAGACGGCCCATGGCCTTGTCAGCAGCATCGGCAGACCTCTTGAAAAGCCCTTGCGATCTGGCGGCTTGGTCGATCTCCTGGGTGAGGATGCCCGCCTCAGTCTGCAAATCAGCAAGCTTTTGGTTAGATGCCACGATCTTCCGGTTATAGGAATCAACGGCATTTTCAGTCTTATTCCATTCGGATTCCAAGGCCCGAACGCGCGTTTTCTGTTCATCGTATTCCTGCTTGACAGAGGAAATCTGCGCGGCGTATGCCTCTCGCTTATCAACGCTGACGCTCTTGTCTTTCGACAGATTGCGGATTTCTTCCAACCTGTCCTTGATCTCTTGCAACTTGGCTTTTTCTGCATCCAGCTGTGCCGCCTGGAAAACGCTTTTTTGCTTCGCCTCATCCCGCGCCTTTGTCATATCGGCGCTCTCTTTTTCTGTTTTCTTGATATCGCTGCGCAGTTTCCCAAGCCGTTTTTCCGCCTGGCTGACATCCATATTCACATCAATGACTACACTGCCGTCTGCGGTCGAGTTTGCCATATTTTCGCCGCCTTTCAAAATAAAATCCCCGCCACCTCATATCGAGATAGCGGGAATTTTGATGTATTCAGTTGTTACGTACACTCAGCCAGCAGCACGATCAGCGTCACGACCATGATCGCCACAACGCCCCAGCCGCCGCACAGCGCGGCCACGGCAGCCACAAGGCCAACGTACAGACCTCCGGCAGCCAGCAGGCACAGAGCCTTGAACCGGTGTTCCGGCATCGGGGGACGCTCGTACTCAAACACGGTGCCGCTCCGCTCCAGTCGTATCCTCATTGCACCGCCTCCAGTCCGGGCCTGCCGAACAAGTCGAGCTGGCCCTGTATCTGTTTGTTCAGCGCGGGAGGTACGGGGAAGCTGATGGCCTCGCAGGTCTGCTTGATCATCATGCCCACATCGAACGGGCTGGCTCCCATGTCCAGCATAACTCGGCGCGTCAGCCGCATGAAGCCTACCGCGCTGCTGAACGTCACGCCGTCTGGAAGGGCGGGGGTGCAGGGGACGGTCTGTATGTATGCTCCTGTCTGGCGAATAGATGGAAGCACTTCTTCCACTACCCAATCGGTGAACTGCTCCGCTGTGGGGAGTTTTGAGCCAAAGGCAAGACGGTATAGGTCGGCTTCTGGAATGAAAATCGCTTCTTGCAATCCACTTACGGTTGGGAGGGGACGTTTCGTCCCCCCTTTACAATGGCGCGCAATCGCCTTTTTAGGATCGCTGTATCCTAACACACTAGCGACATCGCGTCCACAAAACAGTGTCTTTCCATTTTCCACAATGGTTCGGATAGTGCCAAACTCAGGGTTATTGAATGCTCGAAGCTCGGTCATGCCCGCGCCCTCCCCTCCGCTTTCGCCGCACGGTAGCCTTTGGCCTTGCCGTAGTTGAATGCAAGGTTAATCATCTCAATGGGAAGATCGCCGCAGCCATGCGCCTGTTTCGACAGCTCAAAGGCTTCTCTCATGTTCATGGCGTATTGGAGCGGATTCTTTATGTCCATCTTCGTCCGCTCGATGTACCTCTTCATTTTCTCGATTTCGCTCATAAAAACCTCCTTTTTCTTCTTGCGCGGAGGCCCCTTGCGTGGTATACTGAGGTATCCAGTGGGGTGACCTCCTGGTGTTGTGGGAACAACCCGTATGCTTGTCAGGGCCGCGGGTTGTTCTCATTCTTTTTCGTCCAACTCTTTTTTCACCAAATCTATGCCTCTCTGGACAACTTCTGTTTTTGTCGCATCAAGCCTTTCTGCACAGTATTCCAGCTTTTCAGACGTTTCCTTAGTCATCCTTATTTCAAATCGCATATTTTTGGATTTGTCGGACTTATGCCTGGGAGACATCGCATATCACCGCCTTTCCCGTCCGTACAGATACATTATACTCGTACGGACAGGAATGTCAAGAGGTTTTTCAGAAATATTTCCGCTATCTCGATATGAAGTTGTCAAGGTGCAGATGAGCAGCTTAGCCGCCCCACTCCTTCATCAGCGCGTCGTCCGCGCTGGTATATTTTTGCTTGAAGTCCACAAGGTGCCGGTTCTTCCGATACCATTCCCGGTCAGACTTGTCCAGGGCTTTTCCCCGCGCCAGGTGTTCCCGGATGCGGACCACCTGGGCAAAGGTGCAGTCGCCGATCTCGCCATAATTTGCAAGCCAAGACCACCAGTGGTAATCATTCAGCGCTCGTACTTCCGTCCCTGCCACCCGGTTAATAGGCGCGATAATCAGTGGATAGTCCTGTTCCCAGTCCACCAGTCTAGGGGCTTTGTGTGGCGCATCGTTGGAATCGCAGTTGATAAAACGCAGGCCCTCGCTTATCGCGTCTTCCCAGTGATCCGGCGGCATATCATCGAAATCTGGGTATAGTCCAACGAGTACGGCCAGCGCCCGATCCTTACCGTCTGCTTCCGGGTCGGAGAGATCGGTTAGGATGTCCAGAATGCAGCGATAGTCCGTTCGGATGGGATAGGTCACACCCTGGACCTCTACACTCTCCGGTAGGCTCCAGTTCATTTGTGGAACTTGGCGGTGTACTTCTGGTATTTGGCTTTGTACTTGGCAATACGCGGGTCGGCCTGCTTCTGGATGTCTCCGATATTGGCCTCGATCTCATCCAGAATGGACAGCATCAGATTGAGCCAGACCGGGAATCCGTTGGCGAACGCGCACAGGCTCATACTGCCAAAAACAGACTCACAGACCGGCGCATTGAAGAGGCCGTCCAATACTTTTCCCATCTCCGCATCCCGCGCCCGAGCCAGTGAGAACGCCTCTTCAGGCTCCTGCAGCGCCTCCGCCTTTTTCGCGTATTCGTCCTGGAGCTTCCCCATTTCGTCTATGGCGCTGTAGAACCGCTCCGCAAAGGCGTGGTCCGCCGGGTTAAAGCTGACCTCACACTTTCCGTTGAGGGAGTAGGATACAACGCCGGAATCAAAGACAATTTCTTTCATTCAGAACCCACCGTCCCCTTTTTCGTAAAGGTGATAGTCCCGTCCTCCGCTACAGAAGCGGTCCCGACTTCGCGCTTCCCGCCAAACGTAATGTCGATGGGCATAGTCAGGCTTCCGCCGCCCGCGCCGCCTAGTCCGGAGGGCTTGACCATCGAGCTGGGATAGCGTTCAGCAAAGGCGTTTCCGCTCTCATCCACCGCATAAAGATGGATGCGCAGGAGGTCCTGATTGCACAGCGCAGGCGCGTCCTGATCGACCACAGCCAACTCCCATACATGGTGCTGGTACTCGTCCCCGGAATCCAGCTCGCAGGGATCGAAGGTCTGGGAGATAACAGGGGTCTTCATGGTGGTGTAAATATCGCCAAGAATGTCCTGTTTGGTTTCCTCACCCCAGTCATTTTCGGCGGAGCTGTCCTCCACACGCTTGCCCAGCCTGCCCCAGTTGGGTGCCTCGTAGGTGCCGCTGTTGCCGCAGCACAGATACAGTTTTCTGTCGATGGTCTGACCGGCAGGCGAATTAAAGTTAAAAGCCATTTGTCTGTTTCCTCCTTACATAAACCACGGATCGTCCGTTGATAAATTTTCGTATGTCATTTTGCACAGTATCTGGTGGTCCTCATCGCCGTTTTCATATTCGGCGAACTTGGAGGACCGGGTCGTTGCCTCCACGCGCAGAGCGCGGAGCCCTTCCCCAAGTTCCGGTGTCCCCGTCTGTATCCAATCCCCTAGGCGGTCCAAAAGTTCGTCCGCTTTTAACCGCTTGTCCGGTCCAGTGGTGTTGCCTGGTATGATGCGGTAGATCACCTTAAACTGATACTCCGCCTGATACCCGCCATGAATGTACCGTTTTATGATGTAAGGGGCCTGAATAGTGGACAATGCCATGCAGGGATTGTTGTCTGTCAGAAACTCGAAGTTGATGGGCGTTATGGGATTCCCGGCCAGTACAGCGTCCGGGATTTCCGGGAAGGCGTTCAGCCAGATCAGGACGTTGCGGGAAATTTTGTCCGCTTCTTCCGCCGCAACCAGCGGGCGCGGCTTTTCATTTGTCGAGTTCACGGTCCATCGCCCTCCCAGCCACCCGCACCCACTTATCAAGGTTTTGGGCTTTAGATGCTTCATCCCAATGCGACTGCGCCTTGCTATGAACAGAATGGTTAAATTTAAGGTCTTTCCCTGTAACAACCTTTGTTGCACCTTTTCTGGCCCATACGCTTCCGGTGTTAGGGTCAATCATGAGTTTTCCTTCGCGCAACATTCTTGCAGACGGTCCAGGGTAAATAACCGAACTGTCCACAACCTGCGTCCTGATATACATCCCTGCGGGTGCGCCAGACGCGGGCACAAACGGCTCTGTATCGCTCTCAATCTGCACCGCAACGGCATGGGCCGCCCTTGGTCCCGCCTGCTGCAATTTCTTCATCAGGGGGGCAGAGAAGTTGTCCTTCATGCTGATTTTTAGGTAGCTCACGGGATTACCCTCATTCGCACTTCGGTGGCGTTTTTCCCGCACTCTGGACACTTGCAATGGAAATAGACTTCGTTGTATTGAGTGTCCGATTGGTATTCATCTTTTTCCGCCTCAAACACGCACCCGCAGAAAACGCACTTGAAGCGCTTGATTGGGTTCAAAACGGTTTCAGGCCGTCCGTGTTGGATGATTTTCACGTCAGTTTCCTCCAATCTCCCAGTGCTGCATATCCGGGCTTCCAAAGTCGATCTTATCGACCTTCGTGACCTGGTACACATCGTCGTAGCCCAGCTCCAGAGCGGTCCGGCTGGCATCCGGCTCTATTACCCTTCCCTTGACGAATACGGCGCCGATAGAGATAGTCCAAACCTTTGATTTGTCCTGCTCCTTTTTCCAGCCCTCTACCGGGTCAACATAAGCCTTTTCCTCCCCAGTCACGCCGTCCACAGCTTTCACGCCAAAAGGAACATGCAGGTTCACCGCGTCCGCGCCCTCGAGGCCGGTAGCGCGTACGTTTGCGGCCTTAGAGGCAATCAGCAGTACGCCCTCCAGAACGGTGATATGGTTGACGGTGGTTTCGTTGAGCTTGTCATCTATGACTGTTTCCGTTTGGTACAGGGTCACGGTATGGGGGAACATACTCACCAAAAACACCTCCCAGCTCTGGACAGCAGCCCTGTAAAGGCCAAATGCCGCTGTGCGATGGCGTACAGCGCCGCCTTGGCCGCTTCCGCCGCCTGGGCCGCGCTCTGGGCGCTGTCTCCGCCGGAACGGTAGGATCGGGACCACGTCTGAACCGTCTCGCTTTGCAGCTCCAGGCCGCTCTCCGCTCCCGCCGCAAGGCTTTTCTGCGCCAGTTCCTGTGCCGTATCGATCATCTGATACCGCTCCGCCAGCTCGCAGCAGCACATTTTTACAGCCTCCAGTCCGGCGCGGGCTTCCGCCCGGCCCTGCGTGATATAGTCGATATACTGACTTCCACGCAGGGCAAGGCGGGGAAAATCGGCCTCGGCGATGGCCCGCCCGAAATATGTATTTGCGTAAAAATCATAGTCCGCTTGAGTTTTCATCTGTTACGTTTCTTCTTGTTTGTGTCTGTACCCGTTGATACACAAGGGTTTGATGACTTGCGTCCCTTGCGTTTCTTTGGTGTTCATGCGCTAAAATATAATCTCGTTTAAATTGCATTGTGCGCCAAATGTGCGCCAAAAAAGAGGGCCAGGGGAACACTCCCCCCGGCCCTTTATGTCCGCCAAGATATTCACCTTATAGCCGTCTCACGCACTGGCAGTCATGACCACAACCAGCGTCACGACCGCCACCATCAGAACGCCCCAGCCGCCGCACAGCGCGGCCACGGCAGCCACAAGGCCAACGTACAGGCCTCCGGCAGCCAGCAGGCACAGAGCCTTGAACCGGTGTTCCGGCATCGGGGGACGCTCGTACTCAAACACGGTGCCGCTCCGCTCCAGTCGTATCCTCATGCTATCCCCTCCCCATATGTCAGCGTGACAATAGCCCTCTTGCCCTGCGCTGCCTGCTTGCATTTCACCACGTCAACGGCCACCTTTTGACCGGTTACAACTTTGCCGGATTCCATTGTCTCGATCCGGCGTGTCTCCAGCCGCAGAGCCGCAAAGTAACCGATAGCTCTGCCGCCCGTTGGACGGTCTGGCCTGCCACACATGATCCCGGGTTTTTCCCGCAGCTGGTTTACAAGGAAGAGCGTGCATCCAGTGACATGGAGCAGGCCGGTGAGGATAGGCAGGCATTTTGACATGACCGTTGCCTGCTGATTCCGAGGCAGACCATATTTATCGTTTATCCCCACTCGCATATCCTCCCTTGTAGGGAATGCCGTCACAGTGTCGATCACTACCGCGCTGAAGCCGCCGATAGCCGCAGTCTGACAAGCGCTCAGAGCATCCTCCAGAGTGTCTACGTTCAGCAGATACAATTCCCTCCCTCTGAGTATGTACGGGCTCAGGCCGTGGTCAGCGTCTGCGTACAGGACCGCCCCACCGGTCTGCTGGGCCAGATGGAGCGCGAGGGCTGTCTTGCCGCTGCCCTCGCTCCCGTATATCTCCACGATCCGGCCCCGGGGGATTCCGCCCCCGGCAGCAGCGTCAAGCTGGGAAAGGCCGGTTGATATGATTTCCTGCGGGGCTTTCCCATAACGGACGGTGCCCTCGCATTTCTGATTGATGGTTTCCAATAAAGTAGCGTTCAAAAGAATTTCCTCCTTGCAATTTGCTGGGATGGGCGGTATAATAGCAATACCGGCCCCTCTCCGGGGTTGTGTGCGGCTCCATGCATCGTGCTTTGGTCGGCGGTGATGCAAGGGGCCTTTCTTATACGCTGAGGACAAAGCGGGTGGTTGTGGTCTGGCGGCTGTACTGGCCGTAGAGGTCGGCGTGGTCGGCCTTGAATGCCTTGCTGTCGAAGCGGCTTCCGTTCACGTTCTTCCACGTGGCTCTCCAGCCGTCCCCCTGGAGGACTTCCGTGCCCTGCTCCACCATTGCGGCCTTGAGTTTGTCGGTCAGGGCCTCGGCTTCCGCCTGAAGCTCCTCGATCATCTGCCGGACGCTCATCAGGTCCCGGGCGGTGCTGTTCAGTTCGGCGGCGGTATCTTCTGTCATGTGGCCGGGGCAGAGGCCTAGCCCACCTTCTTCACGGGGCAGGCGGCGGAACGCATCACGGTGGATGCAGTCCGGGCGGGTGCAGCTGCGGCAGTCATAGCATTTCGTGGTCATTGTCTGTTCTCCTTTCGACTGTTGCAGGGCCCGGGGCGTGAGTCCGTTCGCGCTCTCCGGCCTACTGGGGAATGCGTTTCCCGGGTCCTGTGGTTTTATGGGAACGGGGCCGGGCGGCTTCTGTAGCGGCTCTTTGCGCCATATCCGGTTCCGATTTAAGGGCGGGCTTTGTATCGCGTCCCCCTGTTCCCTCCTGACAATGATAAGTATACACTATTTACCCCAATATGTCCATTGGCATACTCACTAATATATTGGGGTAAATATTGTGCAACTTTCCTATTTACACCAATAGACTTTTGTGGTATAATCATGGTAAAGGTGGAGAAGAATGCCCAATATCCAGGGCCTCCCCCGGAAAGGAGAAAGCTATGGCTGTTTCAAAATCGCAGCAGAAAGCCGTCAATAAATATGTCCGCGAAAAATACGATAGAATAAACATCACAATGCAGAAAGGAAAGAAAGATACATTACAAGCCCACGCCGCCGCCCGTGGAGAATCCGCAAACAGCTTTATCAACAGGGCAATAGATCAAGCTATGGAGCGGGACAGCGCCGGAACCCCCACAGGGGCCGCAGGAGCGCCCACAGGGGCCGGGGGTATATCCTTACCCTACGGCACCATCAAAGCCGCGCAGGAGGCCGCAGAAGCGGCGGGAGAGGCCATCCCGGTGTTCATAGCGCGGGCGGTGGAGACACAGGCGCAGCGGGACGAAATGGGCCGCAGAATGAAAGGAGGCAAAGCCAATGAGTGAACGCGAACAGGCCAAGAGCATTATTGACCGTCTGCCGGAATACAAGATCGGCAATCTGCTGTCGTTCCTGCAAGGTATGTTGTTCGATGATGAGATGGAGGACGATTTATACTGTGAACGGCTTACAGAGGCATATCTAAACGATACCAGCCCGGACAAACACGAAACAATTTCCCTGGAGGAACTGGCCAAAAGGGAAGGTGTTGAACTGTGAAGTATAGCATTGTCATTGAAAAGCCCGCCGAGAAATTCATAACCCGGCTTGTTCAACCCGAAAAGGAACGGGTATTGAGGGCAATCCATGAACTCCCGCACAAAGGCGATATTAAGCGGCTCCAGGGAAAGAAAAGCCGGGGAATGTACCGGCTCCGGGTTGGCTCCTATCGTATCATCTACACAGTGGACAACGGTCAACTTGTGGTATGCGTGGTGGACGCAGGGAACCGGGGACAGATTTACAACCGATATTAAAGCAAGAGGCCGGGGGCAGCTACGCCCCCGGCCATCTTTTCGCTCTACTCTCCGTTAAGTGATCCGAAACCGGTTCCCACGCAAAGAGGCGTTGATCCGCTCAGCTGTTACAATATCGCCCTTCTTTTGGCGAGTCAGCTCCACCACATACTTCTCGGTCTGCTCCGAAACCTTATTGGGCGGGATCTTCCCGTCATTCATATCCATCACGGCTTTTTCTGCCGCTGCCTTGCGGACTTCGACCTCCTGATTTTTGGAGAGACGGCAAGCCTTGACAGCGGCCTCATACTCGGCCTGATCCCGCCGTGCGGCCTCCTCCTTCAGTTGCTTCTCCCGCTCCTCCATCACAGCGATCCGGGCCTTTTGGTATGCCGGATTGTTCAGCCTCATTTGCCGCTCAATTCCGGCCTCGATGAATGCCTCCTCACTGGAGAAATCCTCCCGCCGCAGGCCGTCAAGGCCGGTCCCCGTTTCCTTTGCGGGAAAAAGTTCGATTTTCAGTCCCATAATTCGTTTTTCTCCTTTCAAATGTTGATAATAATCAAAACAGGCTCTTTCGTCCCTCTTTTGCACTTTTGCAGAAATTCCTTATGTGCCATCCGCCCGGCTTCTTCTGTCGGGTATGTGTTCCGCTTTCCGCCCATCATCAACTCCCATTCGCCGCTGGGTAGAAGCTCCAGAATCGATACCCCGCCATCTGCTCGAGATATTTGCTCCAGACGTTCCAGACGCCGTATAACAGTTCTACTGCCCATGCTCACCTCCAATCTCCGCCTCCAGCTCTTGCAGACGGGTGATAATATCGGTCTGCTCCGTCATTTTCAATCCGTACTCCAGCACAGAGCGGGCCGCAGATACGCGTACCTGCCCATTTTCGTCACGGTCTTCCATGATCTCCCGCAACACCGCCACCGCCGGATCAAGCGTCTGTTGTACTTTCCGGGTAGCGTCCTCCACCAGTTCGGCAAACGCCTTTCGATATTCGGCCTGAAATTCCGGGTCATCCAGATAACCCCGCAGGGTCTTAGATGTGATCCCGGCAGCAGCAGCGGCCTTCTCCTTTGTTGGTTGCGTTAGAAGCGCAACCAGGGCTTTTTGTTTTTTGGGTGTCATTGCACCCCTCCTTTCTTCGGTAATAATCGGTATAAATCGCCATCCAGTCTTCCAAATCCATCACCACGCGCCAGGGCTCCCAGCTCCGCCGACAGCAGCGCGTCCAGATCATCGGCGGCAATGTGGATATAGACGCTGCTGGTTCGGCGGCACTCTTCCAGCGTCATGATCCTTTCGCGGCCCTTCCAGTCCCGGCAGACCAGCAGGAGGGGGCGGGAGCGCAGCTCCGCTATGGACTTTTCCAATTCCCCCAGCGTCATGACTGCCTCCTCTTTTTGCGCTCCTCCCTGACGTACCGCCGAATAGCCCGCCGGTATTCCTCTCGCGTCTCCCGCGCAAGGTCATACCCGGCCAGAGCCTCGATCATCTCCAGCCGCAGAGCCGCCAGATACCGCCGCCGCTCCCCGGACGCGATACCGCCCCGCCGGGATAGTTCCCGGTGTTCCTCCGGGGACATGGTGTTGAATGGGCGCAAATTCTCGTTGTTCATTTTCGGTTCCTTCTCGCTTCGCTTGAACAGCTTCAACATATCCGCCAGCTGCCGAATTTCAGGTTTTCTCAGGTTGCCGCCGAGACCTATACACCCCATGTCTCCTTCAGTCTGTTCAGCAGCTGCATTGCCGCCGTGGTATCCTTGCCGGGGTTCAAGTCGGGGTGGTAGGTCTTGGATAGGCTGCGGTAAAACTGCTTCAAGATAGCCGTCTCCTCCTCGGTGTAGGTACTGCGGACAGGGACGGAGTAACCACCAGAACTGCCCCCGCTGTAGGTACCGCTCCAGCTTTCCCGGTAACTACTCCATCGGGCCTGTTCCGCCTGCTTCCAGGCCTTGTGGTCCGCCTTGATCTTTGCCAGGTACTCCTTGTTCCGCAGCACGCCGAATACGTCATAGCATCAGTCATATTCGTCCCCGTCTACGCCGTACCGTTCGGAAAAGGCGGACCGGGCTTTTCTGTGGGCATCCACTATCCGCTGGTGTTCCTGTTTGGTCTGATACTCGGCGGACTGGTGAAAATCGGCCTCCAGACGTTCCCGCAGGGGGCCCAGCTTGGCCTCTATGATCTCATACAGCTCGGCGGCATCCATACCCACCTTTTTAGCCAGGGCATTCTCCCCGCCAACGATGCAGTCGCCCCACCAGTTTTCACAGATGTCGTAGTAGGACATGGTACAGACCACATACTGCCGCTTTCTGACCACGCCGCCCTCCCGGTAGCTCTGATGGAGGGTAATTTTGTAAGCCTCCAGGTGGGGACGCTCAAAACGTTCCTCGCTGTACTCATAGGCCCATGTATACGGCTTGCTTTCATCCAAACGCCATTGGTTCTGGTATGCCCTGATCTCCAGTCGTTCCCCATATGGGTCCGGCTTCTTCCGCCGAACCTCCTGTATCACGCAGTACATACCCTATCCTCCGTGGTTACTGTCTTCGGCGGGGCGGTAACTACGGTACAGCTCCAGCCAGTCAAGCAGATCCATCGTTACCCGCCAGCCCTCCCGGCTGCGCCGGTGGAACACGGCGGGGAAGCCGTCCCCGAACCGGTCAGCGTCCCGCCGAGCCTGGGCCATCCATTCGGACAGCCGCAGGGCCTCCGTCCGCTTGCACTCGATATGCACCCCGGGGAGGCCAGTCAGGTCCGGCACATCCCCGTAGCTCCGGGCGCGGCCAGCCTCCACCGGGTACCCGTGGTTCTGAAGGATACGGGACAGCTCCAGCTCGGCGGCGCGGCCCTTGCGCTGACTATTAGCCCCCATCGGCCACGCTCCCCTCCAGCAGATTATATAGCTTGTCCTCTCTGACAGCAGCCTCCGCCGTCAGCTTTTCGCGGAATCCCGCCGCCATAGAACAAATCCGGCCCATCAGCGCAACCCGCCGCGCTGACCTGCTATCCGCCTCTTGCCGCACACGGTTTATCCCATCGACAGCCCTTGAAAGCCTGCTCATTGCCGCCTTGCTCATAACGGCCTGATACTCCCCATCACACAGAATATCAATCGCCAATTTCTCCAGGGCCGCAAGTTCCCAGCCCATGCGTACCCATGTACGCTTTTCCCGTAAAGACGCTTTCACGCTATGGCTCCTTTCAACCGTTTTCCAAGTCACAACCTACGGGACAAAAGGGACAATAAGGACAAAAGCCCCCTCTTGCATCCCCTATTGTCCCTTTTGTCCTTTTGCCTCTGGGTTGAAAATGATTTTTTCCGTAGGCCGTCCGCCGGTGTTCACCTTGTCAATACGGATATACCCACGGTCAATCAATACCTTCAATCCTGGCTCCATTTCCTCCATACTGTGCATACGCCCATCACACTGGCGGAACAATTCACGCTTGGTCGTGTCGAACAAATCAGCCGCCGCCATCCGCTTCAAGATGTACTTTGCGTCCTTGACTTCCTTGCTCTCCGTCAAGCCCATAATCTGAAATGCCGCCCGTGTATGCTCCAGAAAATATTCCCCTATGGTCTGCGCCGCTTTCATCGTGTTCAACGAAACAGGCACTTGCGCCGCCTCCTGGAAGTGCAAGCAGCAGTGGATAATACCGGCAATCCGCATAATCTGGCCGTGGTACTTTGCCGCCCAGCCCTCCAGATCGTCTAAGTCCCCAAAATCATCCGCAAGGCGTGGCTCCAGGATATTAAAGAACCGCTCCGCCTCCTGGTCTGCCTCCGGGGACACTTTGATAATCCGGGCCTCCCCCAAATCCGGGATAGACAGCAACGCACCAATAGCCGCGCTATATGCTTGCTCCGCCTCCTGGAGGATAGGTTGGGTCTTATACCGCCGGTGGCCTACAAGAGATTTTGGCAGCGCATAGAGGGGACGGGCCAGGAGCCCACGCCCCGCAAATTCCTGGTTGCCCATGATAGCCTCAAGTACCACAGGCTGAACCATCAGCAGCATAGTCAATGTTGCCCGCTCTACCACCTCCAGCTCCCTGCCTTTCCGATCTACCCGCAGATATGACCCGGTGTAAGCCTTTAAGAACACGTCCATATTGACTCTCCCGCTGCTGTACTTCCCGGCGATAATATCAAAAATTCCGCCCTCGTCTGATATAATCCCCATCTTTCCGCCATTCGCCGCCATCAGGGAAACAAGCGCCTCTGGGGTGGTATCATCGGCCAGCAATCGCAAGGGCTTGACGGCCTCCCGCTCCAGGTCAGACAATTCATATTGCAGCTCTGTAATATCGTCAAAATTGATTTCTTTTCCGCTCTTTGGGGTGGGCTTCGCCGCCGCCTCTTTCATGTTGAATATCTTCTTTTTCAGTACGTCCCGCTTCATCTGGTATTCATCAATTAGAGGGGCGCGGCGCTGGTTTTCCTCTTTCTCAAACGCATAGAGCGGGCGCGTCATGGTTGAAAGGGCCGGGGTCTTTCTCTCTGACGGGCGGGCGATCACAGAGGCATAAAGGTTTAGAGGCTCCACCCATCCCGGTTTAGGGTTGATGATGAATTTCCCCTGAACACACAGTGCGGCCACGGCCAGCCCCGCAACGGCGGTCATGCCTGGGTCTACTTGCAGATTTTCAGCCGCAGCCGCCGCCATGTGCCGCAGGACGGGGGGCAAACTGCTCATGGGGAAAGGCGGTAACTTTGATGTATTCGGCGGTACAAAAGGGTCAAAAGGTACAAAAGCCCCGGCGGGCGGTTGCCGTGCGTCTGCCTCTAAGCCGTGCGTGACTTCATCGGCGTATCGCTCAAAATCTTGTGTATTCGTGACTGTATCACCTGCCGTTCTCTAAAGATTTCCATTTGTTCCTCCAGCGTACCATCTGCCAGGGTATCAGCCCAATACTCAAAGCAAGGTTGCCAGCGTATCGCCAGCGCCTCCCGCTCGGTCAGCCTCTCCAAATCCGTCATATCCCGTAAGGCGATGTGCGCCACGCGGTAAGCCGCGCACAGCCTGGAAATAAAGGCTTTCCGCCATTCCTCAAACTCTTTGTGCGCTCTGGCTATCTCCATTCGGCGGTGGGCCGCTTGCGCCTCTGCCGGTGTCGGTTGCCGGTGGAGCGGGAGGGCAAGGGAAAAATCAGCGTTCAGCCGTTCCACCGCCGCCATAGGCTCCAGCCCCAGCAGCTGCCCGGTAAAGTCGATACTATCCCCGGACGCATTACACGCCCAGCAGCGGAACCGCCCAGCCCGGAAGGACATAGAGGGGTGCTTGTCCCGGTGGAAAGGGCAGACGGCCCAGCCCTTGCGGTCAAAGGTCAACCCATAATGGCGGGCCGCGTCCTGGGAGGACACCCTTTCCCGGCACTCCCGGAAAACATCAGTCAAGCCCCGCCGCCCCCTCGATTGCCCGCGCTGTCCGCAATATCTCCCGCGCCCTATGCTGCATCGAGCGGGCGAACCGCTGGGCCTCCGCCGGATCATCGGTCAGAAAATAGCCGCGCTGGTTGTCGCTGATAATCAGCGCCCCGGCCCTCCGCTCCCGCTCGATCTGCCGCCGAACCTCCTGGCCTGGAAGGTCGGCCAGCTTCTCCAGGTGGCGCAGCGGTACACCATTCTCCGCGCCGTGGGATAGGAGGTCACTTATCCGCATAGGCCCCGGCCCCCGTTACCATCCGCTCTACTTCGTCCAGGTCAACGAGCGGGCTTTTGCCCCCGTCAAAGCTCCTGATCTTCCCCTCCTTCACCCACCGGCGCAAAGCCCAATAGGTTACACTGGTACCGGGGTCTTTCGCCTTGATTTCCTCTACTGCTTTCGGCAGCGTCCTGATTCTAGCCATGATAAAATTCCTTTCTGAAATAAAAAATAAGCCTCCAGGCCGTTACGGTATACCCGCAACGGTCTAAAGGCTCAAAGGCTCACGAAACAATATATTGTTTTGGATTGCTTGTATTATACCACATATCAAGTACAAATGCAAGGGTTTATTGCGGTTATGCCTTTTTCCGCCGCAACATCACATCTGCTATGCACTCCGTTGCCTTGCGCTTGCTTTCCTCGATGATATGAACATATGTCCCGGTAGTCATGTTGACATTTGTGTGCCCCAAAATCTTGCTTACCGTTGTTACGTCCGTCCCAGCAGCTATCAGGGCGCTGGCGTAGCTGTGCCGGAAGCTGTGCGGATGGATATGCGGCAAACCGTGGCGGTCCGTGAAACTATCCAGCCACAAAGAAAGGCTTGTCGGGAAGATAGGTAATCCGTTTGGCCTTGTAAAAATATAATCCAGGTCGTTCCACGCATCCCCGTTTTGCAGCCTGATTTCAGTCTGGTATGCGCGATACTTTTTTAAAAGGCATATCGTTTCGTCTGGTATAGCCACATATCTTGATTTTTTGGTTTTCGTCTTTCCTTCTACAATGCCTTGCCCTGGAATATAGGACACAGAGGTATCAATTAAGATTTGCCTGTTTTCAAAGTCAACCTTGCCCCACTTCAAGCCTAAAATTTCACCACGGCGGCACCCAGTTACTATAAGCATATGGACAAGGGTTTTCCACCGTATAGGCTCATTTTCCAGCGCATCCAAAATCTTGACAATATCCTCCGGCTGGAAAAAATCCGGCTCCTTTTTTTCGTATCTGGGCGCGGCAACCTTCAGCCCCGCATTATAAGGTACAAGCATTTCCCTTTCCGCCTGCCTCAAGACGCTGGTCACAAAGCTGTGATAATGAATAAGCGTTGATCCCGACAAAGGGGCCTCCGATTTCGTTACCTCGAAAAGATCATTCACATCCTTCCCAAGAGTGTCTGCCATCTTTTTAGCGGCATCAACGCGAACCCCCCGGCCCCTACTCGCGTTACTAATGGTGTAAGCAGCAACCCCGGACACCCGCGAAAATTCGCTCATGCTTTTGTATCGCTCAAGGATGATACTGCGGAACCCCTCTTTTGCGTGGGCGCTGGCCGGGTCGTCCCTTATTCCCTCATCTGCCAGCATTTTATTTAATTCGCTTAAATGCTGGGGGCGTATATCCCTTAATTTCATGTGTCCGATTGCGGGGATTAGTCTACCCAAAACATAGCGGTAAAGCCGGATAGTGTTCTTTGATCTCCCGTTCTGCTCTTGCAGCCCTATGAAATAGTTTGCGTACTGCTCAAACGTCTGCCGATCATCCGCCTGGAACCCCAGCGCAATTTCCCGCTCAAACTCAAAGGCCACGCGCTGGGCCTCCTTCTCCATCTGGCGGGCGGTCATGGGCCGGTCGGGCGTCCAGGTCTTGAAATGGCGGATTTGCTTTCCGCTGCTGTCCCGGCCTTTAGTGACGGTGATTTTATAGCTTGTCCCCGTCTTGCCCTCGATTTTCTTAATGCTTGCCATCCGGCCCGCCTCCCTCCATGAACCGCTCCAGGGTGTCCATATTCACAAGCGGGCTTTTCCCCGGCTGGACTGTCGGTATAAGTCCGGCCTTTACCCATCGGCGCAGCGCCGTATAGTTCAAGTATGTGCCGGGGTCTTTCTCCCGCATCTCCTTGACGGCTTGCGGGAGCGTCCGCATACGGGGCAAGGGCTTCTTGCCCTCTGGCAGTCTCCGAACCGGGGCCGGGGGCCGCTCTACGGTGTGGGCCTCGAAGTATGACCGTACAAGCTGCCTCTGTACCATCCAGGCCAGATCATCCGTGAAAGACTTCACCAACATCAGATAGCCCATTTTGGTTATAAGGGTAACGTCCATCCGCTGCCGGGCATCCATCCCGCCGAACGCCGTACGAAATTCGTCTGCCGTTATTTTGTAGTAGTCCTCCCCCTCGATGAACCGCCCCCGGTTGGCGTTGAAGTTCCGGCGGGCCGTCCCCTCTGGGCGCTGGTGCAAGGTGTCCATGTCCTTGAAGGTGATAACCCGCTCCCCCCGGTACTCCTTCACCGCCAGGGGCTGGGCCTGGGTGTAAATGGTGATCTCGTTCATGGTGTTTCTCCTTTCCGGGGGAGCATCATTTATTTTTGCCTCTCCTCCATTGTCCTTATTGTATCATATTTACCCCAATATGTCTATTGGCGTGTTATACATATTTACCCCAATATTTCTATGCAGAATAACTATTTACACCAATAGACTTTTGTGGTATACTTCTCTATACTGGGAGGATGGGCCGCATTTTCTCCGGCTCCCACTCCACCACGATCTCCCCGGCCCAGCCACAGCGGGAACCGTCCCGCCGAACCCCACGGCATCGGGCCAGCACTCCCCGGCACACGGCCCCGGCCTGGAGGGGGTGCAGCTTTTTCCCACAGCGGGGGCAGCAGAACCACCACCGCCCATTTACTTCTCTTATCATGCGTTTCCGCTCCTTTTTGGGGCCTTGTGCGCCAAATGTGCGCCACGGAATATGTACGCCTAACTTTATCGTTGCGTATCGTGCCATTTCTTAAATAAACCGCACGTATATTAAACTTTATTTGTTCTTACGTTGATATAATGGTTTATAGTCCGCGTAGACCATGCCGGGGCCTCCTCTCTTACTTTGCCGCGACCTTAGCCGCAGCGGCAGACGCAGACGCAGCAGGCGTGTACACCGCGAACGGGAAGCGGGTAGTTTCGTCCTCGTTGATGGCGTTCAGCGGGTTGAAAATGTCCCAGCCCAGCCGGATGACCATACGGATGGCCTTCATGTCGTTCTGCATCAGGTTGAAAACAACCTTTCCGTCAGAATCGGAGATCACGCCGCTGTCGAACACATCGAAGGTCACGTCCTGCCGGATGGCATAGACGGCCTGGGTAAAATCGCCGGTGATCATCAGGGCTTTGGTAGGATCAAACGCGCCGTTGCGGGGAAACTCCATCCGGATGCCGTTGAGCATATAGGGCGTTGTGTTCTGCATATTCTCCAGGAACAGGGGACGGTCGCTCTTGTCCCGCAGGCCCCGCAGCTTCGACCGCATGGAGATGGCAGAGAGGATCCCGTCCGGGAAATAGCCGTCCTCCTCGACCTTTGCGATCAGGCCGTTCTCATCGAACACGTCCTTGTAAAGGTCTGTGGTCGCGGCCACCACGTTCCCGGCGTTGGTAGCAGAGATCACAAGACCATCCCGCCAGGACGCGGGCTTGTCCACGCCGAAGAAGACCGCCTTGTCGATGACGCGCCCAGCGGACTCCACCAAGCGGGGCCTTACCTGCCCCCAGACATCATAGGAAGCATCCGCTACCACGTTATCAGGGACGGTCACAATGGCGGCGATTTCCTCCGCATAGAGCTTTTTCTTGCTCCACCTCATGTTGGTGGTCATTTTCAGGCCGTTATCGCCCTCCACGAACCCCGCCATAGGGTAGTTGTCCATGATGGGATACTCCCGGACGTTGGTTGCCATGTTGGGCAGCCGGGTCATCATGCGGAGAGCCACAGAGTTCTCCACGGTGGACTGGATGATCTTGTTGATCTCCTCAGTCCCGATCAGTGCCTGCGTCTGTTCACGCAGAATAGCAGCGGTATTATCAGGCATAATTTTTCCTTTCTGCGGTTACTTTCCCCGCAATTTCATATTGATGTAGTCGCTCATGGTCATAGAGCTTTTCCCGCCGCCCAGCGGTGCGCCAAATTCTACGCGGACACCACTGGCGGGTTCCGCAGGCTCCTGCGGCGTGTGTTCTTTCAAAAACTGCTCCGCCGCTTTTTCAAAATCTACGGTATCGCTGACCAGCTTCCCGATCTTGAATGCGTAGTAGTCCACGTCCCCGGCGGGGACGCCCTTGTCCAGCAGAAAGCGTTCACGCTTGAGCTGTTCCAGCTCCGACTGCGCGGCGGAAAGGGCTGACTTGCTCTCGCTCAGCTCTTTGTCGCGCTGTTCCTGCTTCTCCCGCTCGGTCTGTTGGCTTTCCTTCCATGCCCGGAAGGCTGTCAATTCCTCCTCCCCGGGCATACCCTTCATGGCTTTGGCAATACGCTTGCCAACGATAGAATCTACCTCCGCCTGAGTGAAGGTCTTCTCAGGGGCAGTCTCCGGCGCGGTGGCCGGGGCAGGCGCAGGCCCTTCATCAGCGAAGAATTGCAGCCCGATATTTCTAAGCTTCATAGTGTTTCTCCTCTCGTTTACGGCCCGGCGGCCCTGATTTAACGCCTCGCGGCAAAGTTGTATAAAAACCGCACAGCGGGTTTTTTTATCTGCGCTTTTTCTTTTTTCGATCGTCCTTAACCCGCTCGATTGTAACGACCGCTGCAAAAACAAAAATCACAAGCACAAAAACGGCAAGGGCAATCAATTTGATTTTGAAATAAAGCTCAACCATTATCATGTGTATATAGTAAAAGCAGTTGAAAAAAGGTAAGATAACGAGTAGACTAAGGGCATGAGCTATTCAAAAAGATACAGGGAA